>Ga0224495_10000180_pt1 | contig 50489 bp, 50 predicted proteins | sample SF_Jul11_sed_USG_FD_168128 | JGI IMG/M metagenome (GOLD analysis project Ga0224495, IMG submission 168128) | Sediment microbial communities from San Francisco Bay, California, United States - SF_Jul11_sed_USGS_4_1 | ecosystem: Environmental > Aquatic > Marine > Sediment | place: USA: California...
ATAAAAAACCGGCACATCACCATACTGTCCTCTGATACGGTTTTCAGCCGCCTCATTCCAGCTTATCCCGGTGATAGATGTAACGAGATCAATGCGCAAAGGAGGATGGCCGAGCTGTACAACCTTGCCCGCAAGTGAAACATCCTCAAGCGTGAGACCGAGTGAGCCAAAACCGAAATCATTGAGCGCCTGGAGAATTTTATTGCCGTTCTCTTCATCAGGCCGAACGAATATATCAAGATCACCGGTATATCGCGGAGAGCCATGGAATGCAAGCGCGTGCGCACCAACTATCATATAGTCGACTTCACGCGCGTTGAATAACGCGAGCAATTCTTTGAAGTCTTTGTTCGCTTCCATGGCGCTCCTTCCTGAGTCGTTCGACCGCACTGACGCGCTCCTCTGGCGGACGGGACAGCCAGTAGGTCAGGTTTTCCTTGATCTCGGATAGGTCCTGGAGGTTCCCTTTATGTATTATCTTCTGAATCATGTTATTTCTTCTCGCACCACTCCCTGGCGTTCTGGAACATCCTGAGCCACGGCGATACGGTATGCGCCCGCCTCATCTGTTCGGGCATCCAGCCCCACTGCCAGGGAAGGATCGCCCGCTCCGGATGGGGCATCATGGCGAGATGCCTGCCGTCGGGCGAACAGAGCCCGGCGATCCCCGCGGGCGAGCCGTTCGGGTTGAACGGATAGGATTCGGTGATGTTCGAACTGTCGTCAACGTACCTGACCGGCGCCAGTTCTGCCTCGGCCTTGCTGAACATTCCCTTGTCCGGGAAATAGGCAAGACCCTCGCCGTGGGCGACCCAGATCCCGAGCACCGCGTTCTCCATGTTGCTGAACATGATGGCCGGGCTCTTGACGATCTTGACGGTGGAGAAGCGCGATTCGAACCTGCCCGATCTGTTATGGATGAAGCGCGGCTGCAGCTCGTCGCTGATCCCGCGCCAGGGCACCCAGCCAAGGAGCGCCATGAGCTGACAGCCGTTGCACACGCCGAGGCTGAAGGTGTCCGGACGGTTGTAGAACCGCTCGAACTGTTCCCATACCTGCTTGTTGAACCGGATGCTCGCTGCCCACCCTTTTGCCGAGTCGAGCACGTCCGCGTAGCTGAACCCGCCGACAAAGACCACGCCGCGGAAGCTGTCCAGGGTGATGCGGCCGGTCAGCAGATCGGTCATCATCACATCCCAGGGTTCGAACCCGGCAAGATAGAACGCCGAGGTCATCTCGCGGTCGCCGTTCGAACCTTCCTCGCGGATGATCGCGACCTTCGGCTTCCCTGTCCGCTCCAGGAGCTCGGCGTCCGTGGGCTTCGGGGTAAAGGGAACAACAAAGGTCGGTCCTTTGCGGTCGTAGCTGTTCTTCCGCTCCTCGCGGATGCAGTCGGGATTGCGCTGGAACAGATCGAGCTTGTGGCTCGTCTCCTCCCAGATATCCCGGAGCAGGAGCATGTCCTCATCAAGCACGCTTTTCCAGCCGAAGCAGAGCTTGATCCGCTTTTCCTGCTGCGACTTGCCGATCTCGTAATAGGGTACTCCCGCTTTTTTCAGGATGTCGAATATCACTGCCTCGTTCTCAGGCTGATACTCGATCACCAGGCCTGCTTCCTCGGAAAAGAGCGCTGACAGGGGGTCTGAGGTATGGGCGTCCTCCGCGGGGATGTTCACGTCAAGACCACAGTTGCCGGAGAAGGCCATCTCGAGCAGCGTGGTCACAAGTCCGCCGTCCGAGCGGTCATGTCCGGCAAGGACCAGCCGCTGTTTCACCAGCTCCTGCACGGCATTGAATCCCCGCTTCAGGAGATCAGCGTCATCTATGTCCGGACTCTCGTTCCCCACCTGGCCGAAGACCTGTGCAAGCGCTGACGCGCCAAGACGGTTCTTGCCGCCCGAAAGATCAATGAACAGCAGCTTGCCCCATCCCGGCATCTTGAGGTCCGGGGTCACGGTCCTGGTGATATCCGGACAGGTGACATAGGCCGAGATCACCAGCGTGCCCGGCGACTTCACGGTCTCCGACGTGCCGTCGGGATTGGTCACTTTCGCGGCCATGGAAAGGCTGTCCTTGCCGCCGTCGATCGCCATGCCCAGGGAGATCATGAGGTCCCGCATGGCAACGGCCGCGTCATAGAGTCTCGCGCCTTCACCCGGCAATTTGGGCGCCCACATCCAGTTGCCCGAGCAGCGGATGTCCGCAAGTCCGCTCGTTTCCGCCCAGACAATGTTCGTGAGCGCTTCAGCAACGCTCATGCGCGCCATGGCAGCAGGCGAGATCAGCTCCTTCACCGGCTGCTCGCCGATGGAGCAGGCAGCGCCGGTCGTGCCGAAGTGGGATTGCGCTATCACCGCAACGTCGGACACCGTAAGCTGCAAAGGACCGGCGCACTGCTGCCGGGCTATCAGGCCGGTCACGGACCGGTCCACCTTGTTCACCAGGAACCGTTTGGACCCCACGGACAGAAGCCGCAGCACGCGATCGAGCGCCGAACGGATCGTCAGGTCTTTCGGCAATGTAAGCGGCGGGAGCTGGTCTTTCTTCCGGTCGAGCTTGAAGGTCTTCTGCGGCATGTCGCCCAGGACCTTGGCAAGATCGAGGTTCACCGGCGTGGTGCCGTCGGACTCGTCGTGCAGCACCACATATCCGTCGCCGGTGATGTGGCCGACAAAAGCGACCGGCACCTTCTCGCGCTTGCACAGGTCCTCGAAGATCTGCGCGTCATTGGACCTGAGCAGCAATGCATTCTGTTCCTGATATTCAGCGCCCCAGATCTCGAGCACCGACAGGGTCTCGTCGCCGACCGGGATCTTCCTGATCTCGAGCCGCGCGCCTGCAGGGTGGACGATCTCCTTCAGCACGTTGCAGTTCCCGCCTGCTCCCTGGTCATGGATGCTCACGATGGGATTGCGGTCCCCGAGCTCGGAGCAGGCGCGGATCACCCGGTTCAGTTTCTGCTCCATTTCCGCGTCCCCGCGCTGCACCGCGTTGAAATCCAGCTCCGCGATGTTCTCGCCCTGGATCATGGACGAGGCCGCGCCGCCGCCCATGCCGATGCGGTACGCGGGACCGCCGACCTTCACGACCAGCATGCCCTTGTCCGGCTCGGATTTGGAACGGTGCAGGTTGTCCATCTGGCCGATGCCGCCGGAGAACATGATCGGCTTGATCCACTCGCGCCGCTCGCCGGTCGGCAGCCGCAGACCAAAGGACCTGGTGAATCCCTGGATCATGGGTTCGCCGAACTTGTTGCCGTAATCCGACGCGCCGCTGCTGGCGTCGATCTCGATCTGGAGCGGAGTCGCAAGGTTGGACGGATAGAGGAACGACGCGTCTTCCCAGGGAAGTTCGTACCCCGGGATGCGGAGATTGCCCACGCAGTAGGCCGCGGTGCCGGCGACCACGAGGCCCGCGGTGCCCGTTGCCTGCACGTCGCGGATGCGTCCGCCCGTGCCGGTCTCGGCTCCCGGAAAAGGCGCGACACCGGACGGGAAGTTATGGGTTTCGGCGGTGAAAATGATATCGTAGGTCCGCCTGGTCTCGCGGAATGCCGAAGGTCTGCCGATCTGCTCGGGAACGATGGTCGTTATCTGATGCCCCTTGATGGAGCTCGAGTTGTCGCTGAAGGCGATGATGCTGTTGTTCCTGTTCGCTTCCCAGGTGGCTTTCACGATCTTGAAGAGCGTGTCCGGCACTTCCCTGTTGTCAACGATCAGTTTGCCGCGGAAGAACCAGTGGCGCGAGTGTTCGCTGTTGGACTGGGAAAGGTCAAAACACTCGACGTTGGTCGGGTTCCGCTTGATGTCCTTCACGAACAGGTTGGTGTAATAGTCCAGGTCCCAGTCGTCCATGCCCAGGCCCATCTCGCGGTTGATCTTCTCCAGCGCCGTCCTTCCCTCTTCCATAAGCGGTATGGTCTTGACCGGTTCGGGCTTGATGCCGGTCTCGAAGGTCTTGAGCGCTTCGGGATAGGGGCACTCGGTCATCCGATCGTGGACCAGGCTGAGGAACGTTTTCTGCTGTTCATTGGTGAGCGATGTTTTTTCCGCGAGTTCGAGACGATACCTGCGGGACCGCTCGATACGCATGATCTTGGCAAGACCGCAAGCCTGGCACACGGAGACCGCGTTCGCTGACCAGGCGGTCGTGAAGTTCATGCGGGGACCGACCTCAAGAATCGAGTGCGGAGCGCGGAGTGCGGAGTGCGAAATGAGGAACGATGCTTCGGAGAACTGGCTCGGTTCGAAGGTCTCGGCCAGGAGCCAGCGGAGCAGCCGGGATTCTTCGGCGGTGAGCGGCGATGTCGAAGCGATGTTGTAGCAGAACTCGGTCGTGATCGCGGCGAGGTCCCGGGAGACCCGCTCCTTCACGGTCTCGAGAAGCGCGGAAGTCTGGAACGAGGAGAGTGCCGGTGTGCGAAAGAGATGAAATAGGACCATATTCGTCTGAAAAGATTCCTTCGGGGAAATTGTTCTCCGGCGCGACCCTGGCCCTGTCGGGCGTTCCACTGTTATCCGGCGACGCGACGGGGGCAAGGCTTCTGCCGCTCAGCAGGGACGGCACTAACGCGCTCAAGCATATCTTGATCCGGCGTCGGGTAATTACTGCCGGTCGGACAGCGACACGACCTTCTGCTCCGAGGCCTTTTTCTCGCCGGCCATCTCGCATTTGCCGTCGAAGGTCACGCCTTCCTCGATGATCAGCTTGGGGGTCTTGATGGTTCCCTCGACCACCGCCGGCGCGAGCAGGTGGACCTTCTGTGCCGCGATGATGTTGCCTGCGACCTTGCCGCTGGAGATGAGCGTGCCCACGGAAATATCGCCGTGCAGGCTGGCCTCGTCTCCGGCGATCAGCGTGTCCTTGGAAAGGATCTCGCCCTCGATCTTGCCGTCAACGCGGATCGTTCCGCCGAAGCTCAGCACGCCCTTGAACTCGGTCCCCTTTCCGAGGAACGCCGTGATCTCGGCATGCTCCGCGGAAACACCTGTTGTCTTCTTTAACATGAACTCCTCCTCAATATTTATCCGATCTTCTCCAGGATCCGCTCCAGTTCGTCTGCGGAATAATACTCGATCACGATCCTCCCGCCTTTGGCCTTTGCCTCGACGCTTACCTTGGTGCCGAGCGACTTTCTGAGCCGCTCTTCGACCGCCTTGTATTCCGATCCCGGGGCAGGTTTCTTTTTCTTTTCATCAGCCGGATGCTTGAGCTTTGCGGCCAGCGCTTCGGCCTCGCGAACGGACAGTCCTTTCTTCACGATCGCGTTCGCCGCAGCGAGCTGGTCCCGGTGGCGTTCAAGCGACAGGAGCGCCTTGGCATGTCCCAGAGAGATCGCGCCCGATGCCAGGTGCTGCTTGATCTCCTTGGGCAGGCCGAGGATCCGGAGGAAGTTCGTGATCGTGGAGCGTTCCTTGCCGACCCGCTTTGCCAGGTCCTCCTGGGTGAGCTTGAACTCGTCCTGCAGGCGCTTGAACGCCTCGGCCGCTTCCAGGGGATTCAGGTCCTCGCGCTGGATGTTCTCGATCAGCGCCTGCTCGATCAGCTCACGCTTGCTCGCTTCGCGCACCAGGGCGGGGATGGTCTTCAAACCCGCGAGCCCTGTCGCCCGCCACCGCCGCTCGCCGGCGATCAGTCCGTAGTTCGATCCGATGCGGTGCACGATGATCGGCTGGATCACGCCCTGCTCTTTTATGGACGCGGCAAGTTCCTTGAGCTTGTCGTCGTTGAAGGTCTTCCGGGGCTGGAACTCGTTCGGAACGATCTTGTCCAGCTCGATCTCCATGATCCCGAGGGATTTCTTTTCTTTTTCCCCGAGCACCGAAAGGTCCGGGATCAGGGCGCCAAGCCCTTTACCGAGCGCCTGCTTTTGCATGGCTCAATACCTCTTTTGCAAGATCAAGATAGCTCTGGGCGCCGCGCGACCGGATATCGTACAGCAGCACCGGCTTGCCGTGGCTCGGCGCTTCGCTCAAGGTGACGTTCCGGTTGATCACGGTCTTGTACACCTTGCTGCCGAAATACTTTCGCACTTCTTCCGCCACCTGTTCGGCAAGATTGTTCCTGCCGTCGAACATGGTGAGCAGCACACCCTCGACCTGGAGCCCGGGATTCAGGTCCTGTTTGATCAGCTTCACCGTGTTCATGAGCGCGGACAATCCTTCGAGCGCGTAGAACTCACACTGCACCGGTATCAGCACGCCGTCAGCCGCGGTCAAGGCATTCACGGTCAGGAGCCCGAGCGACGGCGGACAGTCAATGAAGATATAGTCATACTGGTCGCGGAAGGACTCGATGGCTTTTTTCAAAACCCGCTCGCGGGCGATCATCTGGATCAGTTCGACCTCAACTCCGACCAGATCGATCTTTGCCGGGACCACGTCGAGCCAGGTGAAATGGGTGGTGTGCTTGATCTCCCCAAGGGACCGTTTGCCCGTAAAAAGGTCGTAGGTGCTGCCCGTTGCCTGGATCTTGTCGATCCCCATGCCGCTTGACGAGTTTCCCTGGGGATCGGCGTCGATCAGCAGCACCTTCTTCTCAGCAGCCGCGAGCGAGGCAGCTATGTTCACGGCAGTGGTCGTTTTCCCGACCCCGCCCTTCTGGTTTGCTATGGCAATGACCTTGCCCATCTATCCTCCGATGTCGTTGAAAGCCGGACTACTTTACCATAGGAAAGGTGCAAAGAAAAGAAGAAAGTCGGCGGTTGAATTGTTCCACGTGGAACATCACCATTGCCCGATCTCCGCTCCCGCGGGATTTACCCGGAGAGAGCCGAAGGAGAGATTGCGGACCGCTGCCGGGTCCTTGAGCGGCGTGACCACGCGCAGTATCTGTTCCTTAAGATCCATGTCCCGTATGATCCCCATGTCGAGACAGTAATTGCGATCATCGTTCAGCCCGATCAGCAGGTAGTCGAGTTCCGATTTTTTCAGCACCGTGACCTCGCGAACACCGTACTGCTCCTTTGCTGTGTACAGCTCATCCATTGCGTATTCACCTTCAGTGACCACAAAGAGCCGGTCCGCGGAAAGTTCCGCATGTACCACGATGCTCTGCAGGATCTTGGACAGCCGGTTCACATCGCGGAACCCCAGCCTCTCGCCCGTCCCCAGGCCGGGTCCATGGATGCCCACATCGGAAAGCGCGATATCCAGATAATCAGCGCCGCGGAAATACTCCTTGAACCTCTGTTCGCGAATTGCTTTTCGCGCCTCTGTTGTCGATATCTTTGCGTCCTGAGAGACCGGCAGCCTCTGAATAAGAACGCCTGCGCGCTGGGACAGCGGTGCGACCAGATGTTCTACCTCGCTCTTTTGCTGGATCGCCACAACATACCGGGGAGCGATCATATCGATCTCGTGATACTTCAGCTCCCTGCCTGCACCGCCGCTCACGAGTCCGCAGGTGTTGATGATCACAAGGTCCGGCCCCAGGGTCATGGCCCTGTTATAAAGTTTCTGGATCGAGGAGATCGCCTCAAGCAAATGACCGACCGGGCTGGTGTTGCCAATAAAACCCATGACCAGCGGCTTCTTTCTCTTTAAAAGCTCCGCTGCATCGGTGTAAAGGCCCAGAGAATAGGCTGCCGGCGGGCCAAGGAACGGTTGACCGGGATCTGCGTCGATCCAGGCTACCCGACGGGCCCTGCGACAGAAGTATCCGGCAAGATAGACGCAAAAGGTGGTCTTGCCGGATCCGGGCGCGCCGATGACCATGACCGGCCCGCCGCCGGCCGCGATCTCCTCTGCAGCCTCCCGCCATTCAGCAGGTATATGAAAAGTTGATTCCGGCATCATAATAAGTCTATCTGTGGCACTGAGGACGCTTACGCTTAAGTCCGCAAAAGGAATGTTCCACGTGGAACATTACGACTTCTTCCTGAAAACCCAGATGGTCCTGCGGTAATCGGAAAAAGGAAGCACCAGCTCGGTCCGAGACTCCCTGATCATTCCGAAGGAATCTACTATATCATCTGCAATCGTTTCCTCTGGTCCCCTGCTCAGCACCATCAGGCCGCCGGGCTTCAGGAATCTTCTGCCTTCATGCAAGGCCGAGGGCATATCGGAAAAAGCCCGGGCTGTCACAACATCATACTGTTCAACATAGGACGCCGGCAGACCATCAGTTCTTTTGTCCGCGACCTCGGCGTTCTGCAGTCGCAACATGCGGACCATGTGCCTCAGAAAGGCCGCCTTTTTTTGCACTGACTCGACCATGGTAACTGCAAGACCGGGAATGGCGATCTTGAGCGGCAGGGCCGGGAATCCTGGTCCTGACCCCATGTCCAGCAGCCTTGTTCCTGCGCTGGGTTCAAATCCTTTCAAGTAGGAAAAGGAGTCTAAGAAATGCTTGATAACGATATCCTGCTCTCCCTTGATGGAGGTCAGGCTGATCTTGCGATTCCATTTTTCCAGCTCGACCAGGTAGAAAAGGAACTGATCAACCTGTTCATCGGTCAGGTCAAGACCAAAGGTCTTAGCACCATCGGTCAGTTTGCGCCGGAGCGTCATGTCAGGACCTCCCCCGCTTGCGCTTTTCCAATGCGACAAGAAGAAGCGAGATGGCCGCGGGCGTAACACCGGATATGCGCGATGCCTGTCCCAAGGATACCGGCCTGACGTGCTTGAGCTTCTGCTTTACTTCCGACCCCAGGCCGGTGATGCTGTCATAGTCCATGTCTTCCGGAAGGTCCTTCTGCTCCAGCGATGCGAACCGTTCCACCTGGCTCATCTGGCGCTGAATATATCCTTCATACTTGATCTGGATCTCCACCTGCTCAGCTGCATCGTCCTTCAGCGGGTGGTCAGTCGGGCTTATCACCGAGATATCGCCATAGGACAGCTCCGGTCTTTTCAGAAGCTGCTCCAATGCCGCGTCACTTGATAAGGCGTTCGAACCTCGCTGTTCCAGGACCGCGTTTACCTCTGCCGACGGTTTGACCCAGGTCTTCTTGATGCGCTTCAGCTCGCGCTCTACCGACTGGCGCTTCTCAACGAACTGCTGGTAATCGACTTCGGACACCAGACCGATCTCCCTGCCCCGGTCCCGCAGCCTTATATCCGCGTTATCCTCGCGCAGGATGAGGCGGTACTCTGCGCGGGAAGTGAACATGCGATAGGGTTCGTTCGTGCCCCTGGTGACGAGATCGTCGATCAACACACCAATGTAAGCGTCAGCGCGTGCGAGAATGAGCGGTTGCCGCTGCTGAACCTTGAGCGCGGCATTGATCCCCGCCATCAATCCTTGCGCAGCCGCCTCTTCATATCCTGAAGTGCCGTTGATCTGTCCGGCAAAGAACAATCCTTCGATCTTTTTGGTCTCGAGCGTGTGCCTGATCTGCATGGGCGGCGCGTAGTCGTATTCGATCGCGTAGGCCGGACGCATGATCTCCACTTCCTCGAGACCGGTTATGGAACGGTACATTTCTGTCTGCACTTCAACCGGGAGACTTGTTGAAACGCCATTGGCATAATACTCTTCTGTATCCAATCCCTCGGGCTCCAGGAACACCTGATGACGCTCTCGCTCTGAGAAGCGCATGACCTTGTCTTCTATAGAGGGACAATATCTCGGCCCTATTCCCTTGATAACACCAGCGTAAAGTGGCGACTTGTCCAGATTATTTTTTATTATTTCATGTGTAAGTGGGTTGGTATACGTCAAATAGCAAGGAAGCTGCTGTAGCGGGTGGGTTTTTTCACTAAAGGAAAAGAATGGTGCAGGATCATCTCCCGGCTGGATCTTCATTCTAGAAAAATCTATGGTTCTTCCGTTCAGCCTTGCTGGTGTGCCTGTCTTCAATCTGCCGAGCTCAAAGCCCAGCTGACGAAGACTATCAGACAATCCCAGGGAAGGAAACTCGCCTGCACGCCCGGAAGGATAATGGGAAAGGCCGATATGGATGAGACCTTTCAGAAAGGTGCCTGTTGTGATGATCACGGTCGAAGAAAGATACTGAACGCCGATGTTCGTCTCAACCCCGCTGACACGCTGGCCCCCAACCAGGAGCTTTTCGACCATACCCTGCTTCACATCGAGCCCGGTCTGTTTTTCCAGCGACTCTTTCATTGCCGCGCGATAGCGCTGCTTGTCCGCCTGGGCGCGAGTTCCCCGCACAGCAGGTCCTTTGCTCTTGTTCAGGGTCCGGAACTGGATTCCCGTGCGGTCGGTGATCTTCGCCATCTCGCCGCCGAGCGCGTCGATCTCCTTGACGAGGTGCCCTTTCGCAAGTCCGCCGATGGCCGGATTGCAGGACATCTGGCCGATCGTGTCCAGGTTCATGGTAAGCATGAGCGTGCTGCAGCCCATGCGCGCCGACGCCAGGGCGGCCTCGCACCCCGCATGTCCCGCGCCGATCACAATGACGTCGTATCTCTTTTGCGTATACATGTAAACCTTTTCAATTGTTCTCTTCACTTTCCTATGCAGAAATCCCGGAACACCCGCTCCAATATGTCCTCGGTATAGGTCGCGCCGATGATCGTGCCGATATGATCAAGTGCGTCTCGCAGGTCCAGTGCGATGAACTCCGGTGAGGCGTTGTTCCGCTCAGAGATCGCCGCCTTTTCCGCGCTGTTCAGCGCTTTTTCCAGCGCCTGCTTGTGGCGGGTGTTCACGGCCCAGGCGTGCTCGCCCGGAGCACCCTGTTCTCCCAGCGCCATGCGTGATATGGCTTTCCTGAGCTCATCAAGTCCCTGCCCGCTCTTGCAGGAAACATCTATCTGCACTTCCGGCCGCGCAAGTTTCTCGAGCTTCCTCGGAACATCCGCCTTGTTGATGACGACGACCGTGTTCTTTCGGCTTACTTCCTCAAGTATCTGACGGTCGCCGTCATGGAGCGGCTCGGAGCCGTCCAGCACGAGCAGTACCAGATCAGCGCTTGCAAGCGCGGCGACGCTTCTTTTCACGCCTTCCTGTTCCACCAGATCATGGGTGTCGCGGATCCCGGCGGTATCTATTATCCGTACCGCTATTCCGTTGATGGTGATGCTTTCCTCGATGATGTCCCTTGTTGTTCCCGGCATGGAGGTCACGATAGCGCGATCCTCCCTAAGGAGGCTGTTCAACAACGACGATTTTCCCACATTCGGACGTCCCACGATCGCTGTCGCGAGCCCCTCCCGCATGATCTTTCCAAATGCAAAACCGCTGATAAGCCCCTTGATGGTCAAGGCTACAGACTCGATCTCTTTTCCCAGCGGCCGTCCCTCCGGGGTCTCGATGTCCTCCTCGGGAAAATCCACACCTGCCTCTACTCCGGCCAGGAGACCGATAAGCTTCTGGCGGAGATCCTCGACCTCACGGGAAAGACCTCCCTTGAGCTGCTCCTGCGCGGCCCGGTTGCTCGCGTCCGTCCGCGCCTTGATAACGTCCATAACAGCTTCCGCCTGCGCAAGATCTATCCTGCCGTTCAGAAAAGCCCGCTTGGTGAACTCTCCCGGCTCCGCCTGCCGCGCACCTTCAGCGATCACCAGACCGAGCGTTCTTTCCAGGGCCACTGGCCCGCCATGGCCATTGACCTCCACCACATCCTCGCGCGTATAGGTGCCGGGTCCTCGCATGATCGTTACCAGCGCCTCGTCAACGATCGTCCGGTCTTCAGGATCGATGATCCGTCCGTAATGGATCGTATGGCTTGGGACCGTCAACAGGTCCTTTGGTCTCGATGGATGAAAAAGTTTTTTCGCGATCACGATCGAATCGTTTCCGCTGATCCTTATGATCCCGATGCTCCCGTGGCCGGGAGCAGTTGAGACCGCACAGATCGTATCCTGGTCGCTCATGGGGCCATATTACCACAAAGGCTGAGGCCTAAACATCGCTTTTTGGCTGTGACAGTAACGAAAATATGCTAGAATAACAACACGATTGCCATGGGCTCCCGGGAACTGAAAAAGATCGCCGTGCAGTTCTTGCTTGAACAACTTCAACTTTGCATCGGCCAGCAGCTCGCAAAAGGCGAGAACGCGTGCAATATCATCGATGAGAGCGATAAGGTCATCACCTTTTGACACGAACGACAGTCCACGCAACCAGTATTCCAGAACGACACAGGTGACCCAATATGGACAACAAGGCATTGTGGGAACGCTTTAAGAAACATCTCTGCATCTGCCCCGATATCGGGCTTTCGCTCGATATCAGCAGAATGAACTTTCCCGGCGATTTCTTTGATCGTCTTGAACCGCAGATGCAAAAAGCCTATGCTGCCATGCAGGCGCTCGAGTCCGGTGCCATTGCCAATCCTGACGAGAACCGCATGGTCGGTCATTACTGGCTTCGGGCTCCCGAGCTTGCTCCTTCCCAAGAGATTTCCAACGACATCTCGAACACGCTTGTTGCGATCAATGACTTTGCGTTCGCGGTCCATGCGAGCAAGATCAAGCCCCGCAAGCATGGCCGGTTCAGCAATTTCATATCCATCGGCATCGGTGGTTCTGCGCTCGGTCCGCAGTTCCTGTCCGACGCACTCAGTACCTCCTCCAATATCCTCTCCCCGTATTTCCTGGACAATACCGATCCTGACGGTTTCGATCGACTTCTTACCCGTATCCGGAACCAGCTTGACGATACCCTGGTCATCGTTATATCGAAAAGCGGGGGTACCATTGAGACCCGGAACGGGATGATCGAAATCTCCCAGGCATTTAGAAAAGCTGGTCTTGCTTTTGAGCGCCATGCAGTAGCAATAACAGAAGTGGGGAGCGCCCTGGATGTTTTAGCTAAAAATGAGTCCTGGATAGCGAGATTTCCTATGTGGAATTGGGTAGGTGGGAGATCATCCATAACTTCGGCTGTTGGTCTGCTTCCCATGTCCTTGCAGGGGATAGATATCAAGGAGTTTCTTATGGGTGCAGCGCTCTGTGACAAGCGTACGCGCAATACCAATACATCTCAGAATCCTGCAGCCCTGCTTGCGCTCATGTGGTATTACGCGACCTCGGGCAAGGGCGCTAAAGACCTGGTGATCCTTCCCTATAAGGACCGGCTGCAGCTTCTTTCACGCTATCTTCAACAGCTGATCATGGAATCTCTTGGCAAGGAAAAGGACCTTGACGGCAAGATCGTCAACCAGGGACTTTCAGTGTACGGCAACAAGGGAACAACAGACCAGCATTCCTATGTTCAGCAGCTGCGTGACGGTGTGAACAATTTCTTTGCAACCTTTATTGAGGTCCTCCATGACCGCGCAGACCCCTCGCCCATGGTCGGTCCCGAGGTTACCAGCGGCGATTACCTCAGTAGCTTCCTCCTTGGCACCCGCAATGCCTTGCATGAGAACGGACGGGAATCCATCACTATCACTCTGGACAGGATAGATGCCAGAACACTGGGAGGGCTGATCGCCTTGTTCGAGCGCGCCGTCGGATTCTATGCCTCCCTGATCAACGTGAACGCCTACCACCAGCCCGGGGTCGAGGCCGGCAAAAAAATGGCAAGTGCGATCATTTCGCTTCAGGGAGAGGCACTCGATATTCTGAAAAAGAACCCCGGCAAGCCTTTTTCCGCCGATGATATCGCACGGGCGCTTGGTAAAGAGGATCAGACCGAAGCGATCTTCAAGATCCTTCTCCATGCGTCCATGAACGTGGACCATGGCATCAAACGAACTTCTGCTGACCTGTCCCGGGAAACATTTTTCGAGTCCTGAGGTGAACACATGCTGAGTATGATCGCAAAGCTCCTGAAAGTGCTGAACTCCGAGGCCGATCCCTTCCAGATCAGCGTTGCTCTGGGTCTCTCGATGATCACCGGCTTCCTTCCGCTGTTCACGCCGCTGAACCTGCTCATACTTCTACTCGTGCTTGTTCTGCGAGTGAACATCTCTTCGTATCTTCTTGGCTCCGCCTTCTTCGCGGGAATTGCATGGTTCCTGGACCCGATCTTCCACCGCATCGGGCTTGCCGTCCTGACCGCGGGCGCGCTCGAAGGATCCTGGACAGCCCTGTATAACACGGTTCTCGGCCGTCTCCAGCGTTTTAACAATTCCGTGGTCATGGGAAGTGTTATCTTCTCTGCACTGTTCTTCGTCCCGCTCGTACTGCTTTTGAACATAGCCATCCGGAAATACCGCGACCACGTTCTTCTGTGGGTGAAAAAGACCCGGTTCATGCAAATTCTTATGGCAAGCAAATTCTATGATCTCTACGAAAAACTGTCCTGAGATGAGGGATTCTTATGAATAAATGGATACGCTGGTGGGGACTTATCGCTTTTGCCGCTTTTTGCGGTCTGATCATCATCTTCTGGCTCTTTTTCGTTGACGGCTTTGTTCGCAACATGGTCGAGCGTGCAGGCTCGGCCGCGGCAGGCGCTGAAGTGAACGTATCAAGCGCCAGATTGACCATCTCGCCGCTTGGCATTGCACTTTCGGGCATCCAGGTAACGGACCCCAAGGTCCCCTCCACGAATTCCCTTGAGATCGGTCGTGTCGCTTTCTCCCTGGACGGCCTTAATCTGCTCCGTCGCAAGATCATCATCCAGGAGATGTCCGCAGATGGGCTCCTTTTTGGAACGGCCCGAAAAAAACCCGGATTCGTCATTCTCCCGGACACCCCGGCCGTTCAGGAGAAAAAAACCTCCTCCTTCGCGCTTCCCTCCTTCGCCATACCCGATGTGAAACAGATTCTTCAGACCGAGGTCTTCGAATCGGTTAAGCTTATTGACGACGCTAACGCAGATGTTCAGAAGACAGCGGCTTCCTGGCAAAAGCGGATGAGTGAACTGCCCAGCAAATCCTCCCTGGACTCCTACCGTACCCGGCTTGACAAGCTGAAGATATCATCCAGGTCCAGCCTGAAGGACCTTACATCCGCATCCCTTGATGCAAAGAAGATCAAAGAAGACCTGGACCGGGATCTTGAGCGTCTGAAAAGTTCAAAGACCGCCCTGAGCGCTGACCTTGCCTCACTGAAGGAACTTGTTGCAAAGGCAGAACGTGCTCCGCTGGAGGACATACGCCGGATCAGGGACAAGTACAGTATTTCGCCATCAGGTCTTCAGAACATGAGCCAGGCCCTCTTTGGATCAAAGGTCGTTTCCTGGTTCGATAGCGGACTTGTTTGGTACAACCGCATCACTCCGCTGATCGCTGGATCCGGGGAGGGCAAGGGAACGGTAAAAGTTTCTAAACCGCTTCGCGGCAAGGGCGTTGATGTGCGGTTTCGCGAGCATGCTCCCTTGCCAGACTTCCTCATCCGTAACGTCAACACCTCTATGAAGCCCGAGGCCGGTTCCTTTGCCGGAACGATCAGGAACATCACTCCTGACCAGGACATCATCGGCATTCCTCTTACGTTCAAGTTCGACGGCTCCGGTATGAAAGACCTTCGCACCATAACGCTCAGCGGCGGTTTTGATCATATCCTGTCCGCATCTTACAAGGATACGATACAGGTGGAGGTGCTCGGATATCGCGCCGGAGATATGGTGCTTTCCGGGAACAAGGAACTCCCGATCACACTTCAGGATGGACTGATGGATTTAGAGTTCAAAGGCCTTCGCACATCCAAAGGACTGAGCGCCACGCTGTCAGCCACCTTCAGGTCCGTCCGGATCAACACCGGCAATCAAGGTAACAGCGGAATGATCCTCTCGTCGCTCAGGAGCGCCCTTTCCCGGGTCACGGCCTTTAAGCTCTCTGCGGACATCAGCGGCGAACCTGGCAATTATGATGTGAAGGTCTCCTCTGATCTCGACAGGGTGTTCAAGGATGCCGTCGGGAGGATGGTTCAGGAGCAGAGCGTAAAACTGGAGAAGGATCTTAAAGCAGCGGTTCAGGCAAAGACCGAAGGAAAGGTGAAAGACCTGAAAGCAAGTTTAGGCGGGCTGAACACCGCTGGCGCGAACATCGACGCTGTACAAAACGAGCTGAACACGCTTCTGCAGGAGGCAAAACAAAAGGCCGAGGGGAAGGTTAAATTGTCTTTGTAGCACTATGGTTCCCTGTCGAGTATCCTGTCCAGCTCTTTGAAACAGAAAACAATCTCTTCCTTCGTGTTATAGAAGTGCGGTGAAATCCTGACCCCACCGGCACGAACGTTCACCATGATGCCTTTCTCGCGCAGCGCATTGCGAAGCGCGTCGGGGTCAAAAGGTCCGCAAACGGTCACATTGCCTCCGCGCGCACTCCGCTCACGGGGCGTCTTGATCTCAAAACCTCTCCTCTCTGCCTCTTCGATGATGACATCTCCGAGTCCAAGGACCTGTTCCTCAATATTTTCTATCCCTACTTCGTTCAGCAGCTCTATGGCTGCTCCAAGGCCGATGATCCCCATGACATTCAATGATCCTTCTTCGAACCTTTGCGCGTCTTTCTTCAGATCAAACTGCGGTCGCTCAAATTCGAATTGCTGCTGAACGCTTTTCCAGCCAACAAGGGCCGGTTCGATCACTTCCGTCAGCCCTCTTCTGCAAAAGAATATTCCGATCCCCTCCGGACCGAGCAGCCACTTGTGCGCATCAGCCGCCAGAAAATCGATATTGAACGCATCAACGTCCATAGGTATCACCCCAAGACTTTGTATCGCATCTACACAGAACAACATTCCCTTTTTTCTGCACAAATCGCCTGTGCGCTTAAGATCCATCCTGAACCCGTTCGTGAACTGGACCGAGCTGATGGACAAGAGACGTGTTCTTGCGTCAACCTGTTGTTCAATATCATCCAGCATGATGCGTCCTTCTCTTGAAGGTATCGTTCTTACTTCAACTCCTTTTCTCCTGAGATGCTCCCAGGGATACCGGTTGGAAGGGAATTCCTTTTCATATATGATCACATTGTCGCCCTGGTTCCACGCCATTCCCTCTGCAACAATAGACAAGCCATGCGATGTGCTTCTGACAAAAGCCACCTCATCGGTCTCCGCTCGCAGCAAGTCTGCACATTTTTTCCTGATATCAACGATCTTCCGGAACCATTGTGGATAGAGAAAAGCGCCGTTCTCCGCAGATTCCGACAAGAATCCGCATATCGCCTTTTCTACCCTCCTGGATATTGGCGCCACTCCCGCATGATCAAGATAAACAAACCGTCCTGTTATGGGGAACTCATTTCGGTATTTGTCTACGTCGTCCTTTTCCATGTTTTCTCAGATACCCTTCCTTTTCTTCACGCGAAAGCTGCTTGATGGCGAATTCTTTTTTTAATGCGTCCGACCGGTCTTTACATCGACGTGTATGAACAAGCGTTACCGGCCTTCTGCTTCGCGTGTACCGTGATGCCGTTCCCTTGTTATGCCGTTCTATTCTCTTTGAAACGTCATTCGTGATCCCCGTGTAGTACGTACCATCGGAGCACAAGATCATGTAAAGATGCCATTTTCCCGCGGGTTTCTTTTCCACGTTCCGATTCTATCCCTGCGCGGCTTTTATGGCAAGGTGATTCTGGACAGGCCCTGCTTTTCCCGGTAATATGGGTCTGTGCGAAAAGGCATTGACTATATCGGTGTCGGTACCGGCGCAATTATCGTGAACACGGAGGGAAAGCTGTTCCTGGCCAAGCGAGGCAGGGAGTCGCGTAATGAACGCTACAAATGGGAGTTTCCCGGCGGCAGTGTGGAGTTTGGCGAACATCTGCAAGATGCCTTGATCAGGGAGATACGCGAGGAATACGGCGTTGTTATTCAGATCGATCAGCTACTTGACGTGGTGGATCATATCATTCCCCAGGAACACCAGCACTGGATATCCCCTACCTTCCTCTGCCGGGTCGCGAACGGTATTCCTCATATCATGGAGCCGCATAAATGTGATGCCATCGGATGGTTCGGGCTGCACGAGATCCCCGTGAATGAGCTTACCATTGCTTCTCGCAAGAGTCTTGAAAGCTATCAAAAATCTCTTTTGAGAAAAGAATGAACGGTTCTTATTTAAACCCGCTTGACATGGATAATTATCTATCTCTTCCTGTTGACGCGATCCTTCTCTTTGGTCCTACGGGCGCTGGAAAAAGTCCGCTTGGTGATACTATCGCTTGCCGCGGATTCTTTGGCCGTCGTGCCTATCATCTCGATTTCGGTTCTGAGCTCCGCTCCATTGCGAACGCCAACCGATCTTCTTCCCGCTATTCCGATTCTGAACTTGCTTTTGTGCGCGGTGTTCTTGATCGCGGACTCCTGCTCGAGAACGAGCACTTTGTCCTTGCCCGAAAGATCATTTCGCTCTTTCTCGAGCGCTCTTGTTTTGCCTCCGGTGACATTCTTGTTCTGAACGGCATCCCTCGCCATGTCGGCCAGGCAAAGGACCTTTCCACAATAGCCATTGTTCATGCCCTGATCGTGCTCGACTGCTCTTTGGATTCGATCTTATGCCGTTTAACGAGTAATGTGGGTGGTGACAGAACAGGAAGAATCGATGACCACAAGGATCTTGTTGGCCGTAAATTGCAGATATTTATTGAAAGAACGCAGCCGCTTATAGAACACTACGCTCAGGAAGGCAGTATGATATATCGCCTTCCGGTAACCGATGCTTCAACAACCACTGATGCCTATACCGCCCTGACCTCACTTGCCACCGCGTATCCACCAGTCACCTTTATCGCTGAACCACCACAACGATGAGTCTGTTTTCAGGATTACCGCGGCAAGTTCTTTTGCTGATTTCGTTCTCAGTCTTTTGAGCGAGAATTCAAGCCATTCTTCAGCATAGGCGTTTCCAATATCCTTCCGTTCCTTCAGTGACAGAATAAAGTCGAGCTGGTCCGCGTCTTTGGCTATTTTCGCTTCCTTGGTGCTTTCCGCTTCGAATTCCTCTATTAGTTCCTTGATCTCGCTGCCAAAGGGAAGGGGCGACGCCATGTCATTAACCGCCTTCCCAACATCCACGGAAACATACTTCTTATTCACGTAATTCTGATCACCGGTTCGCGCCTCGGGAAGATCATGGAACATGCACATTTTCACAATCCTGTCCACATCCACATCATCGGCCATTCGTCCTAATGCATAACCTATGTAGACCGTCCGGAAAATGTGCTCCGCCACAGATTCCGCGCCGGATCCAAGAAACTGATACCCTGTTCGCGGTGTTCGTTTCAGCATCCCTGCTTCAAAGAGAAAATTTGCAATATTCTTCATTTTGGGTCTCTTGCTGCTCCGTTCATCAGAACGTCAATCCCTGCCGTTTCATAAGAAGTTCTCCAAGATACGATCCAGGTTTCACTTCCGCGTTCTTGATGAGTTCGGCGCCTTCCAACCCATAGGGTTTTACGCATGATGCACAGACATAGAACTTGCAGTCAAAATCCTCGACCAGGCTTTTCATCAGTTCTGCTACAGGAGAGAACGCCTTCTGGAACTGGATCGATTCAGCAAAACCTTTCTTTGCAAGATATGCTGCTTCATTCATCAAGAAGAAATCTATCTTGGCATCAAATGCAGCCATATTCGTGGCGAGTTGAAGAGCCCCTGCGGCTTTCTCGATCGCATTATAGGACGTTGTCAGTATGAACACGAACTCTTTGTTTTCCATGGTGTTGCTCCTTTTCCTGCGGAGATATAATGAGATGTCTTATGGAGTTATGAGCGCGCTTTTCTGCATAGCTGTTATTAGTATCCTGTAATAAAGATAATTAGTAGTAGTAACAGTAGTACCTGTGGAATCGTGGGTAGATCCTGCAACGGAATGAAAACAGAAGAAAAAAATGTCTCAATAAGTCCGTAGACGGGGGTCTAACAAACCGTTGGTCAGTGTTGAAAACTTCACGAAGAGTTCTGTCCACAGGGTTATGAAACAATTACCAACAGAGAACTGTGGATGGGGGTCCTAACCTGTTGTTATCCCGGAGGCCAGGCAAAAGGACGGCCGGACAATAGATGCAGATGAATATGGAAAACCGTCTGACCAGCGTCCCGTCCGTTGTTGATCACCATTCGATAACCGCTCTTATCAAGCCCTTTCTGTGCTGCGATGGTCTTTGCTACGAAAAAGAGATGGCCAATGATCTCCCGGTCCGCAACTGTTATCCCATGAATATCAGCAATATGTTTTTTGGGAACGATCAGCATGTGAATCGGCGCCTGGGGATTCAGATCCTCGAACGCCAAGGAATGCTCGTCCTCGTGGACGATCCTTGCGGGGATCTTTTTTTCTATGATCTTGCAAAAAATGCACTTTTGATCAAGGTCCACCTTTTCCTCCTGGTAGCTATGAAAAATAATCCGAAAGCGACAGAACCCAACGTGCCGATGATTAACGGAATATTCCAAGAACCGGGGATTTGCCTGTGAGCCTAGCGGGGAAAGATATTATCATGCATATCTTCCTTGGGCCCACCGCTGTGGTATCCAAGGCAGTGCAGGCTTTCGCCAGCACGCAGACTATCCCGAAAAACTTCTATAGAAACAGCTTCTCGATCCCGTATGGCATGCAGGACCGGTCTGCTCGACCTTGATAAGCAGAGTATCCTGGTCGCAATCATACAGGATCTCCTTTACCTGCTGCACATGACCAGATGTCTCTCCCTTTTTCCAGAACTTCTGGCGAGACCGGCTCCAGTACCAGGTAAAGCCGCTGTCAACAGTCTTCTTGACCGATTCCGCGTTCATATAGGCGACCATCAGGATCTCGTTGGTCTTCCAGTCCTGGACAACGGCGGGGATCAGCCCTTTGTCGTCATATTTCAGGTCGTTCGGTATTTTCATGCCCGTTTTTTATCACAGTATCCGGAAAAAGTCCAGAGCAATAAAAAACCGGTTCTTGAAAAGAACCGGTTCTCGGATGTTTCGAATTGGACACGTCGTATCAGATGAACAGGTTGATATCTGCATCTGCCGCAAGGTCCATCCAGCTTGCCGCACCGCCAAACTCAACGCCTTCGATGATGTCCGATTGTTTGTACCCCATGACGTCCATAGTCATCTGGCAGGCAATGAGCTTGATCCCGCTCTCCTTGGCCATATCCAGCAGCGTCTGGATCGTTGCAACGCCGTGTTTCTTGAACATGGATTTCATCATGGCCGTTGCCATTGCCTCCATGCCCGGCATGGAAGAGACCAGCGTGGGAATGGGAATCGGCATTGGCATGGCGGGATTGCCGAGCGGTGATACCTTGAGACTGTCAGCATTGTTCTTCTTTATGATCTCCAGACCGTAGAACGTGAAAAAGATAGTGACATCCACATCCATGGCCGCGGCTGTTGTTGCGAGAATGAGCGGCGGATAGGCCATGTCCAGGGAACCCTTGGACGCAATGATCGTCATTTTTTTGTTTGCCATGGTAATCGCTCCTTAAGCGGACTTTTTTATAAAGAAGGTGAACATTCCACCAGCCTCTTCAACCTTGAGAATCTCGTTGCCGGTTCGTTTTGCCCACGATGCCATGTCATTCTTTGAACCCGGGTCCGTGGTCTCTACCTTCAAAACCTGGTCCTTTGCCATTACTTCCACAGCCTTCTTGGTCTTCAAGATCGGCAGGGGACAGCTCATGCCTTTTGCATCCAGAACCTGATCAACTTTGATATCAGCGCACATATTCTTGACCTCCCGCAATTAACGAAATGATAACTTACTATCATTGTTGAAACACTCGTTTTATATTATAAGAGAATAGTTTCAAAGTCAAGCATTTTTATACAAGCCGCTCCATCAGGATCCCTCGTTTTCGGTTTCCGGAAAAAGACCTTGCCAGACCACAGAGGTTCTGGTATAGTCTTGCTTCGTTGATTGTTGATAAGTTCCCGCCAAAATGCGCTCAACAATAAGTGTAATCAAAGAGATTTATGATGCGCTGCTAGAAGGCAGGAAATACAGGGTCAGGAAAATCGGATTATTACCCTCTCTTGTATGGTATAACACCTTAAAAAGATGAGGCTTAATGCGTTATCAACAGCTGTGGATAAGTATGTTTGTAACCTGTCGTGTTTTTTCGAGGTAACCTATGGATTTTGCAAAGGTCTGGGAAGAGATATTATTCCTCATTGAGAGCAAGATGTCGAAACAGGGATTCGACACCTGGTTCGCTCAATCCCACTTGCTTTCCTTCGACGGTTCGAAAATGATCATTGAAGTTCCGAGCAAATTTCATCGCGACTGGATCCGGGAAAGGCACTGGAACATCCTGACCGATGTCATCAAAGAGGTCACGAAGAAGGAACAGATTGAGATCGACTTCGAGGTGCCTCCCCAGGAACAGCCAAAAAAAGCACCGAAACAGACCAAGGAAGAAAAGAAAGAAGAGCGACAGGAAAAAACCAACCTTCTCGAGAAAAAGTACACTTTTAACACGTTCGTGGTCGGCCCGAGCAACCAGTTCGCCCACGCATCCGCCAAGGCCGTTGCAGAGGCGCCGGGAAGAGCCTATAATCCGCTTTTTATTTACAGCGGCGTCGGACTGGGAAAGACCCACCTGGTGAACTCGATCGGCCACTTCGTCCAGAGCAAATCGCCGAAGGCGCGGGTTGCATACCTCTCCTCGGAACAATTCACCAATGAGCTCATCACTCACATCAGCCGCCAGAAGATGGATGATTTCCGGCAGCGATTCCGTCACATGGATATCCTGATCATCGACGATATCCAGTTCATTGCCGGCAAGGAGCGGACCCAGGAAGAGTTCTTTCATACTTTTAACTCGCTCTATGAGGCACAGAAACAGATCGTTCTTACCAGCGACCGCCAGCCCAAGGAGATACCCGATATCGAAGAGCGGCTCCGATCGCGCTTCGAGGCAGGTCTTATCGCGGACATCCAGGCGCCCGACCTTGAAACGCGTGTGGCGATCCTGAAGAGAAAAGCGGAGGTCCAGAATATCCGCCTGCCCGATGATGTGGCAAAATACCTGGCCACCATGCTCAAGAACAATATACGCGAGCTTGAGGGCGGCCTCATGCGCATCGGCGCAATCGCTTCACTGACCAACACGGATATCACGGTGGACCTTGCGAAGAACGAGCTTCGCCACTTGATCGATACCCGCGAGAAGATCATTACACACGAATTGATCCAGAAGGTCGTTGCTGATTCCTTTGGCGTGAAACCTTCGGACCTCAAGTCCAAGCGGCGTACCAAGAACGTGGTCCTTCCCCGGCAGGTAGCTATGTATCTTTGCAGAACCCTGGCGGGCGCATCGCTTCCCGAGATCGGAAATTTCTTCGGCGGAAAGGACCATAGCACGGTCATCCACGCCTATAAGGTGATCGAGGAAAAGAAGGAAAAAGATCCCGATCTTAAGGACCGGATAGAGCTCTTGATAAAGCAGCTAAGGTCTTGATTTACTTCTGTTTTTACAGCCTGATTTGTCTTGCTATTTGGATAATGTTCTGATAGTATTGACAAACTCCCAAGGGAGGCTTGTTGCATGAAACTACGCATAAAGAAAGACGAAATCCTCAGGGGATTGCAGAGGATCCAGGGTGTGGTGGACAAGAAGAACACCATGCCCATCCTGTCGAACATGCTTCTCTCCGCCGACACCAAGGGCGTGGAGATCGTGGCAACCGACCTCGAGATCGGTCTTCGCGGACGCTATGTCGCCGATGTTGAACAACCCGGCGCCGTGACGGTCTCTGCAAAGAAGATGTACGAGATCGTTCGGGAACTGCCTTCTGAGGACATTCAGATCAGGGCGGAAGAGAACAACTCGGTCAAGATCGTCTCAGGTCAGTCGCAGTTCAAGCTTGTAGGCCTGCCCAAGGAAGAATATCCCAGCATGCCCGATGTGGCGGAAGAGGGCATGATATCCATCGCCGGGGAAACTCTGCGCGACATGATCAGAAAGACGATCTATGCGTCGGGCGAGAACGATGCCCGGTATGTTCTGAATGGCCTGTTCCTCCATCTATCGCCCGCGAAGAGCGGGCTGAACATCCGGATGGTCGGCACCGACGGACACCGGCTTTCATTGATCGACCGGACCGTCGATGCCACGCACAAGGAAGAGAGCGTCATTATTCCCAAGAAGGCCATGCTCGAGCTGAGACGGCTTCTTGAGGAGGATGCGTCGCAGGAGGGGTTCCAGATCGGCCTGAGCAAGAACCACGCGCTCTTCAAGCGTGACGGTCTCGTCATGGTATCCAAGCTCATAGACGGGAATTATCCCAACTATCAGCAGGTCATCCCCGCCAAGAACACGAAACTGGTCGCTGTTTCCCGTGACCTTTTCACGCACGCGGTAAAGCGCGTTTCGATCCTTTCCAAGGAAAAGACGAACGCCGTTAAGCTGCAGCTCGAAAAGGGCACGCTTCTTCTGTCCACGAACAATCCCGAGGTCGGGGAGGCGAATGAGGAGATCGCCGTCGACTACCAGGGAGATGGGCTGACCATCGGTTTTAATTCCCGGTACCTGCTCGATGTGCTTATGGCAATGGATACGCCGACCATTACCCTGGAGCTGCACGATCCCCTCAGCCCGTGCCTGGTGAAGGAAGAGGGTAGCGACTCCTATAGATGCGTTGTCATGCCGATGCGTGTCTAGCAGTCGCGCAGGGAGCACGACAAGCACGGCCCGGGAATGCCGGGGCATAAATTGTTCTCGAGGGATTGATCGGCGCAATGTCGTCTCAATCCCTCTTTTTACGAGGAGCTGATGGAATATTCTGCCGACAGCATAAAGGTCCTGGAAGGACTCGAGGCGGTCCGGAAACGACCGGCAATGTACATCGGCAGCACCGGGAGCGCCGGTCTGCACCATCTCGTATACGAGCTGGTCGACAACAGTGTTGACGAGGCGCTGGCGGGTCACTGCAAGAACATTGAAGTATTCATTCACGTCGATAACAGCATCACGGTCATCGACGATGGCCGCGGTATACCCACGGCCATGCACAGTGCGCAGAAGCGGTCCGCGGCAGAGGTCGCCCTGACCGTGCTGCATGCCGGCGGCAAGTTCGATGGCGAGGCATACAAGGTGTCCGGCGGGCTCCACGGCGTGGGCGTGTCCGTGGTGAACGCGCTGTCAGAATGGCTCGACCTGGAGATCAAGCAGAAGGGCCAGGTATTCCAGCAGCACTACGAGCGGGGAGTTCCGCTTGCATCGCTCGCGGTAACCGGGACGACGACCTCCACGGGCACGAAGATCACCTTTAAACCGGATTTTCAGATATTCGAGGACCGGGAATACAGCTACGATATCCTTTCCCAGCGTCTTCGGGAACTTGCGTTCCTTAACCGGGGCCTCAAGATCACCATCCAGGACGAGCGGAGCGGCAAGAAGCAGACCTTCTTTTATGAGGGCGGGATTGTTTCGTTCATAGAGCACCTGAACAAGAATAAGACCGTTCTTCATCCCAAACCGATCGAGCTTCAGCGCGAGCGGGAGGGATTGTACATCGAGATCTCCCTTCAATACAACGACAGCTATATCGAGCAGGTCTTTTCCTTCGCGAACAACATCAATACCCATGAAGGCGGTACCCATCTGATCGGCTTCAAATCAGCGCTTACCCGCACCTTGAACACCTATGCGGTCGCGAGCGGCCTGCTCAAGAACACCGACGAGGCCCTGTCAGGCGAGGATGTACGCGAAGGCCTTACCGCGGTGGTAAGCGTCCGGATCGCAAATCCCCAGTTCGAAGGCCAGACCAAGACCAAGCTGGGGAACAGTGAAGTGAAGGGCATCGTTGAGGCCATGGTGAACGAAGCCCTTGGCGCTTATCTGGAAGAAAATCCCGTCATCGCCAGGCGCGTCGCGGAAAAGGCCTTGAACGCTGCGCGAGCCCGGGAAGCGGCCCGCAAGGCCCGCGAACTCACCCGCCGGAAGGGCGTTCTTGACTCCACGTCGCTGCCCGGCAAGCTTGCGGACTGCCAGGAAAAGGACCCCGCTCTTTCGGAACTGTTCATCGTCGAGGGAGATTCGGCCGGCGGATCGGCAAAGCAGGGACGGGACCGGAAGAACCAGGCGATCCTGCCGCTCAAGGGAAAGATCCTGAACGTGGAGAAGGCCCGGTTCGACAAGATGCTGTCCAGCGACGAGATCAAAGTCCTGATCACCGCCATGGGGACGGGGATCGGACCCGAGGAATTCGACATCGCCAAGCTCCGTTATCACAAGATCATCATCATGACCGACGCAGACGTGGACGGGGCGCACATCCGCACTCTCCTGCTCACGTTCTTCTTCCGCCAGATGCCGCTGATCATCGAGCGGGGATATCTCTATATCGCGCAGCCGCCGCTCTTCAAGGTGAAGCGCGGCAAGTCCGAACGATATATCAAGGATGACTCGAAGATGGAAGATTTCCTCCTTGATCTCGCAGCGGAAGATATGGAACTGTACTCCCCGGAGCAGCAGGCCTGGCTTTCCGGGGACCGGCTCACGACCATGCTGAAGAAGATCGTGCAGTTCGAGAAGAATCTCGATGCCTTCCGCAGGAAACGGCAGGACACGGTCGTGCTTCGCGCGCTGCTCCTGGACAAAGCCTTCAGCAAAGCAGCATTGAAGGATAATGACCGCCTCACCGCGCTTGCAGCTGTCATCGACGGATATGTGAGGGAGCATCATCCGAAGACCGCGGCCTCCTGGTCCATAGAAAAGGACGAGGAGCATGACGCATTCCGTCTCCGCTATGAAACGAAATGGGATGGTATCCACTCGACGATCCAGATCGATGAGAACTTCGTGACATCGCCCGAGTTCCGGGAGCTCCAGAGCCTTTCCCCGGCGATGCTCGGCCTCGACGGACCCGGCTACCGGCTCAGGGAAAAAGGCGATGAGCGGTCGTTCGAGGACACCGGAAAGCTCATGCATCATGTCATTGAACTGGGCAAGAAGGGTCTTTCGATCCAGCGGTACAAGGGTCTCGGCGAAATGAATCCCGACCAGCTCTGGGAAACCACCATGATCCCCGAGAAGCGCTCATTGCTGCAGGTCACGATCGAGGATTCCGTCAAGGCAGACGAGATATTCAATATCCTCATGGGAGATGCTGTTGAGCCTCGCCGCGCATTCATCCAGCGTCACGCGCTCGAGGTTCGGAATCTGGACGTATAACCTATGCTGAACACCAATGATGCAACTCGGCCCCGCGGTACGCAGTCCGTCGGCAATAGGCTCCTCCTGACAGGTCTGCTGATATTGAGCGTGCTGTTCTGCGCTGCATGCGGCGTGAAACACGTTCCGGTCCCGCCGCCGGATGACGAATACAAGACACTGAACGACCGGAGCGCCGTCCTGATCAATCAGGGTTTGTACGAAGACGCGTTGGAGGCGGTGGAGCGGTCCCTGGCGATCAAGCCGGACTACTCTATTGCCTGGAACAACAAAGGCGTCATTCTCCTGAATCTCGGCAGAATGGAAGAAGCGCTCGAGGCTGTTGACCGGGCTATTGAGATCGATCCTTTGAACGCCATGGCATGGAGCAACAAAGCCATGGTTTACGGTAACACCAATCGGATGGCTGAAGCGCTTCAGGCCATGGACCGCGCGTTGCTCCTTGAGCCCGCGAACGGGCTGCTCCTCTTTAACAAGGCCTGCTACCAGGCGCTTTCCGGAGACCGCGAGGGAGCGATCAATAGCCTGGAGAAAGCGATACAGCAGGATTCCCGGATCAAGCCCCTTGCCGCGCGCGAAGAGGACCTCAAGAGCCTGCGAGACGAACCCCGGTTCAAAAAAATCACTCAATAGCTTCCAGGTAGAGAATGATGGAACCCCTTGAAATAAAAACACAGATCAATATCGAACAGGAGATGAAGACCGCCTACCTCGATTACTCCATGAGTGTGATCGTGGGACGGGCGCTGCCTGATGCTCGCGACGGCCTGAAGCCGGTGCACCGGCGGATCCTCTACGCCATGTTCCGCGAGGGGCTCCTGCACAACAAAAAGTATTCCAAGAGCGCTGGCGTTGTCGGTGAAGTTCTGAAGAAATACCACCCTCATGGCGACAGCGCGGTCTATGACACGATGGTGCGCATGGCCCAGGACTTCAACATGCGCTATCTGCTCGTAGACGGCCAGGGGAATTTCGGGTCCATTGACGGCGATTCCGCGGCAGCCTATCGCTACACCGAAGCCCGGCTTACCAAGCTGGCGGAAGAACTGCTCGCGGACATCGATAAGGAGACAGTTGATTTCGTTCCGAACTTTGATGACACCACGGTGGAGCCCTCGGTGCTTCCCACGAAGGTCCCGAATCTCCTGATCAACGGTTCTTCGGGAATTGCCGTGGGCATGGCAACGAACGTTCCTCCGCACAATCTCGGCGAGATCGTCGACGGTCTGGTGATGCTCATCGACAATCCCGACGCGACCGTGCCGGAGCTGATGACCGTCATCAAGGGCCCCGACTTCCCGACTGCCGGGTTCATTCACGGGTTCGAGGGCATCCGCCAGGCCTACACGACCGGCCGCGGCATCATCCAGATGCGTGCGCGGGCCACTATCGAGGAAATGAAGGGCGATCGCGAGTGCATTGTCATCACCGAGCTTCCGTATCAGGTGAATAAGCGCCGCCTGCTTGAGCGTATCGCCGAGCTGATCCATGATAAGAAGATCACCGGGATCTCCGAGATCCGCGATGAATCGGACCGCGAGGGCATGCGGGTCGTCGCAGAACTAAAAAAGGGCGAGATCTCCACGGTTATCCTGAACCAGCTTTACAAGCACACGGATCTTCAGGCGACCTTTGGCGTGATCATGCTGGCACTGGTGAACAACCAGCCGCGAATCCTGAACCTCCGCAAGCTGCTGACCCATTTTCTCCAGCATCGCCGCGAGGTCGTTATTCGCCGGACCAAGTTCGATCTTCGCAAGGCCGAGGAGCGTGCCCATGTCCTGCAGGGCCTCAAGATCGCGATCGAGAACATCGACGCGGTGATCGCGCTGATCAAGGCTGCGGCAAACACCGATGAAGCCAGGGTCGGGCTGATCAGGGAATTCAAGCTATCGGAGATCCAGGCCCAGGCGATCCTGGAGATGCGGCTGCAGCGACTTACCGGGCTCGAGCGCGACAAGATCGTCGCCGAGTACGAAGAAGTTCTGAAGGAGATCGCTCGGCTGAACGAGATCCTGGGCTCAGAAGCCCTGGTCATGCAGATCATTCGCGATGAGCTGTTGTCGCTCAAGGCCGAATACGGCGACGAACGCCGGACCGAGATCGTGGCGGCGACCACGGAGATCGGCATCGAGGACCTGATCAAGGACGAGGAGATGGTGATCACCATCTCCAACGCGGGCTATATAAAACGGAATCCCCTGACGCTCTATCGCGCCCAGCGCCGCGGCGGCAAGGGAAAGATCGGGATGGAGACGCGGCAGGAGGATTTCGTTCGGCGGCTGTTCATGGCCACGATGCACAGCTATATCCTTTTCTTTACGAGCAAAGGCCGGGTCTACTGGCTCAAGGTGCACCAGATCCCCGAAGCGGGCCGTCAGGCAAAGGGCAAGGCCATCGTGAACCTGATCCAGATCGGCCAGGACGACCGCGTGACCGCCGCGCTCCCCGTTCGGGTGTTCACTCCGGACCACTTCATTCTCATGGCCACCAAGAAGGGCATTGTCAAGAAAACGGAGTTGGAGGCCTACAGTCATCCCCGGCCGTCGGGCATCATTGCCGTGACGCTCGAGGAGGGCGACGAGCTGATCGCCGCCGAGGTGACCGATGGCAAGCGCGACGTGTTCCTCGGCACGCGGGACGGCCTTTCGATCCGGTTCAACGAGGCCGATGTCCGCGAGATCGGGCGTACCGGAAAAGGCGTCATCGGCGTGCGGCTGGATGAGGGGAACGAGGTCGTTGGCATGGAGATCGTTCGGGATGACTCGACCATCCTGACGGTGACCGAGAACGGATTCGGCAAACGAAGCACGCTCGAGGACTATCGCAGCCAGTCGCGGGGCGGCAAGGGCATCATCACGATCAAAACCACGGAAAAGAACGGCCGAGTCGTCGGCATTTCCCAGGTGTCCGAGGACGATGAGATCCTTCTTATCACCAAGGACGGAAAGATCCTGCGCACAAAAGCGAAGGATATTTCCGTGCAGGGCAGGAACACGCAGGGTGTTCGTCTCCTGGAGACCGAGGGAGGCGACCGCGTGGTCAGCCTGGCCAAAGTCGTGGAACGGGATGATGAAAAAGAAGCAGCGGCGGACAAGGAGACTCCTGAACCGCCGGTGGTCGGGAACGCCTAGGTATGGTGCGAAGCCTGATCTTTCTGGTCATGATGATCGCATCGCTGTCGGCCTGCGAATTGCTGGACAAACAAGCGACCGCTGATTATGAGACAGCGACCAAGACCTTATCCGCAGGGGAGTACCAGAAGGCATCGACGCTTTTCCTGGTCATGGTCAAGAACCACCCCTTCAGCCCACTGGCAGATAATGCGCTCTATTGGGCAGGAGTAACCCAGTTCCTGTACCTCGGCGAAACGGAACGGGCGCTCCAGTCGTTTCGCCTGCTGCTCAAGAAATACCCGCGCCGGGATATGGCGCCGGCAGCGCAGCTCTATATCGCTGAGATCTATGAGCTCGGTTATAATGATTATCCCCGGGCAATCGAGGAATACCGCAGGGCATCGGAATATTCCGATCGCGAGGTCCGCGAAAGAAGCCTCTACAGCCTTGCCGACAACCTTTTTCGCGTGGGCAAGATCGATGAGGCCCGCGATACCTGGCTTCGTCAGATCAAGGAAAACCCCAAGGGAAGACGGGCGGATCTCGCGCTCTATCGGCTTGGAACAACGGCGTACTCCAAGGGACAGCTCGCTGAAGCGGAAGGGTACTACCGCAGGGCCCTGGCGATCAGCAAAGACAAGGAGCTTGCGGTCAAGGCGAAGTTCGCTCTTGCCCAGTGTCTTGAGGCGGGAGAGAACCTGAAGGATGCGCTCGCGATCTACAAGGAGCTGGAACCGGAATATGGCAACCGAGAGGCCATTCTGATCAAGATCAGAGCCCTTGAAACACGGATTCACAAGAAAAGCTATTGACATATCACAGGGAGCGTGTTACTTTTTATGCTCGATTTAAAGATTGTCAGAGAACGGACAGAAGAGGTAAAACAGGGACTCCGAAGGCGCGGCATCGAGCTTGACCTGTCGGAGTTTCTCGCGCTGGACGAGAAACGGCGAGTATCGCAGCAGGACGCCGACGAACTCCGCCGCAAGCGGAACACGGTCTCCGAGCAGATCGGGAAGCTCAAGAAGAGCGGTCAGCCGGCGGAAGACCTGATGACCGAGATGCGGTCGGTCGGTGATTCGATCGCCAAGCTCGAAGCGATCATACGTGAAGCGGAAGAGTCGCAGCGAAATCTCCTGCTTACCATCCCGAACATCCCTCATGGAACCGTGCCGGAGGGGAAGGATGAAACGGCCAACGTAGAGATAAAACGCTGGTCGCCCCAGGGAACCGAGCCGGCCAAGCTGTCCTTCGAACCAAAGCCACATTGGGACCTAGCCGAGTACCTTGACATAATCGATTTTGACCGGGCTACCAAGATCACGGGTGCCCGATTCGCTCTTTATAAAGGTGCGGGGGCGCGGCTGGAGCGGGCGCTGATCAATTTCATGCTTGACCTCCACACGGAAGAGCATGGGTATCTTGAAGTGCTTCCGCCGTTCATGGTCAACCGAACGAGCATGACCGCCACGGGACAGCTTCCGAAGTTCGAGGAAGAGCTGTTCAAGGTAGAGAACGGAACCTATTTCCTGATCCCTACGGCCGAAGTGCCGGTAACCAACATTCACCAGGAAGAGATCCTGGGTGACGAGGTTCTTCCGGTGAAGTATACTGCCTATACGCCCTGCTTCCGGCGAGAGGCCGGCTCTTATGGTAAGGACACCCGCGGACTGATCCGGCAGCATCAGTTCAACAAAGTAGAGCTGGTAAAGTTCGCCAGACCCGAGGACTCCTATCGGGAGCTCGAGACGCTTCTTCTTGACGCGGAAAATGTGCTGCAACGCCTGCAGTTGCCCTATCGCGTCATAACGCTCTGCGCCGGCGATATGGGGTTTTCCGCGGCAAAAACCTATGATATCGAAGTATGGTTGCCGGCGCAGAACAGGTATCGGGAGATCTCCTCGTGCTCCAACTTTGAGGACTTCCAGGCGCGGCGCGGCAATATCAGGTATCGCCCCAAGGGAAGCAAGAAGACGGAATTCGTCCATACGCTGAACGGTTCAGGGTTGGCGGTCGGGCGGACGGTCGTGGCGATCCTTGAGAATTATCAGCAATCCGACGGTACGATCATGGTTCCCGAGGCGCTCAGGCCGTACATGGGCGGAATGGAGCGAATCGTCCGGAGAGGCGGGAATCCGTAATTGAGGATTGCGGTACGCGGGTTTTGGATCTTGAAATCCGAAAACGTCAATCCGAAATAGAAACGGAGAGATGGCCGAGCGGTTTAAGGCGGCGGTCTTGAAAACCGTTGAGCGCAAGCTCCGGGGGTTCGAATCCCTCTCTCTCCGCCAAATATTTATGCGGATCTCGGAATGGATACGGAAAAGCACGTTGCAGATCCTGTTCATTCTTCAGTTAATGCGCAAGCTACAATCCAAGGTTAAATACGGAGAGGTGGCCGAGAGGCTGAAGGCAGCTGCCTGCTAAGCAGTTGTGGGGGTAACCTCACCCCGGGTTCGAATCCCGGCCTCTCCGCCATTTGATCGATAGCATAAGGCTTTCGAAACAGCTCAAAAATTCGAAGGAGGATGCAGAAATGAAAAGGATAGTCGCGGCAGTGCTTGTTGCCGGTCTTATGGTCTCGTTTGCCGGCTGCAAGAAGAAGGAAGAGAAACCGCAGTTGCCCCCGGGTCATCCGAGCACCGAAGGTGGAATGCCGCCGGCGGGGATGCCTGATATGCCGAAGGTCGACCGGAAGGTCGTTGTACCCAAGGAAGTGGCCGCAAAGTGGAAGGCTGTAAAGGTCACGATCGAGGACAAGGCCGCAAAATCGTCGAAGGAATATACGATCAGCGTGGGCGGCGAGCAGGCGGTTCCCAACACGAAATTCACCGTGAAGGTGCTCGCGTTCCTGCCGGATTTCCGCATGGGTGAGAAGGACATCACCTCCGCGTCGGACAAGCCGAACAACCCCGCAGCTCAGATCGCGGTGATCGAAGGAGGAAAGGAAGTATGGAAGGGCTGGCTCTATTCCATGCATCCCGGAATCCACCCCTTCCAGCATGAGAAGATCGGGCTGTCGCTGAACGGCGGCGTCTCGAAGTAAGAACTGGATCTGCCAACGACACATGCACCGATGCCAGCGGCATCGGTGCATTGTTTCTGCGCCCATAGCTCAGCTGGATAGAGCATCAGACTACGAATCTGGGGGTCAGAGGTTCGAATCCTCTTGGGCGCACCATTTTTCAATGCAGACCGAACCGCGCAGGACAGATCAGGATTTCATGCGACTCGCCATTGCCGAGGCCGAACGGGCCGCGGCAGCGGGGGAGACGCCCATTGGCGCGGTCCTGGTCATTGATGATAAGGTCGTTGCTTCTGCGCACAATATGCGAGAGACCTGGCAGGACGCGACTGCCCACGCTGAAGCCCTTGTGCTCAGGATGGCATCGACGAGCCTGGGTCGGTGGCGGCTGCCTGATGCAACGGTCTATGTGACCATGGAGCCCTGCCTTATGTGCGCAGGTGCGCTGGTATTGGCAAGGATCGGCAGGCTGGTCTACGGCTGTCGTGATGAACGAGCGGGTGCGCTGGGGTCGGTATACGATGTTGTGCGCGACGGGAAACTGAATCACGTCTATCGCATTACGCCGGGCGTTCTCGAGACGGAGTGCCGCATGGTGCTTCAGGGATTCTTCGAGAAACTGAGGCAGAAATAGGGTCTCTCGGGTCAAATATTCGGAGAGGTGGCCGAGTGGCTGAAGGCGGCAGTCTCGAAAACTGTTGTGGGGGTAACTCCACCGGGGGTTCAAATCCCCCCCTCTCCGCCATATAAAACATTGTAGAATGCGGATTTCGGAATGAGAACCGGAAAGCGGTTCAGTTCCGAATTCAGAGCTTCTTCTGATCCGCAATCCGAAATCTTTAAACCGAAATTGAACAACGGAGAGGTGGCCGAGCGGCTGAAGGCGCACGCTTGGAAAGCGTGTTTAGGGAAACCTAACGTGGGTTCGAACCCCACCCTCTCCGCCATTTTATACGCGGAATGCGGATTTCGGAATGAACATCCAAACTCCGGCATCAGCGGTCCGAATCATTACAGCGCTCATGGGCCCGGGTCCTGCGCAACTACGTCCTGTGAATCCCGTCAGGTCCGGAAGGAAGCAGCGGTAAGCGGGAACCGGGTGTGCCGCAGCAAACCCGGGTTCGTGAGCTTTTTTCTTTTCCATCCTCGATGAAATAGGCATGCACTCTTGTTGCGACGTGAAGAGATTTTAATCCGCAACCTGAAATCCGCAATCGTCAATTGAGGTTGTTATGAGCTATCAGGTTCTTGCGCGAAAATGGCGACCCCAGGTGTTCGAGGATGTCGTCGGCCAGGGGCATATCACCAAGACCCTCCAGAACGCCATCAGCACCAACCGCCTCGCCCATGCCTTTCTCTTTTCCGGTCCCCGCGGCGTCGGCAAGACCACGACCGCACGGATCCTTGCGAAAGCTCTCAACTGCAAGAACGGACCGACCCCGACGCCGTGCGGAATCTGCGACGCATGCACGGAAACGGCGGCTGGCACATCGGTGGACGTCATCGAGATCGATGGTGCTTCGAACCGCGGTATCGAGCATATCCGCGAGCTCCGCGAGACAGTCAAGTATGCGCCCGTGGGCGGGAAGTACAAGGTCTATGTCATCGATGAAGTGCATATGCTCACGAACGAGGCCTTTAATGCGCTTCTCAAGACCCTGGAAGAGCCGCCTCCGCGGGTGATCTTCATCTTCGCCACGACCGAACCTCAAAAGGTCCCGGCGACCATCCATTCCCGCTGTCAGCGCTACGGTTTCAAGCGCATCTCCCTCCAGGAGATCGCGTCAAAGCTTCGTCAGATCGCGGAGCGGGAAGGCATCACGGTCAGCGACCGCGGCCTTACCATGATCGCCAGGGCGGCCGAAGGGAGCATGCGGGACTCCCAGAGCCTGCTCGACCAGGCCATATCATCGAGCGGGCTGACGATCAAGGATGAGGAGCTGCAAGGGATTCTCGGCGCTGTGGCGCAGGAGTCGCTGGTCCGTCTTGCTGACGGTCTGCTGGCGCGGGACGCGGCAGGATTGCTGAAACAGGTGGATGCGCTTCTTGAGCAGGGCCAGGACATGCGCCAACTGCTTGCCGGCGTTGTGGAGCATGTACGCAACCTGATCATTGTCAAGGTGGCGGAGCAGTCGGCCTCGATCATCGAGATCGCCGCCGGCGACCTGGAACGCATCAAACAACAGGCGGCAACGACCGAGACCGAACGGCTCATCATGCTGTTCGACAGCCTGTCCCGGACCCTCGACGAACTGCGCTGGTCACCTCATCAGCGCTTCACGCTGGAGATCGGGCTGGTAAAGGCCTGCAACATCGCTCCGCTGAAGCCGCTGGCAGAGGTGCTTGATCACCTGAAGCATCTTGAGGCAGGCGGTGTGCGGATCGCTTCCGGCGGCGCATCCGCGCGTCCGGCGCCAACGACGGCTCACGATCGCAGCGCCGCGTACGGCCATGGCGCACCAAAGCGGCCTGAGCAGGCTGCTCAGCATGGCCTCAACGTGACAACTTCGTCCGGCAAAGGAGTGTGGCCGCAGGTGATCGCCGCGGTGAAGCAAAGGAAACCCGGACTTGCCACCTTCCTTGCAGGCAGCGGTATCATTGAACAGACCGGTGATGCAATGGTCATCGGGATCCAGGGAGCGCCGTTCACGCTGCAGCAGGTCGAAAAACAGGAAAGCAGGGAGCTGATCGGTCAGGCGGTCGAGGAGGTGTCCGGGACCAGGACCAAACTTTCGTTCCGCCTCCTCACTGCGGACAAGGAGCGGGCGCCGCAGTCAAAAGCTGCTCCCGCAAAAAAAGCACCTGTTGAACAGGACCCGCTTGTCAACGATGCCCTTTCCATCTTTAATGGAGAAGTGGTCGATCCAGGAGAACAGAGCAGAGGCTAAGCCAAGGAACTCTGGCCATCGGCACGGGTACAAACCACCATTTAATTTTCTAATATCCCCATAATTCAGGCATTTTTTCTTGCAAAGCACCACGTTTTATTTTACTATGTTAGTCCTTAAACGCTATGTCCAAGAATTTACTCAATAATCTGATGAAGCAGGCCCAGCAGATGCAGGAACGGGTCAAGAAACTCCAGGAAGAGGTCGGGAATAAGACCGTTGAGGCCTCTTCCGGTGGGGGTGTTGTCACGGTGGTTGTCAATGGGAAGCAGGAAGTTCTTTCCATTAAGCTCGATAAATCGGTTATCGACCCCAATGACATTGATATGCTCCAGGACCTGGTCACTGCTGCGGTGAATGAAGCTCTCCGGAAATCCCAGGACCTGATGAAGAACGAGATGGGCCGACTGACCTCGGGGATGGGCCTTCCTCCGGGATTGTTCTAAGTGCGGGTTTCGGATTGCGGATCGCAAAATGACGGGCAAATCCGAACGTGATATGGAGAAGGATCAGGAAATTCCTTCGCCGGCCTCCGGCAGGACCAAGCGGGAAAAAGCAGGCGATCAGGACGCCAGGATCTCCGGCAAAGCCCTCGGCCGGATGGTAGAATCCTTCATGAAGTTTCCGGGCATCGGCAGAAAGAGCGCCGAACGCCTCGCATTCTCCGTGCTCAGCATGCCGAAAGAAGAAGCCTCCGGCATTGCCCAGGCGATAATCGATCTTAAAAATAGCAGCCGCTATTGCGCGGTCTGCAACAATATCACCGAGGATGATGTCTGCGTCATCTGCCGCGACCCGCGAAGGGACGAGACCGCCCTGTGCGTCGTGGAAGAACCGAGCAATATCCTCGTGCTGGAGAAGTCGGGCACTTTCCGAGGCAAGTACCACGCCCTGCTCGGCGCTCTCTCTCCCTTGGACGGCGTGGGACCGGAAGATCTCAAGATCAACGGTTTGCTGGACCGCATCAAAGCCGGTGTAGTAAAGGAAGTGATCCTGGCCACGAATCCCACGGTAAAGGGCGAGACCACGGCCCTGTATCTTGCAAAGGTCATCAAGCCGCTGGGCGTCAGTGTTACCAGGATCGCCTATGGTTTGCCAGTAGGCGGAGATATTGAGTACGCTGACGAGAACACGGTCCAGCGGGCGCTTCAGGGAAGACGGGAAATGTAACTCCAATGCGGAATGGGTCGTGCGGAATGCGGAGTGAAGCACCGGTCTACGCACGCAGTATCCCTCACGGTTTCGAACTTTAGTTTGGGAGGAAAAACGTATGGCAGAAATGATAGAGATACGATGGCATGGACGGGGCGGGCAGGGTACCGTCACCGCGGCCAAGGTTCTTGCGGACGCATGTCTATCCGGCGGCCGCAATGTGCAGGCTTTTCCGGAATACGGACCGGAACGGGCGGGCGCGCCGCTTCGCGCCTATAACCGCATCAGCGAAAAAGTGCTGCGGATGCATTGCCCGGTGCTGAATCCCGGCGTCGTATGCGTTGTGGACGCGACGCTGCTGGACGCAATCAACGTCGCCGAGGGCGCAAAGGACGACGCCGTGTTCATTGTCAACACGAGCAAGGATCCCAAAGACGTCCGCGAAAAGCTTAAAGCGAAGCCGTCCCAGAAGGTCTTCTGTATCGATGCGACAAAGATCGCCATCGAAACCATCGGCAGGCCCATGCCGAACGCGCCAATGCTCGGCGCGGTGAACAAGGCCACGGCGATCGTGACCATGGAAGTGCTGCTCGATGACGTGAAGGGCAGTTTCGGCAAGAAATTCGCGCAGAAGATCATCGACGGGAATCTTGAAGCGGTGAAGCGCGGGTACGGGGAGGTACAAGAGGGATGAAACAGATGAACTGGAAAGAGCTGCCCCACGCCGGCACGATCCTGAATGCCGGCAACACGAAGGACTACAAGACCGGTTCGTGGAGGACCTACAAGCCGCGCTGGATCGAGGAGAACTGCATCCAGTGCTTGTTCTGCTGGATCTACTGCCCCGACACGGCGGTGACGGTGAACGACGAGAAGATGACCGGCTTCAACTACGACCACTGCAAAGGCTGCGGCGTATGCGCCATGGAGTGCCCGGGTAAAAAGGGCAACAAGGCCATCGTCATGGAAGAGGAGGGCAAATAACATGGCAATCACGTCGATCAAGACCGTTGCAGTGACCGGCAACCAGGCGGTTGCCGAGGCCTTCCGCCAGCTGAATCCCGATGTCATGCCGGCGTACCCCATTACCCCGTCAACGGGCATCATGGAGTCGTTCACCTCCTTTGTTTCGAACGGCAAGGTGGACACCGAAATGATCCTGGTGGAAAGCGAGCACAGTGCCATGAGCGCCGGGATCGGCGCGTCAGCCGCAGGCGGCCGCGTGGCAACGGCGACCTCCGCCCAGGGCCTGGCCCTTATGTGGGAAATGCTGCACATCGCTTCTGGCTACCGGCTTCCGATCCTGATGGCGCTGGTGAACCGGGCGCTGTCCGCGCCGCTCAACATCCACGGCGATCACTCCGACGGCATGGGCATGCGCGACTGCGGTTGGATCCAGCTCTTCTGCGAGAACGCCCAGGAAGCCTACGACAACACCATCATGGCCTACCGGATCGCCGAGCACAAGGATGTGCGGCTCCCGATCGCGGTGAACATGGACGGATTCATCATCAGCCACTCCATCGAGAGCATGCAGTATATCACTGACGAGGACGTGAAGAAGTTCGTGGGCGAGTACATCCCCATGAATCCGTTGCTCGACATCGACAACCCCAAGAGCATCGGCGCCCTGGTGCTGACGGACTACTACATGGAACACAAGCGCGCCCAGCACGAGGCTATGTTGAACGTGAAGAAGGTGGTGCAGGACGTATCCGCGGAGTTCGCCAAGCTGACCGGCAGGAAATATGACCTCTTCGAGACCTATCGGCTGGAAGACGCCGATGTGGCCATCGTGGCGCTCAACTCCGCTGCGGGCACGATCAAGGACGAGATCGACCGCTACCGCGAAAAGGGCGTCAAGGTCGGGCTCCTGAAGCCCCGCATGTTCCGCCCCTTCCCCTACGAGGAAGTGGGCGCCGCGCTCAAGAACGCCAAGGCCATCTGCGTGATGGACCGGGCGGACTCCTACGGCGGGTACGGGCCGCTGTTCATGGAGATTGCCTCGGCACTGGCCCCCAGCAAGGGACCGGTGCTGTTCAACAAGATCTACGGCCTGGGCGGCAGGGACCTCATGCCTTCGCATGTTGACGAAGTGATCGAGGAGACCGCAGAGGTCGCCAAGACCGGCAAGGTCAGGATGCTGAAAGATTACATGACGGTGAGGAGTTAATCATGACCACGACCCAGGAAAAACCAATGACCCTGAAATCACTGTCCCATAAAAAGGACAACCTCTCCGGCGGACATCGCATGTGCTCCGGCTGCGGCGCGCCGACCGTTGTGCGGCAGGTGCTGCTGGCGATCGATGAGCCGGTGGTCATCGCGAACGCGACAGGCTGCCTTGAGGTCTCGACCTGCCTCTTTCCCTATACCGCCTGGCAGCTGCCCTGGATGCACAGCGCATTCGAGAACGCAGCTGCGACCGCGTCGGGCATTGAAACGATGTACCGGGCGCTTCGGAAAAAGGGCAAGATCAGCAAGGACATCAAGTTCATCGCCTTCGGCGGCGACGGCGGCACCTACGATATCGGATTCCAGGCCCTTTCCGGCGCCATGGAGCGCGGCCACCAGCTGCTCTATATCTGCTACGACAACGGCGCGTACATGAACACGGGCATCCAGCGTTCGAGCGCAACGCCTTTCGGAGCCGATACCACGACCCAGCCGGTCGGGTCCAAGGTCCCGGGCAAGACCGTGCGTCGCAAGGACCTCACCCGCATCATGGCGGCCCATAACGTGGCATATGCTGCCCAGGCATCGCCGCACAACTGGAAGGACCTGATGACCAAGGTGAAGAAAGCCCTTGCCACGAACGGTCCCGCATACATGGGCATCATGGCGCCGTGCAACCGGGGCTGGCGCACCCAGACGAACGACTCCATCCTGCTGTCACGTCTTTCCGTGGAAACGTGCTATTGGCCGCTCTATGAGGTCGAGGGCGGCAAGTGGACCATCAACTACGACCCCAAGGACAAGAAGAAGCCGGTGACGGAGTTCCTGAAGCCCCAGGGCAGGTTCAAGCACCTCTTTGCCCCCGGAAATGAGCATTTGCTCGAACGTTTCCAGAATACCGTGGACGGTGACTGGGAGAGCCTTCAGAAGCTGGCGGCAACATTCGGAACCAAATAACAGGTTCCTTAGAGTACGATCTTCACAACCCCAGCCGGGCTTTCGCCCGGCTGTGTTCGTTTCAGACCGCAGTGGTCCGAAAAACCCCTTGAAATTTCAGGGACAATGTGGTTAAATGAGTAGCTATCAGGAGTGCGTCCGTTCAACGGCAGCGAGGAGAGAAATCATATGATCGGCTCCGATCTGGTGATGTATGAAGAGGAGTTCAAGCTCATAGATGCTGAGCTTCAGCGGCTGCTTGCCCAGTCCAATGCGAAGGTCGTGTTCCTTGTGGATAAGAACGGCCAGCTGATCGCTGCGACCGGCGAGACCGAGAACCTCGACACCACATCGCTCGCCTCACTCACAGCCGGCAACATCGCGGCAACGGGCGGCATGGCGAAGCTCCTTGGTGAAAAGGAATTCTCGATCCTGTTCCACGAAGGACAGCGGGACAATATCCACATTTCCATTATAAGCCAGCGGGTCATCCTGGTAGTGATCTTTGACCAGCGTTCGTCCCTTGGCCTTGTCCGGCTACGGGTCAAGAAGAGCGCAGAGCTGCTTTCGGGCATCTTCAATCAGCTGTTGCAGAAGGTCGAAACCGGCAAGGGCGCAGCCAAGGGCGCTGATTCGCCGTTCGCGGAAATTACCGACGAAGACATTGATAAGCTCTTCGGATAACGCAGCCTGCTAAGGAAAGGGACTCGGATCCATGTCGTTTATCAATTACTCGTCGAGAGAGATCAACTGCAAGATCGTGTACTATGGTCCCGGTCTGTGCGGCAAGACGACCAATCTCCATTACATTTACAAGAAGACGAATCCCGACAGCAAGGGAAAGATGATTTCCCTTGCCACCGAGACCGAGCGTACGCTGTTCTTCGATTTTCTTCCCCTGGCGCTCGGTGAGATACGCGGCTTCAAAACGCGCTTCCATCTGTACACCGTGCCCGGTCAGGTCTTCTACGATGCGAGCCGGAAACTCATCCTGAAGGGCGTCGACGGCGTGGTATTCGTGGCGGACTCGCAGGTCGAGCGCATGGAAGCGAACGTGGAAAGCGTTGAGAACCTTCGCATCAACCTTTCCGAACAGGGATACGATCTCGACAAGGTGCCCTACGTGGTCCAGTACAACAAGCGGGACCTTCCGAACGTTGTTCCGGTTGCTGAGATGCGTGCTGCTCTCAATCCCAAGGGCGTGCCTGATTTCGAAGCCGTGGCATCCGAAGGCGGCGGCGTTTTCGATACCCTCAAGGCGATCGCCAAGCAGGTCATCATGGAACTGAAGAAGGGACAGGAAGGCGGATAAAACCGAGCGCGGAGTGCGGAATTAAGATCCTAGCAGCGCAGAACAGTCCTTATAAGCCTCCTTATCCATCGTAAATAACCCATTGACAGGCAAAAGATGATATGGTATTTTGCCCGCCTGTAATAGCGTAATTCCTCAACAAAACCAATCATTCCCGGATAGCTCAGTCGGTAGAGCGGGTGGCTGTTAACCACCATGTCGCAGGTTCGAGTCCTGCTCCGGGAGCCAGATATAAAAGGCCTGATTCTATTGACTAGAATCAGGCCTATTCTTTTCGATCTGCGACTCTCAGCAAAACTGCAAGAATCATGGATCAATCCAGTTTGACATGGTGTGTCATAAGTGTTACACTAATTGCATGGAGGTAAAGAACATGCCTGTAAAAAATCCGCGGATAAACGTTGTACTGGAAAAACCGTTATACAGCACGATCGAACGTCTTGCATCGCGAGACGGGGTTTCTCTGTCTCTCAAGGTTCGGGACCTGGTGAAAGAGGCGATCGAAATGGAAGAGGATGTTGCGCTTGGGGCGTTTGCATCCAAGAGGGAAAAGACGTTCACGAAAGCGAAATCCCTGAAGCATGACGAGGTCTGGTGATTGTGTCCTTCGAGCGAAGATACCACCCAGAGATCAAGTCAGCGGATATTCCTCTGCTTGATGCGAAAATAAAAGAGCGCATCAAGAAAGCCATTGAAACGCGACTTACTACGGAGCCGCAGCTCTATGGTGCGCCCTTGCGGAAAACACTCCATGGTTATTGGAAGCTTCGCGTCGGGGATTATCGGGTGGTCTTCAAAATAGCCGGAAACGAAGTATGGATTCTCGGGATCATTCATCGAAAGAAAGTCTACGACGCTATCGAGAAGAGATTGTAGCTAAGCTCTTCACATTTACCTTCCATCCGACCACCTGTATGCTGGCCGGCCTAATCCGCAGCCAATCCGAATTTTTTCAGCTTTCTCCAGAGCGACACACGGTCAATTCCCAGGATCTGTGAGGCCAATGTCCTGTTCCCGGCGACCTCGTTCAGCACCCATCGTATGTAGGCGAGCTCCTGCTCCTCCAGCGAGGGGATTCGTCCCTCTTTCTTGCGGAATGTCTTGATGTTCAGTTCCTTCAGGTCATCGGGAAGATGACCGAGCTCCACGGTCTTGCTGTTCGAGAGCGCGACCCCGCGCTCCACGATATTCTCCAGCTCCCGGACGTTGCCGGGGAAGTCATAGTTCATGAGCAGGCTGATCACGTCCTCGTTGATCTCGGTGACCGGCCTCTTCATGAGCGTAGCGTACTTCCTGAGGAAATAATAGGAGAGCAGGGGGATATCATCCTTGCGCTCGGCCAGCGGCGGGATGCGGAGCGATACAACGTTCAGCCGGAAGTACAGGTCCTGGCGGAAAGCGCCGCTCTTAACGGTCTCCTGGATGTCCCGGTTCGTCGCGGCGACGAATCGCACATTGACCTTTACGGCCTCGGTGCCGCCAAGGCGCAGGATCTCCCGCTCCTGGATGACCCGGAGAAGCTTCACCTGCATGGAGGTCGGCATCTCGGTTATCTCATCAAGGAACAGCGTGCCTTCCGACGCCATCTCGATCAGGCCCTTTTTCGCGACAGCAGCGCCGGTAAATGCGCCTTTCTCATGGCCGAACAGCTCATTGGTCAGCAATTCCTCGTTAAAGGCGCCGCAGTTGATGGCGAAAAAAGGCCCTGCGGCGCGGCGGCTGTGGAGGTGGATGAACCGGGCGAACAACTCTTTGCCTGTCCCGCTCTCTCCGGAGATCAGCACATTCGTGTCTACCGGCGCAACTTGTCGCGCCACATCGAGCAGCCTTTGCATCCCCGGGTCCTGCGTGATGATCTTTACCTTGCCCTGGTAGGACTCGAGCTGTTCGCGCAGGTTGCGGTTCTCCTTCTTCAGGGCTACTTTGTGAACTGCTTCGGCGACCACCTTGCGGACATCATCAAGCTTGAAGGGCTTGGCAATATAATAGAAAGCGCCGTGCTTCATCGCCTCGACCGCCGACTCCAGCGTGGCAAAGCCCGTGATCATGATGACTTCGGTGTCCGGATGGGCATCGCGGCATCGCTTGAGGACCTGGAATCCATCCACCTTTTCCATTTTCAGGTCGGTCAATACCACGTCGAAGGACATTTCTTCAAGCAGATTGATCGCGTTCTGACCGCTCTGGGTCGCCGTGACCTCGTATCCTTCTTTCTTCATGACGTGTTCGAGATTCTTGAGCGCCACTCGCTCATCGTCGACAATGAGTATCTTAGCGTGAGTATTCATTTCAATCCCTTCTCACTTCATCGGAAGCCTGATGAGGAACACCGTGCCCTTGCCTGCTTCGCTGTCCACGGCGATGCACCCGTCGTGCTCATCGATGATCTCATGGACAATGAACAAACCAAGGCCCGATCCCCGACCAACGTCCTTGGTCGTGAAGAAGGGATCAAAAACCTTGGTAAGGATGTCCTCAGGGATGCCGCTGCCGGTATCGCGCACTTCGATATCCACCGTGTCATCCTCGAGCGTGCACTTGCCGTGATATTTGAGATAGTTGTAGATACCGCCGTCGTCTCCTACCTTGTCAATAGCGCGGTGAAAGCGGGCCGCGATTGTGATGGTCCCTTCCCCGGGGATCGCCTCGGCCGCGTTCTTCAGCAGGTTCAGGAAGACCTGCTGGATCCGCTGTTTGTCCGCGAGTATCTCTACATCTTCGGCGATATTGACCTGGATGGAGGCTTTCGCGGGTATCTGTCCCTTGATGAAGCGGATGGTCTCGTTGATCAGTCCGCGGAGCGGGATCCGCTGTTTCTTGAACTCCCTGTCCCGGGAGAATTCGAGCAGCGAGCGGACGATGTTCCGCGCACGGTCGGTCTGCTCGTTGATCTGGTCGACCAGCTCCCGTTTGAATGCCGGATCCGCGCTGTCAAGCTCTTCCGCCAGGATCTGGCCTGACGAGGATATGTTGGAAAGAGGGTTGTTCAGCTCATGGGCCACTCCCGAGAGAAGCGTTCCCAGGGAAGCGAGCTTCTCCGACTGTACCAGGTGGCGCTGGCGGAGCTCAAGCTCGCGCAGCATCTTGTTGAAAGCGCGGGTCAGGGAAAGCACCTCGCGGTCCCGGGAATCGATCGGGATGTTCTCGAAGGTGCCTTCAGCGATCACTTCCATGTTCCGCTCCATCAGCTTCAGCGGTTTCACGACCATGCGTTCAAGCACCTGGCCGATCACGATGACCAGTGCGATCAGGACCAGCAGGGAGATGAGCAGGAATCGCTGCGAGGCGGCAAGCAGCGCCTGGATGCTCGACCGTTCGTTCCGGGAGATCTCTTCGGCCACGGTCACGATATCCTTGCCGGTCTTGCGGATCTTTCCCTCCAGCCGGACCTTGAGCGCCTGATCCTCCGGCGTAGGTTTGGTTCGCTGACGGCGGATGAGCTTCTCGTACCGGTCCATCAGCTCCTGATACTGGCGGAGGTCCTTGCGGAGCAAAACGATGACCTCGGGCGAGGCGAGGGCCGCGAAGCCGGCGCGACTGACGTCGAGGATCTCACCGGCCCGGAGGGCATAGCGCAGGTTTTCCGCGTAGTCCGACCGCTGCTCAAAGAGGAAATAATTCTTCTCGAACCGCCGGATCTCCAGGGTGGTATCGAAGAACTCGGAGATCGTCTCGCCGACCATGATCTTCTTTTCAAGATAGCGAAGCTCCAGGAACGTGAAGGCCGAGAGACCGATGATCATGAGCACCACGGCGTAGTAACCAAGGCGGATCTTCTGGCGGATGCTGTGCTGGTATTTGATCATTGCTGCACCAGGACCTGCGGAACGATCTCGGCGACCGTGTCGGCCAGGATGATCGTAATGTCCGACCGGACGGCGGCGGGAAGCTCGTCCACGTCGCTCCTGTTCTTGAGCGGCAGCACGATGGTGCGGACCCCGGCCCGTCGGGCGGCAAGCACTTTTTCCCGCACACCTGCAACCGGCAGCAGTCTGCCGGTGAGCGTGATCTCGCCGGAAAGGGCGACATCCCTGCGGGCCGGACGGCTGGTCAGGAGCGACAGGATCGCGACCGCGATCGTGATGCCCGCCGAGGGTCCGTCCTTCTGGATAGCGCCGGAGGGAACATGAATATGGATGTCCTGGTTCTCGAAGAAGTCCTCGGGGATGGCAAAGGTCCGGGCGTTGCTCCTGATATAGGAAAGGGCTGCCTGGGCCGATTCGCGCATCACGTCGCCGAGCGATCCCGTGATGATCAGCTCCTTCTTCCCTTTCATGGCAACCGCTTCGACAAAGATGATATCGCCTCCGGCTTCGGTCCGGACAAGACCGGTCGCGACGCCGATCCGGTCCGTTTCCTCGACAACGTCAACGTGATATTTCTTCCTGCCCAGGAACCGCTCAAGCTCCGCCGGCGTGACGGTCACGGATTTTCGGCCGCCGGAGCCGAGCGACTCCTTTGCGAGCTTTCTGCAGACCATGGCGATCTGGCGCTCCAGGCCGCGTATGCCGGCCTCCCGGGTGTGTTCCCGGATGACGTGCTCCAGGGCTGCCTGGGTAAAGACGACCTGGTCCGGTGACAGGCCTTTTTCACGGACCTGTTTCGGCACCAGGAACCGCGAAGCGATCTCGAGCTTATCCTCGAGCGCGTATCCGGAGAACTCGATGACCTCCATGCGGTCGCGCAGCGGACCGGGCATGGCCTCAACGACATTCGCCGTGACAATGAACATCACGCCGGACAGGTCAAAGGGAACATCGAGGTAATGGTCAGTGAAGGCCCGGTTCTGCTCCGGGTCCAGGACCTCCAGCAGGGCCGACGCCGGGTCTCCCTTGAAGTCCGAACCGATCTTGTCCAGCTCATCGAGCATCAGAACGGGATTCGCAGAACCCACCCGCCGGATCTCTTCAATGATCCTGCCGGGCCGCGCGCCGGTGTATGTCCGGCGATGGCCGCGGATGTCCGCTTCGTCCTTCACCCCGCCCAGGGAGATGCGGGCGAAGTTCCTTCCCAGGGCAAGCGCTATGGACCTGCCAAGAGAGGTCTTTCCCGTGCCCGGAGGCCCGGCAAAGCAGAGCACGGTGCCTCGCGAGCCCGTTGCGAGCGATCGTTTTTCAAGGGCTTGCCGGACGGTTTCGCGCACTTCATCGAGCTTATAGGGCTTGGTGATGTAATGGAAGGCTCCCCGCTTCATCGCATCGATCGCTGACTGGACCGTGGCGAATCCGGTAACAATGATCACCCGGGTCTCGGGAAAGCGCTTCTTCACCGATTCAAGAAGGTCCATGCCGCTTACCGGGCCCATGCGCAGGTCCGTCAGGACAACGTCGAACTCACCGGTCTCGAGAGCCTGGAGCCCTGATTCCGCGTCAGCGGCGGTTACGACCTCATAGTGCTCCCTGGTCAGGATATGAGAAAGGTTCTTTCGAGCGATCTCCTCATCGTCAATGACAAGGATGCGCGCCTGCCTGTTCATCCGCAGCACCTTGACCGCGAGGTGCTCCAGCACGCGCTCCTTGATCAGCTCGAGACCGAAATGGTGTTCATTCAGCACGCGCTCTGCGCGAACGATGTCAAGGTTGTCCTCGGTGCGGTGGTTCCAGGGAAGGGAGAGCAGGTAGTCGATGTAGGTGAGGCCGATGGAGAACTCGGCGGACGACGGTCCGATCTTCGACAGGACCTCGAGCTCCTGTACGGCAACAGGAGCGACCACAGGGGGCAGATGGGCATTTTCGATCCTCTGGCGCAGCTCTGCGAGGACCTGATCCTGTTCCTTGTCGGTATTTTTTTTATTAAAGAATCCCATGTCCAATGATCCAGGAAAACCGGTTTTCGCGCGAAGCCGCAAAGCCGCTAAAAAAGATTAAAGGAACAAGCCGTAGCAGCGGAAAAACAAGGAACATGTTCTGAGTACTGTATCCATTCATCTTAGCGAAGGGTCTGCCCAAGACATTTGTCCTGTTTTTCTTTGCGGCTTTGGGCGAGACAGAAAATGAATTTAGATAGCACTTAACAACGACCCGGCATCAGTTGCATTTTACAACGCCTAGCTGGTAAGTGCAACAGCGATTATTTCTCAATTTAACAATATGTTACATGATTCATTATAAAGACCATTGCATTTGTAAACAACACTGTCCGATTACTGTACCGGATACTGAACCTATTACTTCTTAATATACAACACGTTCCGCATAAAGGGAACTTTGGCACGATGGTTGTAATAGTAATAATAGAAAAACAATGAAAGGAGGGTTGACCTATGAAGACCCTGTTAAAGAAAATGGAGACGATGTTCGCAGCATCAGCATTTGCCGAGGCCGGAGAACATGAGACCGCGCGCCAGATCCTGAAGGACGCTGAGCAGCGGAAGAACGATCGTCCGTCGCTTCAGGCGCGTCCATCCACCAGGCCGTCGCTGCGGGCGAACTAGAGCGCTGGAGCAGGTCGAACCATGGACAGCCAGAAGCTCAAGAAGATCATGAAGCAGATCGAGGATTCCCTCGCAGCGGTCTCCTTTGCCGAGGAAGGCCAGCAGGAGACGGCGGCTACCCTGTTCCGGAGGGAGCGGAGACTGCTCGTCGCGGTGCGGGAAGGACATGTCGATCCAAAGACCCTGAAGTACGGCCTGAATACCGCTGTCAGGATCGGATCGCAGGTCGACATCCTCTATGTCACCGCCGAGGGCGGCGGCCACACGCGGATCGACAAGGACCTCGAGGAGTTCGATCGCGAACTTTCGGCAGCTGCCATTCCTCATCGCCTGGTCAGGAAGAGCGGCTGTCTGAAGCAGCAGATCATCGACTACACGAACAAGGAGCATGAGGTGCTCTTCGTGGTTGTCGAATCCCCCCGCAGTCTGGATGCGGACTGCTCGGGCAAGGACACCGCGCTGACAGAGTTGTGGAAAAAGCTGCGGTGTCCGCTTGTGGTGGTGTCTGAAGCGCAGTAAGCCAAGCAGCAAGCACTAAGCGATAAGCATAATCCTGTAAAAAGACTTTGAGCAGGTTCATTACATTCTCTTTAAGGAGGCATTATCATGGCAGCAACAAGCAGCAAGAAAAAACCGGTCACCGCGCTGGTGATCACCGGTATCGTGTCGATCGTGATGTACGGTCTGCTCCTGACCAAGCAGGAACTGATCAACAGCACCTTCGGCAAGGGCGGATGGTTCGCATTCCTTCCGATCGTGACGGCATTCCTGTTCTCCTTCGTGCACGGAGCGTTCACCGGCCACTTCTGGACCGTGCTCGGCATCGAAGCGGCAAAAAAGAAGAAGGAGGTAAAGTAAGATGCACGATATTGCGACGAATTTCATCAATCTTGATCTCATCACCATGCTGTACCTCTTCGGTGTCGGTTTCGTTGGCGGCCTGGTCTCCGGTTTCATCGGTTCGGGCGGCGCTTTTGTGCTTACCCCGGGCATGATGAGCCTGGGCGTTCCCGGTCTCATGGCAGTTGCGAGCAATATGTGCCACAAGTTCCCCAAGGCGCTGGTCGGCGCGGTGAAGCGCGCCAAGTACGGCCAGGTGGACGTGAAGCTCGGGATCATTCTCGGCATCTCGGCTGAAGCGGGTGTGCTCTACGGCGCGCATATCCAGGAGAGCATCAAGAAGGCCTTTGGCGATGCCGGTTCTAACCTTTATGTCAGCGCCGCGTTCGTGGTGATCCTTGCCACTGTGGGCGGGTTCGTTCTGCGCGACGCATGGAAGACCCATAAGTCCGGAACCGCACATGAAGAGGAAAAGGCAGGCAAGCTGGCCAAATGGGTGCAGTCCATCAACATTCCCGGCACTATGGTCTACTTCAAGAGCCTGAACGCCAAGGTCTCGGTGCTCTTTACCATCCCCCTCGGGTTCGCAACCGGCATGCTGGCCGCGACGATCGCCGTGGGCGGATTCGTGGGCGTTCCGTCCATGATCTATGTTCTCGGCGCGCCGAGCATCATGGCGTCGGCAACAGAGCTGGTGATCGCCTTTGTGATGGGCGTGGGCGGATCGTTCAAGTACGCGCTTTCGGGCCTGGTGGACATCAGGCTGGCCATGCTGATCCTCGCGGGCTCGCTCTTCGGCGTTCAGCTTGGCGCGATCGGCACGACCTACGTGAAACCCTTCATGATCAAGATGGTGATGGGGGTGATCATGGTGATCGTGCTCTTCAGCCGTGCGCTCATGATCCCGGTCTATATGTCCCAGCTCGGCTTGATGGACAAGATGGGCGACATGACCGTGAAGGTGCTGAAGAACACCAGTTTTGCTATAATGATCGCAGCACTGGCGATCGGAGCGTTCATCATCATTAAGGCCTTTGTGGAAGGCCGCAGGGAAGAGAAGCTCCGCCTGGCGTCAGAAGCGCTGGAACATGGGAAAATATAAGAAAATCCTTATAGCTGTCGATGGTTCTGAATCAAGCCGGAACGCGCTCCTGCAGGCGTTCCGGCTTGCTGTTGAAGAAAAGTGCTGGATCACGGTCACGTCGGTCGTCCCGCCGGTCACCGGCGACCTGGACCTTACCGGCGTGTCGGACGTTCGCGCTTCCCTTGCCAAACCCTGCGAAGATGCCCTGACCGAAGCACGCAGTCTCGCCGAGCAGGAGTGCATCCTGATCAAGACAGTGCGCGAGGAAGGCGAGACCTATGAGCGGATCGTGGACCTGGCAGATGCCGAGAACGCGGACATCATCGTCATGGGACGCAGGGGACTGCGCAGAATGGCGCGCGTTCTGGTCGGCAGTGTGACCGCGCGGGTGATCGGCCACACGCAGCGTGATGTTCTTGTGGTCCCCGCGGGCTCGATCCTGGGCTGGAAGAAGATCGTGGTTGCCACGGACGGATCCCGGTTCAGCGCGAAGGCGACGGACAAGGCCATCAGCTTTGCCCAGGCCTACGGCGGATCGCTCGCGGTCCTGTCGGTGGTCGATGTGCCGCCGGAGCTGTATGCCGAGGCGCCGCAGGCGG
>Ga0224495_10000181_pt1 | contig 50375 bp, 46 predicted proteins | sample SF_Jul11_sed_USG_FD_168128 | JGI IMG/M metagenome (GOLD analysis project Ga0224495, IMG submission 168128) | Sediment microbial communities from San Francisco Bay, California, United States - SF_Jul11_sed_USGS_4_1 | ecosystem: Environmental > Aquatic > Marine > Sediment | place: USA: California...
CAATAGGTCTGTAAGGTTAGAATACGACGGAAAAACGGCGGGTATGACCCGCCGTTTTTTTTGCCCTAAAAAACAAAATTGCTGGGCGAGATTGGTGTTGACATCTGAACGGCTTATTGTATATTTACAGGTAGCTGATCTGCCATAGCCATGAGTATATTGTAAGGAGGTAGATATGTGTAGAAACTGTGTTTGTATGATGTTGTTGATACTACTCGTTTTGGGCCTCACCATGAAAGGATTCGGGTTCGATGGCAAGAGAGGAGGGTTCATCATAGGGGGAGGCGTAGGTGCTGGCATCACATCCTACACTGGGACGGTCGAATATCTCGGTATGCAGATAACCTCTGATCGTGAGACAAAATTCTCTGGAGTGACGAACTTTCTGATTGGCGGTGGTGTAAGTAAAAACCTATTGCTCTACTATACAAACAAGGTTTCCTGGTTCTCAACTGATGAGGTGATAACCATTTTCGGGCTCAGTGGATTAGGCATAACCTACTATTTCGATCCAAAGGCTCCCAGTCCATTGCTAAAAGGTGGGTTAGGATTCTCGTCCTTTATGGCTCCGTTTGAAGACTATGAGGATTACTGGGGTTTTGGCTTCTCCCTCGGCGCTGGTTACGAATTCAGTCCACATTGGAGTGTCGAAGCAGATATTATTATGGGTTGGCCATCCTATGACAACCCATTTGGTGCATCACTTACTTTGAATACTTTTGCTGTACAGATTGGTATCCATGGAGTAGCGTACTAGATGTACGCCCGCTGTGGCAGATTGGCTACACCTAGCTCAAAATACCTGATCTAACCTCTCGAGTAAGGCTGTTAATATTCTTGGCAGCCGCATCGAGAACCAACAATGTAGCGGCACATCTGGTTTTAATAACAGGGTTCGTTCTTCAGAAACCTGAGCACCGCGTAACTTTAAGACTATCCTTATAATCTATCCCGCACCTTTCGGGCCATAACAAGGCTTTGATAGACACCGTTCTATTTGTGCTTATTTAATGTGTGGCTACATGCCTATCGCTGTAATCATATTTTATATCGGTGTAATCTATTGCCGCTGTAAGCGGCAAACGGAGAGAGAGGGATTTGAACCCCCGACCCCTTGCGGGATACGCGATTTCGAGTCGCGCGCCTTCGTCCACTCGGCCATCTCTCCTGACAGATCGTCTGATGTTTTACGGTTACGATGCCCGTTGAACTAACCGAAAAACGCAACATTATTGTTCGAGTAAGTCTGCAAATCCTTCTATTGCAGACGCATCGAGAACTAATAATTTACCGGCGTTCCGTGCTGCCGGTCTGTCATTCCCGGGTTTAGCCGGGGAATCCAGAAGACTTCTGATTGCCTTTTTCTTTCTTCCGTTTTTTTTCAAAGAAACTCTTCATCAAAGAGGCGGCTTGTGAACCAAGCACTCCTTGAGTTATTTCGACACGGTGGTTTAGTTTCGGTTCATTCACAATGTTGAAAACAGAACCGCACCCGCCGAATTTCTCATCCCGGACGCCGAATATTATACGCTTCACGCGTGCCAATACAAGTGCGCCGGCACACATTATGCAGGGTTCCACGGTTGTGAACATTTCGACGTCATTGAGGCGCCATGAACTCAGCGCATTTGCCGCAGCGGTAATTGCGAGGATCTCGGCATGGGCGGTTGGGTCTTTGAGACCCTCGGTTTGATTATGCCCGCGGCCGATTATTTGATTCTTGTAGACCGCGACCGCGCCGATGGGCACTTCATCTCTCTCAAAGGCTTTTTGCGCTTCCCTGAGCGCCTCTTTCATGAAATAATCGTCGTTCATACCTCGCTTCGCTCGTATGAGATTGCTTCGCTTGCGCTCGCAATGACGTGAGACGGTCTGTTATTGCGAACCCCGCGCAAACGGGGCGTGGCAATCTCCACCTTCACGTCTGTCATTGCGCGGAGGGTAGCGACGAAGCAATCTAAATAATGACACCCCGTTCTTCGCTGCGCTCGAACGAGGGTCTTAAATTACGCAATATCATTCTGTCATTGCGAACCCCGCAGAGCGGGGTGTGGCAATCTCAGACAAGAATTGGATCCCTTCGCCGAAGCTCAGGACTCTCAGTTCTGCAGCTACATCAAAGATGTAGGCAGAATTGGAGCGCGCCCGAGGCGAGTTGAACGCCTAACCTGCGGATCCGTAGTCCGCCGCTCTGTCCAATTGAGCTACGGGCGCAACATATTTCTCAACACTTTGCGGCACACTAACCGCTTGAGAATTTCGAATGTGCGGTATCTGTGCAGTCCGTATGAGCATTATATCCTGCAGAATCCAGCTTGTCAACCGCATCCCTCAAGCTCTTGTTTGAAAGGTGACTGTATCGCATTGTCGCCTTGATATCTCTGTGCTCCAGTAGTTCCTGCACAGTCCGAATATCGACTCCGGTCATTATTAATTCAGCCAGCTTCTTGGAAGTACTAATAGTGCAGGACAGTATATCAATCCCGCAACTGAGATTCTTTTAACCTGGTACACAGTATTATGCATACTATGGTCAATCCTGTGAGCATAAGCAAAGAGGCGGTCATGCTGCCGGTCCCGGGCGCTTTCAACATGTCCATGCCAAAAATGAAAACGATGCCAGAAATCTGTCCCATGACAAGGAGTAGATTATTGGATGTACCTTCCGGAGCTGGATAGGTTATTTCTGCACCATACTGGAAACCAATTGGACCAGCGCTTAGTAGAAAGAAACCAAAAACAAAACCCGAGCAGAGCAAAAGCGCGTAACTGGTGAAAAAAGTCATGCCAACAAGTCCCGGCGTCAACCCTATCAATGACACAAGAATAAAGGTTCTTCTCTTACGATACTTATCAGAGAAGAGTGGCATGACTATGGCACCCAAAATGCCGCCTATCAGCATCAGTCCACCTAACATCCCGGCCTGGGAAATTGAGAAGCCTCGTGGCCTCACGATGTTCTCTATCCACGTGGAGACGCTGTTGAATATACCGAGGCCTATGAAGAAAATAATCAGCAATAAGATAAAATCCTTCTGCCTGAGCATTTTCTTGAGGCCATCGAGCATCAATACTCTCTCTTCATGCCCCCGCGGGCACGGCGCGGTTGGAGGCTTTTCCCTTGCAAAGGCTGCAAACGTAATTGCCGCGGCTACTGATACTATACCGTATATGACAAGCATGCCTTGTATGCCGTATTTCATGGCAAGATAGGGAGTCAGGATCATTGCCGCGAGAATGCCGATGTATAGTGCCAGAGTCCCCAATCCTGCGGCAGTGGCCCTTTCGTTGATCGGGAACCATCGGGCAGCAACTTTGGTGATAGAACCAATTATGAAGGGTTGGCCTATGGCAATTCCGATCTGTGACGCGAAAACTACCCAGTAGTATGAGGCGAATATTCCGCGTGTCAAGGCGAAAACCGCGGTCAATAGCGCTCCTATACCTACTGCGACGCGAAATCCATATGTGTCTATTACCCAGGCGGCAGGTAATACAACCAGTATATACACCACCATGAAGCACATAGATAACAGGCCAACTGACAGATCCGACGTATTGAAGAACTGTGCTGCTTTTCCAGTGATAGGAGCAAAGGTTATCCAGAGTAACTGGGTCATACCGGCAATAAACATGAAAACCAAGAGCACAAACCACCGGTAGCTGTATAGTTTCATACTTCTTTCAACCAACATCTCTCACCTCCCAACGTTTTTACACCATACCCAAAACAAATGGTATCTATTCCATGCTCGTTTTGTTCAGCAACCACTGGCATGCATCAAGAAGCTCTTTCTGGTTTGGCGGCATATGTTCTCCCGGGGTGATTACAAGGGTGTCATTCAGATCTGCATATCCGAATTGAATATGCATCGCTCGATTGTCATCCAGATTCCAGTCATTTTCGCGGGAGATTAGATATATGCATTTGCCTGCAAGTCCTTTGCTTTCAGCATAATCTAATGCACCTTTATGGGCGCAGACCGCAACGACACCACGGAAGTTTTGTCTATGTAAGAACAAAGACAACAGCGCTTGCACACCCATTCCTGAAAAACCATATATGAAAACCCGGGATAAATCCACATTGAAGTTGCATACGAGTTTTTCGTACGTCTTCATTATATCCTGATCATTCAAATGGCCTGCCCGATGATTTCTGCTTTCGTGACAGGTTGCCACTATCATCTTCAGGCTATCGGCAACAAAGATGATTGAATCCAAATCCTCGGCAGTTGTTCCCGTGCAACTCAGCACGAGCAGGGCTGGATAGTAATCTGAGGTATTTGAATTAACGGACACGTAAAAACAATCGGAATCAGCATCGCATATAATATGATCACCTGCAGCAAAAGTAATGATGACCACCAGTGAAATGGAAAAATGAATAACTTTCTTCATTGTCCGATTATGTGTATCATAACGAATGACAGTCTGTTGTCAACATTCGGTTACTACCGCACAAGATGCGCGTCTCGCGCGAGAATAGTGCGGTCCGTATTGATCAAACCTATGACTGTGGTTGGAACGATTAAAATTTCATTGAACTCGAAAGAAATTCATTTTACTTGAATGCCCTCCTCGTATGGTGGTGGGGAGTGACAGAAGTTGTCACTCCCCCTTTTGTTTTCACGACCACGTTCTCTGGAATCACACCGGTATCTTGACATAACCCTAATATAGAATAGACTTGTATTAAGGAGGAAAGATGAAAATTTTCTATGCACTATTGGCTATTATTGCCATCGTTGGCTGCGGAAACAATGCGTCTGTTGAATTCGGCATGAACGATGAGGCGCTCTTTGACGGCGTGGCGGGTGACCTCCGCATGAGAGTTACGCAAATTGAGGCTGCCGTTGCTGGTGAATACACGATAGTATGGGAGGGCACCGAGTACGTGCAGGTTGAGCTTCAGACGTCGGATTTCGCGTCCATTACCAACGGCTATGTTGATGTTGAACCGGGAACATATTCCAGAGTCCGTATCACATTGGATTCACTGGTACATGTTCAGCAGACGGCAACGGTATCCGTGGTTGATTCCGCTTTTTCATTCATCGCCGAGGCATTTACACCGATCGTTATTAGCGAAGGCGATGAACTCGAGTTGGTTATAGTGATAAATGCGGAAACCTGGTTTAACGAAAATACAGGGGCGATTATAGAAAACCATTATCCATTTGAGGGTGCTGCGCTCCGAGTTTTCTACGGAAATTAGTGATTGAACAAATCATTAGATTTGGCAAAGTTGTATCTACTCAGGACAAAGCGAAGGAGCTTATTGGAGAAGGACGTCCGGTAGCAGTAACCGCTTTGTCACAGGAAAAAGGCAGGGGCAGGCAAGGGAGAAATTGGTATTCTCCTGAGGGAGGGCTTTACGTTTCGCTGTTGCTCTTCCCGAAGGCTCGGGTGACATCAATTCCTTTGCTTGCTTCACTGACTATCATCAGAACCCTTGAGCATTACGGGCTTTCGAATTTGTCGATCCACTGGCCGAATGATGTTCTGTTGAAGAACCATAAGATTTGCGGTGTTGTTTGCGAACGTTATCAGGATGCGGTTATTTGCGGCGTGGGATTGAACGTCAATATTGAGAAGTTCATACCGCGACTGAGTGGTGCGACAAGTCTGAGAATCGAGACCGGTCAAGCATTCGATATTGATGAAGTCCTTGAGGTTTTTCTCGCTAAGTTCAATGATCTATACGAAGAATTGCAGTTGAAAGGATTGAAGGTAAAAGAGGTACTTAATTACATATCGGGGCTTGGCGAATCGGTCGAGGTCATGACCGCCAAGGGCGTGGTACAAGGTACTGTCTGTGATATTGATGATGACTGGGCTCTACTCTTAAGGGATGAGTCGGGCATCATCAAAAAATATTACTACGGCGATGTCAGACGTCTACAATGGTAGTTGTTTTTGACATCGGCAACACGAATATTCACGTCGGCGTTTACAGGGGCAAAACCCTTGGTCGCCACTTAGTTTTCCCGACTAAGAGCAGACTGCCAAATGCAAAGATCAAGAGAATATTGACTGACAAGAAACTAAGGGGTGCTGCCATTGCTTCGGTCGTGCCCAGTGTAACAAAGCAGATCGTCAATCTATGCACAAAGTATGGCGTGTCAGTTGTAGTTGTTTCTTCAAAGATCGACTGTGGCATCACTTATGCGTATCGCGACCCGTCGACACTGGGTGCAGACCGGATTGCCGCCGTTACTGGCGCTCTGGCTCGCTTCCGGCGTGATGCGATCGTAGTGGATGCAGGGACAGCGATCACAATAGATGTAGTTCTGAGTGGAGGAGAATATCTTGGTGGGGTGATATTGCCTGGCATGCATATGCTCTCAGAAATCATGCACATAAGAACCGCACAGCTGCCTGAGGTTGTTGTTAGGAAACCGAGAAACCTTGCAGGCAGGAGCACTGAGGAATGTATCCAGTCGGGCATTTTCAACGGAACCATGATGATGGTTGGCGGTTTTATCAAAGAACTGAAGAAACAGTATGGCAGTGACTTCTTTTGTGTGTCAACCGGCGGTTCGGGCGCGCTATTAGCCAGGCACATTAAGGATATCCAGAAGTATGATGCCGACCTCGGCATGTACGGCGCTCTGGCAATATATTATCGATATGCCTAGGACTAAGAAAATAAGCAAGTTCTTGAGTGAAACCCCAGACGAAACCCGGAATGTAGCACGGGAACTCGCCCGGTCGCTAAAGCCTGGTGACGTTCTATACCTGTACGGAGAACTTGGCAGCGGTAAGACGGTTTTTGTCAAAGGTTTGTGTGAGTCGTTAGGTGTGAATGATGATGTGACGAGTCCAAGTTTTGTCATTGCCACTGAATATCACGGGAAGTATGTGATAGCGCATGTTGATCTTTACCGGCTGGACGGAAACGCAGTGACCGATCTGCCTATCGAAGAATATATTCTCGAGAAAGGTATTACCGTGATCGAATGGGCAGATCGTATCAGACGAGTGGCACAGGGAATTATCGTGAAAATGAGTATTTTGAACCACCATAAGAGAACGATTGAAATTGAAGATCTTAGGGATTGAAACATCGTCTCCAATATTCTCGTTATGTCTGAATGAGGATGAAGAGACGCTTCGGGAGTTCAGCAAGCGGCGTGAAATAGATGGCTATGGAGATGCAGAAATATTCAAGGCAGCGAAAGACATTCTCGATTCGGTTGGGGGCGAAAACATCGGTGCTATCGCAGTGAGCATCGGTCCCGGTATGTTCACTTCATTGCGTGTCGGCTTGAGCCTGGCAAAGGGTATTGCACTCGTCAACAATACGCCGCTGGCTGCGATCAATACATTGGATATAATCGGTGTACAACCTTCGCTGCCAAACTTGCGGATGACGGCTGTGGTGAATGCTTACCGCGGTGAGGTATATGCAGCATTCTATGACAGTGGTAAGCGAGTTAGTGATTATCTTCTTGTGACCCCCCAAAAACTATTAGAAATGGTCGGGGAACAAGCAATCATTATCGGTCCTGGAGTGGATGCTGTTGCCGGGGCTGGACCGGTCCGTTCTGATATCGAACTCAGAAGGGACGAAAAATACCTGCCCACTGCTAAAGGGGTAGTCTCGCTGGCGCTGCCCCGCATACGGAAAAGCGATTTCGACGATATCCATTTTCTCGAGCCATATTATATTAAGAAGACCGATGCCGAAAGAAATTATGCTAAGGATAATGCGCTTTGACGATCTGGATGGCGTGGTCGAGATCGAAAGGCGCGTGTTTCCAAATCCGTGGCCGCGTTATTTCTTTGAAAAGGACCTGGAGTCAGGAAACGCCGTTGCCCTTGTCGTTGAAGATAGCGGTAAGGTGGTCGGCTACGCGCTCGGTGCATGTATTGATGTCGCACTGCACATATCAAATATCGCAGTAGATACAGATTTTCAACGGCAGGGATTGGGCAGCAAAATGCTTCGCGAGATGGAGAACGTGGCGGTGGAGCGAGGTTGTGGTTATGCTTACCTCGAGGTGAGAACCACCAATGTCGCGGCGATAAATATGTACAAGAGCAAAGGTTATGATATTTTGTATACAAGAAAGAGATATTATTTAGATGGCAACGATGCATATGTAATGCATAAGGAGTTAAAATGAACCTATTTTTGGCAATGATCGTATTCTGCGGTCTTGATGTGTATTTTTTGAAGGATTCTCCCGACCTGCTCGTAAGGATGATCCCTGAGCATGGAGTCGAACAGCTGACCTTGAAATACAGCTTCAGTGGAGATATGTGGGGCTCAATGGTTGTTCAAAAACAGGGACAGTTCTTCGACGCCAAGATCAGAACACCGCTTGATGCCAGAATAGTCGGGCTCTACGTAGTGTACGACGATGGTAAGGTCGATGACAAAGAAGGGCAGTTATACCTCTACGAATTGAGCATATACCCGCGGATGCTCATGCCCTTTTCAGTCGCCGACCTTGAGGTGGTCATCGCGCAAGCAGACAAGAAGATTGCATCGAAGACGCACGTCGACGAGGCTATCACATTGCTCGGTTATGTTGATGGTATACTGAGTGTGCTGCCGGTCGTGCCCGACTCACCCGGCGAGACACGCAAGAACATGCTGCAGGAAGAAGTGAATAGGTTGAAGGTTTTGGTCGGGAGGTAGAAATAAGTTGAACTCCTCGGGCAGGACTCGAACCTGCAACCCTCCGGTTACATTGACCTCCAACTTTCATTGGAGAATGGACTATCTCATTTCCGTTACTGTACAATTACAGTAAGACGGAATCGGGCGCTTCCCAGTCGCATCAAGCGAAAGGTACTTCCTCACGGAATAGTCTCTGCACCTGCTCCACATGATCCTTAGAAATGTGGAGATTGGCTCAGGGTTACCATATCCGAATTTGAAATTGCCGCGTCGTCCCTCGATGCACTCGGGACTCTTCGCAATGACAAAAAAGTGACTTAGGTTTCCCTGAATTCACCCGATTTTTCAACCGCGATTTCTCGCGGAAGCTGCATGAACCCGGCATGAACCTCACGATGACAATTGGCGCAAAGCATAACGCACTTGTCGAGTTCGACCTTCACTCTTTCCCAACTGCGCGTATACCCCTTCTGCGATATTCCGAAGTCTTTATTACCATTGGTTCTGTGGTGAAATTCCAGTGCGTCTGGGCAACGGTCATATCCGCAGATTTCGCAGCGGCCGCCTTTGTAAGAGATTGCTTTTCTTCGCGTATTCTTCCTTTTCCGGCGGACGGCCTCTATCATGTATTTTCTTCTATCCGAATAGCGCCTTATGTCACGCATATGTTCACAATCCTTGTTTTCATTACAGCCGGATGCTCTACCATTGAGCTACCGAGGATTAGTCTAATTATACGAATATTGATGCTTTTGTCAATCCGTTGAACGCAAGGCATGGCGAAACTATCGTGTTTTTCTGCTATATCTCGATACTTTCCGGATCGTTGTCCGAGTGGATGACGCGCCACTCATTCTCTTCCCGGTCAAAATCTGCAATTTCATCGAGCGGCAGTTTCAGGTATTTGCCTTCGGCGGTCGCAGCGATTTCACCATCACTCAATATCAATTCACCGGTCCCTTCGAAGAAGCGGCTGCCTTCTTTTGTTATCCGGCCGATGACGGTGATCTCACCATCGAGCGGCATCGGTTTCTTGAAACGGGTCTTTATCTCGATCGTGACACCCCACACTTCCTCGTCGTGATGCATTAGGATGGCCCGGCCGATCGTCTCGTCGAGGATCGCCGCGGCAATACCGCCGTGCAGACGGTTTGGATAACTCTGGTGTTCTTCACATGGCTTGAATACTGCGATCAATTCCTTCGTCTCAGTTTCATAGAAGAATGTTTTGAGTCCCAACGGGTTCTTCATACCACATACCAGACACATTTTTGAATTCGGTTGTTTACCGGTTATTTTATATTTCATGTCATCCTCTCTGTCTATTATAATACAATGAAATGAGGGCACGTCAAGTTTTCGGTTGCGTCGGTGCATTACTGTAGCTGATGATTATTGATTTTTTCGAACCTGGTATTATAATATCGCGTTGGATGCTATGAAAATACGTGAGACAGTGAACAAATATCTGCGTAAGGGGCATGACCATGTTATTGGTTATGCCGACTTGAGGAATCTTTTAACCGGGAAATATACACAATACGGCTATGGCATTGTTTTTGGACGCAGATTGGATGATTCGGTAATCGATTCGATCGAAACAGGCCCGAATGTAGATTATTACAATTTATATCAAGCAGTGAATGTTGAACTCGCCGAAATTGCCAGGAGTGTAGCGGCGGAACTCTGTGACAACGGTGTCGAGGCCGTAAGTATTGCGCCGACCTTGACGGCTTCAGACCGGAACGAACACTTCGACCGGACCTTGAGTTTGGATTTTTCGCACAAAATGGTGGCTACCCGAGCGGGCCTGGGCTGGATCGGCAAGAGCGGTTTGCTTATTACTTATGATTACGGCCCCAGGGTGAGGTTGGTCAGTGTGCTCCTCGATTATCCGGTCGATTGCTGCCGCGAGCCAGTATTGAAGAGCGAATGTCAAGATTGTGATCTTTGCGTGCAAAATTGCCCGGCAAATGCTCTTTCTGGCAAAGAATGGGATATAACGACAAGAAGGGAAGAGTTCTTCGATGCCTTCGCATGCCGGGAAAAGTGCCGTGAATTAGGTGATTATATTGGGAAGGGTATTCGTCTCTGCGGGATTTGTGTTTCAGTTTGCCCTGTTGGCAAGCGCTGATTTCCTGGGGTTCGTGAGTTTGTGTTTTTGAGTAGACTTAAACCTTTAAAGCCGTCTGGCCGCAAACTTGACAAGGAGATACAACTCAATTATACTATCACGTTGCAGGTCAATCAGAACAATACAGATTCTATTTTGGGATGTTAGAGAGATATAGATATCCATAAAAAAACAAGCAAGGAGGATTCATATGAAGATGTTAATCGGTGGAGAATGGGTCGATAAAGACAAGAAAATTCCAGTTTACAGGCCGTACGATGGTAAGGTCATCGACCATGTACCCGCCGGGACAAAGGAAGATGTACGAAAGGCCATTGAGTCAGCAGTAGAAGGATTCCAGGTAAGCAAGAAGATGCCGGTACACAAGAGGATGGAGATATTGTGGGGAGTCGTTGATTACCTCAGGGAGAACTTCGATGATTTTGCGAAGACCATCGCGTCGGAAGGCAGCAAAACAATACGCGAGGCACGCAAAGAAACGGCCCGCTGCATAAACACTATAAGCATATCGGCCGAGGAGGCCCGCCGAACCCTTGGCGAGACAATACCTTTTGACAGTTTCCCGGGTGGGGAGAACCGCGTAGGATATTACTACAGGTTTCCCATCGGTGTGATCGTTGCGATCACCCCTTTTAACGACCCGCTGAATCTGGTTGCCCATAAACTTGGTCCATCCATAGCAGCAGGAAATTCCGTGGTCCTGAAGCCGGCAACCGACACTCCATTGTCTGCATTGAAACTGGGCGAAGCGTTTGTTGCGGCGGGTTTACCACCAAAGGTACTAAATATTGTGACCGGACGCGGGTCAGAGATCGGTGACGTGCTTGTTTCACACCCGGCAGTGCGCATGATCACCCTGACCGGCGGTGTTGATGCAGGATCGGAAATTCTCAAGATCTCCGGCTTAAAGAAAATTTCGATGGAGCTCGGTTCGAATTGTCCGGTGATCGTTTGCGAAGATGCGGATATGTCCAAGGCGGTTGACCTTTCTGTTTCCGGGGCATTCTGGGCGGTTGGCCAGAATTGTATCGGCGTTCAGAGAATGTTCATTCATGAGAAGATCTTTAATGATTATGTCAGCAAGTTCGTTGAGATGACGAAGAAGATGAAGGTCGGTGATCAGCTGGATGAATCTACGGACATGGGAGCGATGATCAACGAGCGTGAAGCGAAACGCGTCGAGGAGTGGGTGAACGATGCCGTGAAACAGGGCGGTAAGATCCTGACCGGCGGTAAGAGAAATGGTAATTTCTATGATCCCACTGTCATGGTCGACGTGCCGGAAAACGCCAAGCTTGCTGTTGAGGAAGTCTTCGGCCCGGTCGTTCTGATGTATAAATACAATGATTTGGATGATGCGATAAAACGTGCGAATAGCGTGAATTACGGTCTGCATGCGGCAGTCTTCACGCAGGATATTAACAAGGCGTTCAAGGCTGTATACGAGTTGGACTTTGGCAGCGTGATCGTGAATGATTCAACCGATTATCGCCTCGATCAGATGCCCTTCGGCGGAGTCAAGAACAGTGGACTAGGTCGCGAAGGGATCAAATTCTCATTGCTTGAGCAAACCGAACCGAAGGTCGTCTGTTTCAATCTGTAGCGGGACAACTGTATTAGGAAATACCGGCGGTAGCCATTTGCCAACGAACATTATACGAAGCGTTACCGTGTGGTATTGAGATGAACAAAGTGAACGAAAGGAGTTGAGCATGCTGCAAGGTGCCTATACACTTCTCGTAACTCCATTCAACCAGGATATGAGTTTGGATGAAAATGGCCTGAGAGTTTTGGTAAAGAGGCAGGTCGAGGCCGGCGTGCATGGTATCGCGCCGTTGGGTGTGACCGGTGAGAATTCGCTGATGTCGGATAGGGAGATCGCACGGGTGGTTGAGGTTGTTGTTGATGAGGTGAATGGAAAATGTCCGGTAATCCCTGACACCTGCACGAGCAGTATAGAAGCGACGCTGGAAAGGATAAAGATCTTTGAAAAGATCGGTTGTGGTTATGTGTCGGTTTTTGTACCCTATCTTGTTCTGCCTAAAGAGGACGGCATCATACGGTTCTACGAGCAGGTTGCTGATTCTTCAAAGGTTCCGATCCTGATACACAATTCACCCGGGCGTGTTGTTGTAAACCTTTCTCCTGAAGGTACCGCACGGCTGGCACGACACCCCAATATCATTGGTATCAAAGAGGGGGTAAAACTCCTTGATCATCTGGCTAAGATCGTCTACCTGACGAGAGACGAGGATTTCAGTGTTTTCACGGGTAAAGATACGACATTGTACCCCTTGATGTGCTTTGGTGGACATGGCAATTTTGCGGTCGCCGGAAATGTCATACCGGAAGTCATGAGAGATATCTACGAACATTGCGAGCGGGGTGAGAGGAACAAAGCCCAGGAACTTCACTACAAGTACTTCAGCGTTTTCGAAATATTGAGGGCCGAGGCAAATCCTATTGCGGTCAAGGAAGCATTGAACCTGATGGGATTACCAGGAGGTAAGTTGCGCTTGCCGCTGACAGAACTCAGCGCGTCGAAGAAGGAAAAGCTGGTAAAAATACTGAAAGAGAAGGGGTTGGTTTGAAGGCAATAACCGTTCGTGCGCCCAGCACGATTGCGAATCTTGGTCCGGGTTTTGATATCTTTGCTATGGCTCTGGAACATCCGTATATCGAACTAACCATGCAGTTGACCGATACAAATTCGGTTGCCTTTAAGCTTGACGGGTGTCGTGAGGACATTCCGGGAGAGCCCGAAAAGAATTGCGCCGGGTTGGCGGTTATTGAATTGCTTAAGAGAATAGACAGCAAAACGGGCGTGCTCATCGAGCCGCGGCAGACGATCAGCGTTGGCGCGGGCTTGGGGTCATCCGGTGCATGTGCGTCTGCATCGGTTTACGCATTGAACAAGCTTCTCCAACTAAATCTCCATAGTAATCAAATGATCGAAATCGCCAGTCAGGGAGAGGTTGCGTCTGGCAGCGTAGCCCATGCTGATAATGTTGCGGGTGCAATGCTGGGTGGATTTGTGATCGTCAAGAATTACAACCCGATCGATGTCATAAGGATAGATGTACCAGAGGTGCCGATAGTGATAGGTGTGATGAGGAAAACACAGCGTACCACAAGAACCTATATCCCGAAGAGCATGGATCTCACTCTGGTCAAGGAACAGCTGTCTTTGTGTTCACTCGTTGTTCACGCCATCATGAAGGGGGATATTGAGGAACTGGGTAAAGCGATCAACAATGACCATATTTCTGAGCCGGTTCGCTCGCAGTCGATCCCCGGATACAAAGGTATTAAGAAGAAGTTGCTCGAAAACGGTGCTTTCGGCTGTAATGTGAGTGGAGGCGGGTTGTCGATATTTGCCATCTGTGAACAGAGGCGGACCAAGGATATTGCTGATATAATGAAGAAGGCGTTTGCACATGAGAACATTGACAGTGAGATAATCGTCACCAGAGCAAGTAATGATGGAATAAGGGAAGTCGCCAGTGAATAGCACGGGTTTGGCTTCTTTGAAGGCAAGAAATAAATCGCGGAGGGTCTTTCAATGCAAGGAGGAAAAATGAGTTATAATCTGGCATTCATAGGTTTCGGGGTCGTCGGGCAGGGGCTTGCACAGCTGCTCGATGAGAAACGGGACTATCTTAAAGACAGTTTCGGATTGGAGTACAAGGTAACGGCTATTTCTGACCCGGTCAAAGGGTCGGTCTATCAGGAGGGAGGTCTCGATCTGAAAAAGATCTTGGCTCAGGTCGACAAAGAAGGTAACATAAATGGATATGACCAGGGTGTCAAAGGTTGGGACAGTCTGAAAACGATCAACGACACCAATGCGGATGTGATCGTTGAGGTGAGTCCAACAAATATTGAAAATGGAGAACCGGGTATTTCTCATATACGTGCTGCCCTCGGGGAAAAGAAAAATGTTATTACCACCAACAAAGGGCCTGTAGCACTATTTTATAGGGAACTTTCCCAACTTGCGAAGAAAAATGGGGTGGTATTGAAGTTTGAAGGGACAGTACTGAGCGGAACGCCGGCCATCAATCTATCGCTCGAAGCACTTGCCGGTGCTGATGTACGCGAGATCAAGGGCATAATGAACGGCACGACTAACTACATGTTAACCAAGATGGCCGAGGGGCAGAGTTATGAAGAGGTTCTCAAGGAGGCGCAGAGGCTCGGTTATGCAGAGACAAAACCCGATGCAGATGTCAAGGGATGGGATGCACAGGCGAAAATTGTCATTCTCGCAAATGTAGTAATGGGTGGTATGCTGACCCCCGGGGATGTTCCAACTGAAGGAATAACTCAAATAACTCTCGATGATATCGAAAACGCGCGTAAGGATGGCAAGAAATACAAGTTGATCGGTCACGCGTGGAAAGAGGGCGGCAAGGTGATGGCCAGGGTTTCACCTCAATTGGTCGGTGCCGAGGATTTTCTGTATCATGTAAACGGGGTGATCAATGCGTTGACCTTTGATACCGATGTGTTGGGCAAGGTGACGGTTGTCGGCCCTGGCGCGGGCAAGAAGGAAACCGGTTTCTCGCTGCTCGTTGATTTTCTTAATATGCACTGTACTCGCGCTAAATGATACACGGTGATTTCGCCGTGGTTGACATGATGTCGGGTTTGCTGTAGAGTGACATTGTAAGAGGGAGGTAAAATGAATGAGGGAAGGGAGAGGTGGACTTCTAGAACCAGCTTCATAATCGCTTCGATCGGTGCCGCAATAGGTCTTGGCAATGTCTGGCGTTTTCCATACATGTGCTATGAGAACGGGGGCGGGGCATTCCTTATCCCATATTTTGTAGCGTTGTTTACGGCGGGTATTCCTTTGATGATCGTGGAGTACGGTTTGGGGAGAAAGATGCAGGCTGGCGCGCCGACAGCATTTGCAGGTGTTCGCAAGGGAACGGAATGGATTGGCTGGTTGGCATTGATGGTGGTCATGCTGATATTCTTGTTCTATCCGGTCATCATGGCATGGTGTGTCGATTATGTAGTCTATGCTTTTAATCTGAGCTGGGGGACAGATGCGAAGGTTTTCTTCGAACAGGATTTTCTGCAATTGAGCGGCAGCCCCGGGATCCTGGGTGGCATCAGGTGGCCGATCGTGATCGGTCTCGCGGTTGTGTGGTTGGCGATATATCTCAGTCTGTTCAAAGGCCTTAAGGCTTTGAGCAAAATAGTATTCTATACAGTGATCACTCCGTGGGTGATACTGGTGATCATGGTCATAAGGGGTCTGACACTACCTGGAGCGATAGAGGGTTTGAAATTCTATCTTACACCCAATTTTGCAGCACTCTTGAATCCCCGGGTCTGGCTGGCCGCTTATGGGCAGATATTCTTCACCCTTTCACTGGCCATGGGGACGATGATCGTTTATTCCAGCTATCTTCCGAAAAAGAGCGACATCACCAACAATTCGTTCATGGTTTCTCTGGCGAATTGCGGCACGAGTTTCTTTGCGGGGTTCGCGGTATTTTCAATATTGGGTTATTTGGCGCAGGCGATGGGAGTAAGCGTGCCGCAGGTGACACAATCGGGTTTTGGCCTTGCGTTCATAACTTATCCAACTGCGATAAGATTGCTACCTTTTATCCCTGCGTTCTTTGGAATCCTCTTTTTCCTTTTGTTGCTCACTCTTGGTATCGATTCCGCATTTTCGCAGATCGAACCCTTTGTTGCTGGGTTCACCGACAAATGGCATTTTAACAAGAAATTGGTTCTGCCGGTTGTCTGCGTATGCGGATTCCTAATCGGTATCATATTCACGACGAGGGGCGGTTACTACTGGCTCGATATCATTGACTATTTCGCGAGTTCTTATGGCCTGACGTTCGTCGGACTTCTTGAGTGCATTGTCATAGGCTATATCTACAAGGCGCATAAAATGCGTGAGTACGTCAATGAAGTATCTGATTTCAAGATCGGTAAATGGTGGGATGTCTGTATCAAGATCATCACGCCGGTCATTCTTGGTATTTCTTTGATTCTGAACATAATAGCGCTTGTCCGGAAAGGCTATGGAGGCTATCCTACATGGGCAACGGCCGTAGGTGTCTTAATAACACTTGGCATTATTGTGATTTCCTTCGTGTTGATGTCGATCAAAGCCAAGGCAGTACACGAAGAAGGTGCGGAGGATTGAGGCGATCCGGGCTGAGATAAAGCCCTTGACTTGTGATGAATCTCTGATATAATTGCTAGACTATGGATGGGAGGAGTCTATGCCAGTATCGGCGATAATCATGCTGGTCCTCGGCTGTACTATCCTTTACGGGGGGCTGGTTTACTGCATTTCACGATCTATCAAGAAGAAAGAAAATACGGAAGGAGGTGGTTAGAAAAACTTGACAGGTGTTTTGTCGTAGATGAGGAGGTGACGGATGAAGCGGAGAATATCGATTGTATTGCTGGGAGTAATAACATTAATGGTTCTTAGCAATCTGCAGGCGGAAGACATGGACATGTGGGGGATGTACGAGAAGTACTTCAAGAAATGTAAATATATTGACCTTACGCACGCATTTCACCCCACGCAACCGGTTTGGCCGGGCTTTGGTCATGCGAGATTCGAGGCAACTGAAGCAGGTGCAGATCTCGGTGATTACGCCTCTATGGGTGATGTTTTCACATATAAGGATCACGGTTTCGTCGCCACATCTTATTGGATTCCTACTGACCAGTACGGAACACAATTGGATCCGCCGGCGCACTGGGATGAATACGGGGCAACGATAAGTGATCTTCCAGCGACTTACTGCATAAGACCGCTGGTTGTGATCAACATCGCTGACAAGGTGGCAAAGAACCCAGGATATCACCTCGGTATGGATGACATCAAAGCCTGGGAGAAGAAATATGGTAAGATCCCCGAGGGCTCGGTTGTAATGGTGCGATCTGATTGGTATAAGGGATGGCAGACGAATGAAAAGTTCAACGCGAAACCATTCCCTGGTGTCGGTCTTGAAGCAATCAAGTTCTTACAAAATGAACGTAAGATCTTGTTTCACGGCCATGAAGCTCTGGACACCGATACTACGCCGAACCTCGAGGGTGAATACTGGTTGATGCACAATCACTTTTGTCAGGCTGAGGGTGTCGCGAATCTTGATAAAGTACCTGAAAAAGGTGCGCTAATTGCGATCGGTTATTCCAAACCGCTGGGTGGCACTGGTGGGTATGCCCGTTATATTGCCATCTGCCCGCCCGACTGGAAATACGGTGTTTCCGTTGATGAAGCACCGGGTGCACCTTTGCCCAAACAACCATACCCTCTGATGAGGGATGAGAATGGTGTAATGAAACCAACCAAACCTTAAAAACTAAGGAGGAAAGATGCATAGTAAGGTATTATGTGTAATGTTGGCCATTTTTGTAGGATCGCTGGCGTTCGCGGGAAAGCCAGAGATTACAAACAATGGCACGTTCTATATCTACAGCTTTTTCTGGCAGAATGCGGATTTTGACACTGCTACATCTGATGGCGATCAATTCTTCTATATGCATGCTGATGTCGGAATCATGGCTGACTTTGGTTCCGGGGTCACGAGTCAGGTGACGGTCGGCGGCTGGGGTACATTTGGCAAGCACCCCATAACCGGTGAGGGCGAGGAATGTCCATCGCCTGGTCAGGATGTCGCAGTACGCGAAGCATACATTGATCTTGCAAAACTGTTCGACAGCCCGCTGAATTTCCGGGCTGGCAAAATGCACGTTCTGCAGGGTGAACAGGTCTTTGACGGCGGCGAAGATGGCGTGATGGGTGCCAAGTTCTACGGCAGCACCGAGATGGTCGATTATGACCTGGCCTGGTATCGCCTTGAAGAGAACGGTGGTTGCTGGTATGCCGGTGCTGTTAGCGAAGTGCCGGATGACCTTGATCTATTCGGTGCCTGGATAACGGGTAAGTTCCTGGAAGGTGCGTTCAGGGTTGCACCGTACTGGTTCTGGAGAACGACATCTGCCGAGATGGAAGGTGTGATGATGGACGACAACCCGATGTGGCTCGGTGGCAGGGTAGATATCGGACCGATCGCTGGATTGACCGTCAATGGTGAATTCACGATGATGATGGGAGATAACCAGATCGATTATGAGGATACCCTTTTTACTGACATGACCGTTAATTACAAAGGCATGCATGCCCTGGGCAGAGTGTCGTATGCTCCTCCAACACTGCCGATCTCAATCGGTGGTGCTTATGTCATGCTGAGCGGCGATGAACTCGATACGCTCGGTTTGCCGGATGACGAGAACCAGGCGTACGAATCCCCGATCTGGGGTCCGTACACCTTCGGATTCTACAAATGGTGGCCGGGATTTGGTCCAGCACACACGATGACGACCGCATACGGCTTTTCGCTTGTTGCGCCGTTTGACCAGATGTCGACTAACATCAATGTCATAAACGCGAACCTCGGTTTCCATCAGGGGCCGTTCATGCTGAGAGGTGATTTCTTCATGTATTCAAAGAACTGGGTACCTGATGGTGATGAGAGTGACATGGGCATGGAATTCGCCTTGCTCACCACCTACACCTACAGGAAGACGATCACGCTCGGCGCCACAGCAGGTTACTGGATGCCAGGTGATTATTTTGGGACTGACCTTGACCCGATGATTGGTGGTCATCTCTTTACTTATATCACCTTCTAGTACCTCCTTTTTTCATCAGGGGCAGGATCTTCCTGCCCCTTTTTTTTGCGCCGTGCTAAGTCATTGCGAGTCCGGTCAAGGCAGACGTGGTAATCTCGGGTATGTCTATTGACATCAGCATGAGATTGCTTCGTCGTCGTTCGACAAACTCACGACTTCCTCGCAATGACAGCGAGTAGTAGTTGGATGTCATTGCGAGGAATCCGCCGTAGGTGGATGACGAAGCAATCTAACTTCATCTCTATATCGATGTATCAGGGCATCAGCGATCTATGCACGCGATAAATTGACACGGTTGATAATTTGTATACAATGGAGAAAAGGAGGTATAATGAATTTACCGTATGGTGAAATAAAGGGGAATATTCTGATCATGAAATTCTCGACTGCAGATTTCTCGATAGCTTCGGTGATGAATGCCATCAAGATCCATATTGATGTGATCGAGAATATGGATGTGGTATTCTTGGGTGCGCAGACCGAGATCGTTGCAGGTCCAACGCCGGTTTTTCTACCCGTGCCCGTGGTGGCTCAATTCGAATATACGGCAAAGGGGTCGGCAAAGGATATCCTCCAGAAAGTATATAAAATTGTCTGGCAGGGCATTGTCGCCTCGTTCCCGGATGAGTCATGCTGGTCTGAGGCAAAAGAGGCATATGCTGCATTCATTGCGGCTCAGTCCGACCTTTTGAGAGCAAGGGTGGAAGCTTCAAAAGAATAGCAGGTACAAGAAGAGTCAATACCTCGTGTTCCGCAATTAGACGATAATGTTCAACCTGTTTCTGATTGCACTGATCTCACTGACGGCTGATCTGCGTTGGGTAGAGGTCGATCTTTCACTATGGCAGGACGGTCGGGCTGATTTCGTGTACAAGGTACGATACAACGTGCTCTCAGGCTCCATGCACGGCTTCTACCTCCAGGGCATCTCGGTCGTACCATATTTCAACTTCGATGATTCATACGCGCTCGATGATTATGGCAGGCGCTATCCGCTCGAAATAAAGGACATGGGTGACAAATATGACGTGCTATTGGCACGAGGCGAATCCTTTGGCCCCGGTGAGATAACCTATATCATACACTTTGGCGGGGACCTGGCGAAGAGCGACAATCTGGCAACTACACTGAGCGAATATGGTGAATTGGTAGTACTGCACTGGTCGCCGCCCCAGTGGGATGAGCCACTTGAACACTATACGGTCTACGTCTATTACCCGATAACCGTACCTGGTCAGGAGGTGGATCCTGATGACTACGGCTTCAGAACCGAAAGGTTCATGAATGAACAGTATTTGTTGTCCTATTTCGGACAGCCGTATGGAGGTGAGCATTTCTTTGCTGTGCGCATACACAAGAACAACATAGACGCGCGCGAAAAAATGATGATCCAGCAATATGTGCCTGCCACTTATTTCAAGACCGATCGTTTTGGTCAGATCGAGATAGAGACTGAGAGAGAAAAGCAATTTTCATTTCCGTATGAATTGCTGTATATGGTTCTATACGTCATACCTTATCTTTTCTACTCTAATCGTAAGGCGCGTAACATGAAAGGCGCCTACAGTGACGTGGCCAGTCTGCAGTGGCTAAGAAGTGACTGGGTCCCACCAAAGATCGAGGTTGCCACGTTCAGGAAATCGGGCAAGGTGGCAAAACTAGACCTGATCGAATCCGCATTTCTTCTGGACTATTCTGTTAACAAGATACTGACGATATTGTCGACTCAGTTAACCGAAAATGGGATTATCGGCATATCATCGAGGGACCCTTTGAGAATAGAGGTGCTCAAACGACCTACAGGATTACGCTATTACGAAGCGGCCTTCCTCGACGCCGTGAAAACAGACGGGTCAATGGATGAAAGCGGCTTAAAAGCACTGATGGGACAGGTGGTAGAGAATGTTTCGGCCAAAGCGTGGGATTGCGACCTGGATGCGACGAAATCGTACTACACAGAGAAAATCGGCGCACCATCAACCGAAGAGCCGATCGACGCTGAATATGATAAGAGGGATTATTATGACTACTTGATGGGACGCGAGTTTTCAAGACGTAGATTCTACGATCAAACCGAACAGGGATTTGTTGTGTACGGTGATCCGGTCAGGAGCTATTCGGCCTTTGTTCGATCAGATGCCTGCCACAGTGCATGTTACGTGCACACGGCTTGTCATGATGCTTGTCATTCGGCATGTCATTCGGCCTGCCATTCGGCTTGTCACTCGGCATGTCATTCGGCCTGCCACTCGGCGTGTGTGAGCGGAGGAGCACACTAGTGGACGAATATCTAAAGCTGGAAATGCCTAAACATCTAAAATCACAAATTCCTAAATACCTAGAATGAACAAATTCTTAAAAATGAAAATACCTAAAGTCCTAAATGGAAAGAAAGTCATCTGGGAAAAAGATGATTATGGGGTGGATGGTCTGCCTCGTAACTCTATGCAGGAGTTTGACTTGCGCTGGGTTGATGAGTTTATCCGAAAGATCAAACCATATGTTTACGTGCGTGAGATCGACCGGCTCTTGATCCTCATTCCCAATCAGGCATACGGGTTGAACGAAACGGGTGTAATGATAATGAAACATCTACTTGGTGGCCACACCACTGACGCACTTCTGCAAAAACTGGGCGATGACCCGTTCAAACGCAGAGATGTGCATCATTTTTTCTGTGATCTCAGGGCGATAGTGAGTGGTTGTTTGCGAGATAATGAACGGCGTATTGCCATTGACTATCATGAGTTCACTGGTGACATCAATAGATATCCGGTCCTTTCAGAAATCGCGGTGACCTACCGGTGCAATCTTAATTGTGAATTCTGTTATGTGGGCGATCATCCGCAGAGGGAGTTGAACACCAATGATTTGAAGAAAATCATTTTCAAAATCTACCGTGAAGCAATGATCCCGTCAGTGAGCTTCACGGGCGGTGAACCATTACTGCGTGAGGATATTGTGTCATTGGTATCATACGCCTCGCAGCTCGGAGTTTGGACGAACATCATTACCAACGGTACGCTGCTTGATAGGGATGTTGTGGTTGCGCTCAAGAAGGCTGGATTGTCGAGCGTTCAAGTCAGTATTGAGGGGTCCAATTCGGACGTACATGATTATATAACCGGCAAGAGGGGTGCCTTCGATTCTACAATTTCAGGCATCAGATTACTTAAAGAGGTCGGAATTCCGGTCCATACAAATACTACGCTATCGAAGAACAACATCGCACATGCGCTTGAGATAGTCAACCTCGCCAGGCGTCTGCGACTGAGCAGGCTGTCAATGAATCTGTTGATCCCTTGCGGCCGTGCTGCCGGTAAAAAGGAAATCTGGATGTCCTATTCGAAAATAGGTGATCATATTCTCCGGGTGAAGCGTTATGCCGAGGAACACAATATAAAATTCCTCTGGTATTCACCAGTGCCGTTGTGCATCTTCAATCCTATTGCGCACGGTCTGGGTAATAAGGCATGTGCGGCGATAACCGGATTGCTTAGTATCGACCCGGCGGGCAATATCATCCCTTGCTCGTCGTGGCGTGAACCGGTGGGCTCGTTGCTGCGCCATAGTTTCAGTGATCTATGGCAGTCGGAGAAACTCCACTGCTACAAGCACATGGAATACGCCCCGGATGAGTGCCGTCGATGCGCGCATTTTAATGAATGTAAGGGGGCGTGTCCTTTGTACTGGCAGGCCGTTGGGAAAGGGGAGATAATTGGGCGACCCTAAAGTATATCTTATATTCGACAAGATAAGTCCGCACCTTCGCGTCGTGGTTTCGGCAGTGCTCATTGCTGCCGGATTCCTGATACAGCTCAGCACGCATAACATCCTGGCAGGAATACCCTTCATCATCTTCTGCGCTTTGTTAAATATCGTTAAGAGTATTTCAATCAAGAAAGCGGTGCCTGAAAAAACCGAATGGCAGGAGGTCACTACGCGAAAGATCGATGAAGTCATCGAACACTGCCGCAAGATAAAGAAATTCAGAAGTGGCAATCTTGGATGTTTGCTTGGCTTTGTTATTATCCTTGTGTTCTTCGGAGGATTCCTGTTCCCGATCCTGGAGGAAATATCAATTCCTTTCCCTCTGCTCGCGACAATAGTCAACGCGTTCGTTCTATTCATCGGGCTTGGGTTGAGCGGGCGGAAAAGTGCTTGGATGCCTCGAGCTCTGGATACTAAGGTTGATATCGTCAAAGGCATAATCGAGTCGCCTCTCGTAAAGAACGATCCGGGCATTCGAGCAGTTCCCTATCTTGAGATCGGGCACGCCCAGCAGGGGACTTTTCCACACGATACGAGGGTTCTTATCAAGTTCATAGATGCACCCGATGATTTCATTGGTGTGCAGGGGCAGATTTCGATCAACACCGTGAAATCCCGCGAGTATCCATATTTCTACGTTGTGCTGATCGCACGTCCTGATTTCGGATTGCTGGAGAAATTCAGATCATTGAAGATCGTGCTGAACAACATGACAGTTGAAGAGAAAAAAACTACGGAAGTCGACGTGATCGTGCTCAGGCAGACCACGACAAAGACTTCCGGGTACCATACAGACCAGAAGATGCAGGAATATATACTCACCAGCGGCATTAAGGCCGCCAAGAAATTGTTGTCACCCTCCAAGATCTAGCCAATATTTACGTAACACCGCCACCTGTCAAAAAATTATTAGATTGCACGGATGACAATTTTCGTCTGATCTTCGAGTTAGGTTTTGTTTTTCGTGAGCAGGCGTTTGATCTTTTTATACAGGGCAATTCGTGGTTTGGGATAATACCAGGTGTAGAACAGATTGTTGTGATAGAGAGGGTCGGTGTTCTCATCAAATCCGGTTTTTTCGTATTCGGCAGTATACGGGATGGGTGAGAATTCACAGAGATGAGGATTAACCCCGAGGTCATGACATAATTTGATGGAATCGATGACTTCTTCATGACCCTGGTCGGGCATACCGTAAAGCACATAGGTTTGTATTTGAGCCGGCGCAAAACCTGCCCTCGTCAGTATTCGGACAGAATTCATGAATTCTTCGGTGTTCACCTTGCCGCCGGTCTGTTGTTGAACAGCGGGATTGGTCGTCTCCAGGCTGAGATAAATGGTCTGGAAATTCGCCTTGGACATTAGCCCGGCGATATCCTGCGTGATGTATCTGCAGTGCAGACCGTTCGATGCGTGGAGGTTGAGGTCGTATTTCTTCTCGATGATCTTCTTGAGCAGTTCCGGAAATGATTTGTTGTACAGCAATGCATCGTCGAAAAAGGCGATGTCATTTGTTTTTCCTGCAAAACGAGAAAGTTGCTCGAGAATTTCGGTATTCGGTGTCACAGCGAACACGGGGCACAATACTCGGGTTGCACAATATGTACATTTGAATGGGCATCCACGTGAAGTCAGAACGACCCCATAGTTGAGCTTATCATACAGCGAGAAATCCGGTATTATTCCTAATGCGTTGTTATCGTTGTTTTGAGAGTACCCGAGTTTCCGGAGCAGATTGGGCAAATTCGCTTCTGCCATACCGGTGACTACTATGTCCGCTCCGGAATACTTCAGGGCATGGGCTTCACAGAGGGTGGCGTAAATACCACCAAGAATAATTTTCGCTCCTTTGAACTTTTCTCTGAGGGTTCTTATTGCCTCGAACGCACCAGGATACCAGTAGGTCATAGTCGAAGAGACAAAAATGATATCGGGTCTTTCTATTCGCTCGATTGTGTCCGTAAAGATACAAAGAGGCAGGCCATATCTTTTGTAAAGACGGGGAACTTTCCGGTATAATGCAGGTTTATCGACCACCTCAAAATGGTATTTGCCGCGTCCGAACCGGTCAGTTTTTGTGCCCGTGCTGTAATACGGGCTGCTGCGGTCCATGCAATCTATCAGTGTGATGTCGAAACCGGATTTCCGGAGCAATCGGGCGACGATCAGAAGGCCGAGAGGTTTGTTCCAGAAATCAAATGCCTTGAAGTCATAAACCCAAGGATTGATCAACAATGCCCTGGGTCGGCACCCTGCGTGTTTCATGTCACTAAGTTCTTTCAGTGCAGCAGCACGATTTGAATATCCATGACATTTGTTTTTGTCGATCCTGTTATCAAAAGGCAACCCGTTGCTTGTAAGAATGTGTGCGCATCGTAGTTGGCAAGCGATTGTTCGATATCAAGTCTCATCGCTCTGGTGCGTTCATATGTATGACTGTCAACTATGGCACCGGCCGCATCGGTGTTGCCATCGATACCGTCGGTGCCCGCGCTGAGTACCTGAACATCTCTGAATCCTTTGATGAGAGGAACTAGAGATAGACAAAAATCCTGGTTTCGACCGCCAATATCAGTACCCTGTACCATTGTAGTCATCTCACCTCCCGAGATGATACATATAGGTACGGTGATAGGGATTCTTTTGAAGTCTTCGATCATTGCGGCGAAAACCTTTGCCACATATCGTGTATCACCGCTGATCCGAGAAGAAAGGATAAAAGGTTCATAGCCTTTCTGTCTGGCCAGCTTTGCGATCGCCTGCAGTGCTGTGATATTGTTCCCGATGATGAAATTTCTTTTGTTCCGGAAAAGTGGGTCGCCAGGTTTTGGTGTTTCGGGTATTTCGCCGCGGCAGCCCCCTTCAAGACGGGTGAGTATATTCGGCGGTGTAGTTTGTAAGAGCCGGTATTTGCGGAGGATATCACATGCTGCGCAGAACGTTGAAGGATCTGGTGCTGCCGGACCAGAGGCAATCGCGTGCGGTGGATCTCCAATCACATCGGAAATGATCAGTGCGGCTGTTTTTGCAGGATGGACAAATCTTGCCAGCTGTCCGCCTTTAACAAGCGACAGGTGTTTGCGTATTGTGTTAATTTCATCGATGTTCGCACCGCTTCTAAGAAGAGTTTCATTCATTTTTCTGAGATCATCTATGGTTATCCCCGCGGCGGGTAAGGTGAAGAGAGCCGAGCCGCCGCCCGACACGAGCAGAATAACAAGGTCGTCTTTTGTCGTATCTCCCATCATCTCCGTAATTCGCTGCGCTCCGTTTATGCCTCTGGTGTCTGGTATGGGATGCCCTGCTTCGGTGACATCTATCCGCTTCAGTTTCGAACCAATTCCATAGGGAGTTATGACTACACCTTTGGTAATCCGATCCAGCAAAATTTGTTCGATGGCCTGGGCCATGGGCAGGGCTGCTTTGCCAAACCCTGCGATCAGGATGCGTTTGAATCTTGTAAGATCATAACATTCCTGGTTACGCAGATGATCTGTAATCGTGAGCAATTCTTTGGTTATGCTGATGCTCCGTCGCGTAATTTCGTACGGGTCTACAGCATCGACTCCGGCAAGAAAGAGTTCTATTATATCCGAGCGGTCTCTGGTCAATGGTCTTTCCATCATTTCAATGCAACTTGCGGGATGCGCTGTGGTGATGTATTCGCAGATGCGGCAACGCCATAGTATTGGAGGGTTGTAGTCGTAGGAATTCTACGCAACCGGTTTTCTTGAAAGCGAGTTTGTATTACTTCCGTAGCAATGATTCGAGGTTTGTTACTACCGAATTGAAAAATTCTTCATTCGGAAAGATGCTCGAGAAGATGCGTGCAACGAATGGCGCAGTTTTCTCCAAAGAAAGGCAATAATGCATCGTCAGAAAATTCTTTCTGAATTCGGCGATTTTGCCTCTGGTATCAACGTTTCTGATTATCACATCGGCAACGTACCCGGCGAGGGTTCTGAAATCTTCTTCGGTCATGCCGTATCGTGTCATTTCCTGAACACCCATCCTGATGCCGCTTGCCTCGAGAAAGGTCTCATCATCAGGCAGTGCCTGGTAGTTCGCTACGATGTTATTCTGCTCAAGCCTTTGGGCGAGTTCGTTGCCAGTGCCGTACTTGCTCACTCTGATCACGACCTGATGGGTGTCTGTGAACCCGTCCTTTTCATCACCTTCAACGTCGATACCTGCATCCTTGAGCGCAGCTGCAAAAGCACGCGCGTTCTTGCGGATCTGAGTTTGGTAATCATGTTTGAAAGTATTCATTTCGTAGGTTGCCATAAGAAGGGCAACCAGTGTGCCGAGATGGTGATTGCTCGTTGATCCCGGAAAAGCACGGCCCTTGATATCGATCCATAAATGCGAGATCGGGCTTTCTTTAGTGATCGTCGATGCTACTATTCCACGCTGTGGGCCGAAGAAAGTTTTATGCGTGCTGCCCGTGACGACATCGGCACCTTCCTCGAAAGGCTCCTGTAATACACCGTAGAGACCCAACACGTGTGCCATATCATACATGATGACAGGTCGCGGTTGCCAGCTGCTGATGATATCGTGCACGAACGCCACTGGCTCTTTGTGGAGGAACATGCTTTTCCCGAAAACGATGAGTTCTGGCTTGTTTTGTTCAAGTAGCTCAGCCAGTTTTCCCGTGTCCGCTTTATAAAGACAATCCTCTCTGACCGGGAAATTAATCACATTCTCCTTGCCCGTTTTCGGGTCTTCTTCTACATAATTGAAGAGCGCGCCCATGGGTTGTGAACTGAGATGACCTCCTTTTGTCAATGCATTGTTCATTACGAGTCTCATTTTTCGGAATGGCTCTCCCTCTTTACGGTCCCGGTTGATGAACTTTACCATTGCCTTGAACACGACCTCATTCGCCATCTGACCGCTGACCGGTCTCAGTTCGATGCGCGGACACCCGAAATATGCAGCCATTTCGGTGTGCAATTCCTCTTCGACGTCCCTGATAAAATCAATGCCCTGATAGAAATATACTTCCTTACCCTTCATTGTGCGGTGCTCAGCATATCTTCCGGAAGGGTCTGAGATCTCGCAAAACTTTACCAGAGGACTGGGTGTAGTTTCCGATGGAATGAGATTCACGCACTCTCCCTGGCGCCACTGATTGTTACTTTCAATTCTTTTGACCAAATGCTCAATTTTCTTCGTGAGTTCTTGCATTGCTACCTCCAATCCTATGCACGGCATAAAGGCCGTGCATTGATGCAGACGGATGAAAACGGATGCAACCGGATGGATGTAGAACGATATACCGTCTGCCCATCAGTCTGAATCCGCCGTATTCCGCCTTCCTCAATAATATTCCTATGAATATTATATGTCAAGGGTTGGACTATTATTGACTTTTACGGCTAATTGGGTAGAATTGACTGAATATGAACCTTGCGATAGTGGGTCTTCAATGGGGAGATGAAGGTAAAGGTAAGATCGTAGATTATCTTGCCCGGAGTTTCGATATCAATGCCCGTTTTCAGGGCGGCTCTAATGCCGGTCATACGGTGCGTTATGAAGGAGAGAAGGTGATATTTCACCAGGTTCCCTGCGGCGTGTTGAATAGAAACACCACAGGTGTTATTGGCGGAGGGTGCGTGCTTGACCCCAAAATTCTCCTCGAAGAAATAGGCAATCTCACCAAATACGATCCCGCGATCAGAGAGCGTATTAAGATATCGAAATTCTGTCATCTTATTATGCCTTATCACATCTTGATCGATGAAATACGGGAAGGGACGAAACAAGCCATCGGTACAACGAAGAAAGGGATTGGCGTTGCGTATGAAGACAAATATGGTCGGACCGGGCTGCGAGTAGGCGACCTGTACAATATTGAATCTTTTGAGAAGAAATTATGCCTTAATATTTCAAGGAAGAATTTAGTGTTGATGGATGTTTATCATGCCGAACCTCTTTCCGATAGCGAAATTTTCGATCTTTATATGAAATACGCAGACGAGTTAAAACCGATGGTTGCGGATGATACGAGAATAGTAAGCCAGGCGATGAACGCTGGAAAGAATGTTTTGTTTGAAGGCGCACAGGGTGCTATGCTTGATGTAGATTATGGTACTTATCCGTATGTGACATCATCACATACTGTGGCGAGTAGTGTGGGTATTGGCCTTGGTATTCCTCCTTACAGTGTGGAGAGTGTTGTGGGAGTGGCTAAAGCATATACGACCAGAGTGGGTCAGGGACCGTTCCCCACTGAAGACAGCGGAGAGTTAGGTAGCCTGCTTCGTGAATCAGGCGCCGAATTCGGCTCGACAACTGGCAGACCGAGACGGTGTGGCCCTTTTGATGCTGCGGTCGTCAGATATGCTGCACGTATCAGCGGCGTAAAGGAGATGATCCTGACGAAGTTGGATGTTTTGGCCGGTTTCGATAAGATAAGAGTCGCCATAGGGTACGAGAACAGTGATGAATTGGATCCCTTCGCTACCGAACTTTTGGTGCCAAGGTATATTGAAGTACCGGGCTTCAAAGAGGACATTTCAGGTGTACGTTCACCTGATGATCTGCCGTCTAATGTTCTGAATTATATACATGTGATTGAAGAAAACACTGGCATAAGAGTGAGCCATATATCATTAGGTCCTGAGCGTGATGCTATTGTAGAGATGTGATTTTACTTTAACGTTCCGATTTCATCGCGACAAATCCACGCAGGTCAATGCCATAAATACTTTCTGGCGTTCACGTCCGTGCATTTTTTATTTTCCTCTTGATTTTTTTAGATATATATATATATTTATGTTAATGAACGCGTGTGGAGGACGAGTCTGGGCAGAAATTTCGCTTGATCGGCTCACAAACAACTATAGAATTGTAAGAAAATCAACGGGTAGAGCAAGGATAATGGCTGCCATAAAGGCTGATGCTTACGGCCACGGTGCGATCGAGGTTGCGCGTGTGCTTGAATCAGAAGGCATATATATGTTCGGTGTGGCCGGTGTCGAAGAAGGGATTGAACTGAGGGATGCTGGAATAAAGACAAAAATACTCATTTTGAGCCCCATTCTGTACGACCAGATCGATACGGTTTTGGATCATGACATTATCCCAACGGTTTCAGAACTCGGTTTCTTCAAAGTTCTCGATGAGAAATTGAAGGAACGTAGGACTCCGGGGCTTGTGCATGTGGAGGTTGATACCGGTATGACCAGAACTGGATTTCCTGTCGATGAGGCGGAAAATGCTCTGGCAATTATCCATGCTTCTCCCCGGGTCAAAATAGATGGCATATTCTCACACTTCCCTCTTGCCGACGCGGATGGCGCCTTCACCCAGGAGCAGCTCGACCGGTTCAATGACCTCGTAGGCGCAATGAAACCCCGTGGCATTGATGTTGGTTCGGTCCATATCGCCAATTCTTCAGGTATTTTCAAATGGCCTCAATCTCACTACGATCTCGTTCGTCCAGGGATTGCCTTGTATGGTTTGAGGTCTTCTCCCAATATTGCGTATGAGGGTGACTTCAGCCCCGTGATGAAACTGAAATCACGAGTCGTGAATGTTCGTGTTGTTGAAACTGGCACGCCGATCAGTTACGGGCACACGTACAGAACAAAGCGGCGAAGTACAATTGCCACGGTGAGTGTTGGCTACGGTGATGGGTACCCGCGTCTTCTTTCAAACAAGGGTGAGGTTCTTATCCGTTCAAAGAGAGCATCGATTGTCGGTACCGTTTGTATGGATCTGATAATGGTAGATGTAACCGATCTACCAGGTGTCGTAGTCGGTGACATCGTGACTCTGTTCGGCGAAGACGGGGATCAAGAGATTACGGTGGAGGAATGCGCGGCAAAAGCAGAAACGATCGTGTACGAAATAACCTCTGGTATCGGGCCAAGGGTTGCGAGGGTGTTCAAAATGAACGATCAGGTGGTCAAGATCAGAACACTTCTTGGAAGGTGGGGGAATGGTGGATGTTAAGAAGCGGACAATAATCTGCAGCCATCAGGTTGGCCGGCCGCAGTTTTTTGTTAACGACGCATTTCATATTGAAAAGTTTGTGTCCCGCATCATTTTATCAGAAAGAATAAGGAGGAAGGCATGAAAAAATTGTTGATACTGCTGGTATTCGTCTCGGTGTTTGCACAGGAAGGAACTCATACGGTCAAAGATGGTGATACACTCTGGGACATAGCGGGTTTCTATTATCAAAATCCTTTTCTGTGGCCATATATCTGGCGTGCGAATTTGACGAAGATTGCCGACCCGCACTGGATCTATCCAGAGCAGCTTTTTGTCATACCGCCTTCGCCTGAAGAGGCAATATCAGAAGTGCCTGAGGAAGTACCGGTTTATGTGCCTGAGGAGGAAGTGACAATACTGCCGAAGGAGGAACCGATGACCGAAGTCTTTTCGGTTATTGAGCCGGAAAGAAGGGTGTTCAGTGAGGAAATGATCCATCGTGCCGGCTTCATACTCGATCAGGATATGCCTTATTGGGGCAAAATTGTTGGTACCGAGCAGACTTACGAAAAGGCGATTTCTGCGTATAGAATTGTCTACATCGATCGTGCTGACAATGTGAATGTTGGCGATGAACTAACGATCTATCGTCCGGGCAAGGAAATATCGCATCCGAAGACGGGTAAGAGATTAGGAAAGGAAATCATAGTATTGGGCAAAGCTGTTGTAGAAGAAATTGGAGATGAAGGCTCAAGATGTAAGGTCATGGCCTCCTACGACATCATCAAGAAAGGCGACTTTGTTACTCCGTATGAACCTATCCTGGCGCCGGAGAAGGTTGAATTGATACCGACGGAAAAGGATATCGAGGGTTATGTCGTGGAAGTCAAGACCAGTCAAAAATTGACGCCACCTCATGTTTTTGCGTATATCGATCAGGGAGAAATTGCTGGTATTGCTGTGGGTGATGTCTTTGATGTCTACCAGGAGCGAGTGGTTGCTGGGAAAAAGATGCCGGATTTCGATATTGGTAAAATACAGGTAGTTAGTGTATTCAGCGAGGCTTCAATCGGATTGATACTGACAAAAAGGGAGCTTCATGCGATAAGAAGAGGAGAAAAATGCCGACTCGCGTCGGAGGCCAGGTAAAAGAGAAAGATGTACTGAGTCAAGTATATCTGTTCCGTGAATTAACTCCTGGTGAGATGGAAAGGGTGCTGTCGATCTCTAAAGAGAAAAAGGTTAAGAAAAATGAGTTCATCTTCAGAGAGGGGGACATCGGGGATGCCTTCTATCTCATCGTGACTGGTAGCGTACGGATATCGACGCTGGTCCCGGGTGTAGGTGAAGAGGCGCTGACTATACTCAGAGAAGGTGAATATTTCGGTGAGATGGCGCTCATTGATGATGCGCCGCGTTCGGCATCGGCAATTGCCAACGACGATACTATGCTTCTATGTATAGGCAAAGATGATTTCCGGAAATTGCTAGAACGCCAGACCGATATCGCTTACAAGCTGCTCTGGGTTTTCACGAAGACACTCTCGGCACGTTTGAGAAAGACTGATGAGCAACTGAAGAGCATCTTTTCCATAGCCAAGACTTTTTAATAGTACGAAATTGTAGTTTTCGGTGTTGGAAGGTTTTTGGGAGGATGAATGGGTAGGATACTGATTGCGGTCTTAGGATTATCCTTGATCATAGAAAGGGTGACTGAAAAGATACTCCATTTGGTGCCTGCTCGAAAGAAGAAACTATTTGCCTGGTTGACCAGCACGGCTTTGGGGTTATTGATAAGTTTTGTATTTCGCTTCGGCCTCATGAAGGAATTGGGTTTGACCGGGAGTTCGGAAATCGCCAGCTGGCTCGATCATCTTGTTACAGGCATTCTGCTGGCAGCTGGTAGTGAGCCAATTCATTCGCTTGTAGATGTGCTTGCCGCTAAGAAGGAAGAATTGCAGAAAAGGGTGAAGAGTGTTTGATATATTCAGCGTGAAGGACCCTCAGAAAGCCCTGCAAAAAGCACATGACTACATCCGCGAAGATAGGAAAGAGGCGGCGATCAAAGTACTCGAAGAGAACCTGACAGATGATGCAGAATCGTTTGATCTCTTCCAGGAACTTGCACGTCTTTATTATGATGCTGAAGAACGTGGGCGTGCAGTAGAGTTATTACGCAGAGTTCAGAGAATAGTACCATCGAGGGCGGACGAAGTAATTGCTCAATTATCCGATTTATTCTACCACCATACTTCAATTGATGCTGGAGATTTTCTCGTTCAACTTTACAACTCGCAGCAAAGGTATGAAGAGATAAGCAAGATTCTACTGGCCCTGAGCGAGCACGATAGAAATCTTCTGGTTAAAAAATATGAAAAGGCAAAACAGAGCATTGAGAATAAGGACGTCGTATTGAAACACGATTTTGATAATATGATCATTCTTTCTTCGCTGAAGTTCTTTCTGGGTGCAAGTGAGGAAGGTGTTGCCGTTATGGAACCGCTCATGGTCATGGATCTTTTCAAGAAACCTTTGCTGAGCTGGGCGCGTGTTATTGCAAGAGAGCGATACGGTGATTCTTTTGCCGTGCTGCTGCTTCTTAAAGTACAGTTGGCGAACGACGATTATGAAGGGGCGTTGGCGCAGGCCCAGCGGATATTTGATAAATTCCCGGATGCTTCTGATCTGCTCATTGAGATCCTGTCGGCGGTAAAGCCACCGCCAGCCGTTCAACCAGCATATACGCAAATGCTTACCGACCTGTACATAACCCAGGGCGATTTGGATACTTCTATTGAACAGTTACAGCAGGTGCTCGAAGAAGAAACGAAGGATGTGGACACGGTCATCAAGGATTTGAGGAAATTGGAGGTGGTTAATCCGAAGAACTTGAAGATTCTCTACACTCTTGCCGATGCTTATCTGCGTGCAAAGAGAATTCCCCTGGCGGTTAGCGAACTCAACAAAATATTCGAAATTGATGAAGGGCAGTACGAAGAGGTTCTCAAGCGGTATCAACAAGCATTTGAACAGAAGCAGAACGATCCATATGTGATCCAGGGACTTGTCAATCTGTACCTTAAGCACGATGACGTTGCAGCTGCCGTCGGTGTCATTGAATCGGTGTATGCAGTGGATCCGGGTTTGTTGAATGAATATATTCCAAATCTCAATGCGATTTTAGAAAAGGATGTGGAAAACGTAAAAGCGCTTTATCTGCTCGGTCAGTGCTATGCGCGGAAAGGAGATCGGGAGAGCGCTTTGCTCCTCTTTCACAGATTGATGGACAGAGGAAAGTACGAATATGTCAACGAGGCGGCTACCGAAATCAGCGAAACTCATCCGCAGGATGTTGAGTATGTTAACTTGCGTGCAACGAGTCTTGTTATGCTTGACAGACCGGAAGAGGCAATGAGAGTGCTCATGGATTTTCTCGAGATCGAACCGGACCAGCTTGTTCGTTTGTTTCCTTCATTTGACCTGATTGTAAACAGGAAACCGGAACTCTTTGTCAGTATCGAACCTCTGTACAAAAAATACAGGAAGGTAGATACGTTCGTGGCGGAGCTGGCCATGGCACGGGCATATGCGTACACCGGTCAATACAGGAAATCTGTCAGTGGTTTTGAGAGATGCTTCAAGATTCAGGAAGAAAAAGATGTGACGAAACGAGCCCTTATCGAGGTGATAAAAGAAAGACCGAACGCGGTTCCGCTATTACTCGCCGCGGCGCGTCTGTTTATCAGTGAAGGCGAGATGGAAATCGCCACCCAATTTTTCAAGACGGCACAATCGGTTGACCCGCAGGCCTTTTTTGAAATCATCAACGAATTCTACGATGCCATCAAGTCTTTTCCCAAAGATAGGGAAGCCCGGACATTGTTGGTTGAAACATTCTTTGACCGCGGAATGTGGGATAAGGTGATAGAAGAATCACGTCGCGCGGTTGAGGTTTTTGATAAGGATGCGCATTATTTCAATCTCAAGCTTGGTCAAGCGCTGGTTGAAGTGGGGCAATTGAGTGATGCCGTGAGACCTTTGATGATTTCTTTGGATGGTGATGAGGATTATTCGTCCGAAGTCATTGAGTTCCTGGATAGAATACTGAAAACCGACAAGAGCAATGTGCCGGCCCATTTTGCACGGGGGCGTGCACTGAGCAAAGCTGGACGCATCGATGAAGCGGTCGAAGAGTATCTGCTCACGGCAAAGATTCTTCCCACAAGATCTGGGCATGTACTTGCCGAGTTGAAGACGCTCGCATCAAGGGTCATGGCTCATCCAAAGATCATGTTCGCTCTCGGTATGATAGAACTGAGTTTACAGAAAAACAATGATGCGGTAGACGATCTTATGAAAGCTGCTGAGCTAGAGTCGTCGTTCGTGCGCAAAGTCATTCCTCTTCTTGAACGTCTGCATAAGGACGAATCAAGTCCGCTGCTCAGCTTCTCGCTGGCCAAATTGTACTACGTGACCGGCCTCAAGAGTTCAGCAATTGAATTTTTCATGGAGGCTCACGAACATGACAAGAAGTATCGGGAGCCGGTGATCGCCGAGATGAAGAAAATTTGTGCCGATAATCCGCAGGACATAGAGGCTCGTAAGAAGTTGGCGGAGATTTATTTCAGTTATCATAATTGGGAAGATACGCTCACATTATTTGACGAGATATATGAATTGGACAAAAAGGAAAGCGATTGGCTGAAAAGTTACGTCGGCCGGATCATTCCGGCAGATTTCCAGTCACCTCCTGCTTATTACTTTCTTGCACGTATTTTTATTGATGAAGGCGAGAATGCAAAGGGTGTCGAGGTTTATAGAAAATTGGTCCAGATGGTGCCAACCGAAACAGTCAATGTCATGAGTACGCTGAGCGGGTACAAAGAGAAGGCAGCCGACGTATTACTTTATCTGGGTGACCTGTATATTGATAGTGGGTATGCCAAGGAGTCCATCGAAGTTCTTGACGAACTTCTTTCCGAAGAATCTTCATATGTCGAGCAGGTTGCCAATCGGTTAGAGAGATTGATTGAGAAATACCCTGGTGTCGGCGATGCGCATATATTACTGGGTAGAGCGTATGCCTATCAGAACAACTATGAGAGCTCAATAAGATCTTTCGAGAAAGCAATGCAGTTGATGCCGGATCGCGATGATGTTGTGCTTAAATTTGGGCAGTTGCTGCACGAAGCAGGGGAGGCAGAACGGGCGATCAAGATTTACTCTGAGCTTCTTACAAGGACGAGAGATCGGAAGTCGGTCTATCGTATGATCAAGAAAGCGCGCGAAGATTACTACAGAGAAAGGATAGCCACATTGCAGGGTGGGGACGACAACAAGAGGTTGGAGAGGGCTCATCTGTACCTCTTGATGAATAAAACTGAGGATGCGGAACGCGAGCTCAATTTTGAGGCGGGCGACGAAGCGGTATCCAAACGTCATGCTGTGTTGAGAGCACGACTCTTTTTGAGGAAGAAGCGCCCGATGGACGCACTCGAGATCGTACAGATGTTGCCGCTCGACAAAGAAACCGCTGAGACATATGCGGATGTTTATGAGGCGATGGGCTCGTTCGGTGCCGCGGCTCTTGCGCTGAAGCAATCTGGTATTGATGGCATGGAACAGCGCATAAGCAGTTTTGAGAAACTTGCACAAGCCAAGAGGGCAACAAAGGGCAAGTATTTTGTCGAAGGGAGGACCTGATGAAGTGCCCCTTTCTGATCAAGAGAAGGGACGTGTATGATGACAGTGGTAAAAAGGTCGACGAGGAGGTGGAACTGCTTGCATGTTTGAAAAATGAATGCATGGTATATGATAGCGCAACGAAACTCTGCTCGCTACTTTCGTCGAACATGAAAACCGGCGTGCTTATCGATGATTATAAGAAAGGCGTAAAGGAATTGAGGGACGAAATGTCCCGCGGTACCGATGCGCTGGGTGAAGGTGTATCTGCCGCAGGGGTCAAGTTGCAGGATGAGATTGCCAGCCGTCTGGACGTTCAGAAGAAACAAATCGAAGTCATGATACTGGGCTTCGATAAGTTGCAGGAAGCCTTCAGCACAAAATTTGAGGAATTGAACGGTGGTCTCCAGAACTTTGGCAGCACAGTTGCAGATAAGATCACGGCGCTTGGCGAGGTCCTTGAGAAACAGGCCGACGGCCTGAAGGCGACCGTATTGTCACTGCAGGAAAAGGTAGCAGAATTCAGTGCTAGCAACATGCGTGTTTCCGATACGCTACTTACAGGAATAAACGGCGTGGGCGGTCGTATAGGCGAAGAGCTGTCGGGCCTCAAGACACAGAATGCTGAAATGATTGATGCGGCGGTCAAAGGTCTGGTCGCGAAATTCGAAGATTTGTATCGGGTTCTGTCCTCGATGTCTGAGTCGACCGGTACGCAAAGTCAATCCCTGATCGATAGAATAACAAGTATTGATGAAGTGATGAAAACGGTGGTAAATGAATTGCGTTTCGACATATCGTCAACTGCTGACCGGTTCAGGGACGAGATGAGTGGTTATCTCGATGGTGTGAAGAGTGAAATCGTCAACATGAAGACGGGGCAGGCAGCATCACTGGACAGCATACGCGGCGATTTTACGGATGTACGTGATCTTTTCACCAAAGCAGCATCGAATCTCGAATCCATGACGGCGATGATGGATAATCTTAACAACAACTATCTCCAGTCCCTGGGTAAGATCGCTGCGCTGGCTGAAGGTATGAGAACGGGTGTCGCGGAGGTCGGGGAGTCGATGGCACAGTCAATGAAGGGCGTGACAAGCGAAGCGAGCGATCGGCTCAGCGCGGTCGGCAAACAGTACGAGAAGACCTTTGATGCTGTAGAGAAATTCGCCGAAAAATTCGAGGATTTGAACAATCGCGTTATTGAAATGACTTCTTTGATCACTCGTGAATTCACCGAATCACTGGACCGGCAGACGAAGTTATCTGAATACACGAAAGACATCCTTGAAAATATCCAGAGCTTCTTGCAGAAAGAAGCGGACAGATTTGAGAAAGAACAGGAACTCAGCAGGAAGAAGACCGCACTTGATCATTTCGACCGGGCAACCCTTTACTTCTATCGTGGTAATTACGAATTAGCATTGAACGAAATAGACCGGGCGTTAGAGATCGACAATACCGCCGAGTATTTCAATCTCAAGGGTTTGATCCTCGCCGAGTTAGGCAAGTACGAGGATTCAAAAGACGCTTACCTCCATGCGATTGAGCTGGAGCCTGAATTTTCTGAATTGCATAACAACTTGGGATTGTTGTATTTGAGGATGAAAAACGTCAACGAAGCCGTTCTGTCGTTCGAGGAATCGGTGAAAAAGAATGTGAACAATGCAATGGCATATGTGAATCTGGGTAGGGCGTTGATCGAATTAGAGAAATTTGAGGAAGCGTTGAAGGCATACAACAAAGCCCTCCAGATCGATCCTTCTAACCAGGAAGCAAGGGAAGCAGTCAAGCTCTACAAAGAAGGCAAGATCGAGGCGTGAGGGGATAAGGTAATTTTATGGATATAATTGAGAAATTGAGAAAGGAGAAAAAGGTAAGGTCGGTATTCGAGGTTATCTTCAAGAGTAAGGAAGCGCAAACCGCCCCCGAAGAAAAACTTGCTGATATTGAAGTGAGGGAACTCAACCCTGCTTCACCGGCAGGTGCTGTGGATGATGAACCGGCGCGCGACGATGATGTTGAAGAGGGGGAGAGGCCAGTACGGGAGTTCAGAACCGAGGGCATGCATGAATTCGATATGGAAAGCCTCAGTGCTTCGGGAGAGGGTGCACTGCGGGTCGAGTATAAGGCCAAGGTCAGCAAATTGATCGACGAACGAAGGGTCGACGAGGCGATCGAAGTTCTAAAAGAGCTGAAGTCGAAACTGGACAGTATCGAAAAGTAGCCTGACTCGTTGTGGTTTGAGTGAAATTGTCAGAAACGCCGACTGGTGATTTGAATCGGCGTCTTTCTCTTGGACATCACACAGTATCTTCCAAATTGGATTCCGTGGATTTTCTTACAGCTTGTTGTTGAATTGCTTTTTGAATAGAGAGAAACCGATAGCGGCCAAAAAAGCAAGACCGCAGATAATGGCCCACATCTCCAGAGAACGTCCGGTGAATGTGTCGATCAGAATACCGCCGACGAGTGGTGCAACAGCCCAGCCTAGAGACTGCGCAAGATTGAAAAATCCAAGGTATCTGCCGGTGTGAGCATCTTTGGCGATTATTGAGGCGTAGCTGAGGCTTGTGGGTGTCACGACCATTTCGCCGATCGTTATTACTACGACTGCCAGTATGAGAAGGTTCATGCCGGCAGCGAACCCGACCACAAGATATCCGATCCCGTATATGACCGAGCCGACCCACAATCCTGACAGTTCTTTCTTTGGCGGTATTAGATTGGTGACCAGATACTGAAAAAACACGACAAGGAGGCCGTTGATAGAAAATAGTATGCTGAGTTGCGGTTTTGTGATACCGATGCTGTTGACGCTGTAAACTGAAAGCGGATAGACGAGCTGGCCCCAGACCATGAAGATTACCGTGCAGATTATCGTGAATTTAAGGAATCGCTGGTCAGCGGTAACAGACAATATTTCCCTGAGCCCAACAGGCCGTGACTTGCTCTTAGCCGCCGCATGCAGTGATTCTTTACTGAACCTTATCAGCAAGACCGCGCCAACTAACATGCAGGCAGACGTGAAATAGAAGAGAACAGAATAATCAATAGTCACCAACAGTCCGCCAAGTATCAACCCGAGTGCCCAACCGAAATTGCCGCCTATTCTTAACAGCCCATAGGCAGTCGTCCTCTTATCGACTCCGGTGAGGTCTGCGACATATGACTGTGAGGCCGGTATGAAGAATGAGCCGAAAGCATTGTTCGCGACCAGAAGTGATGTGATGATCAAAATATTCGCGCGCCGGGCAATGAAAAAACCCATGATCGCGAAGATGACGAAGCGCCATAGCAGCGAGCGGACCATTACCCATTTTCTGCCGCGCCGATCACTCAATTCTCCACCGTAAATACCCAGTACCGCACCGGTGACCGTGGCAAGCATCAAGATTATGCCGACGACCGTCATTTTTATGCCGAGTTCATTGTGCATGTACAGACTGAAGAATGGCATCGAGACCGAGAAACCGACCGCGGTAACGATACGGGCGAAGAATATGACCCAGATGTCGCGCGGGTAACCGCGCGGTATTAGATTCAGCATCTGCTTGACTCACTGCTGTTGTTCATTTATGGCGAAAGTGTTTTGACGAAACGATTGTGCTTCCGGATGGTTCGAAGAAATAAGGGGCCAGCATTTCGGTTCATGTTGACGCTGGCCCCACTAATATCACTCTACTTCTTCTTTGCTTTGGGTTTTGATTTTTTTACTGCTTTTCTATTTGTTTTGTAAAGTAAGGTTGCGTGAGCAGCAGCAAGACGTGCGATCGGAACTCGGAATGGCGAGCAGGACACATAATTCATGGACACCCGGTGACAGAAGTGTACCGAGCGTGGATCACCCCCGTGCTCACCGCATATTCCTATTTCCAGATTAGGGTTTGTCGCGCGTCCCCGCTCTATGCCGATCCTGATCAGCTCGCCGATACCCGATTGATCAATGCTCTGGAAAGGATCTTCGGGGAGGATTCCTTTCTTTATGTATTCTGCCAGGAAGCCTCCGATATCGTCACGTGAAAAACCGAAACCCATCTGGGTTAGATCATTGGTGCCGTAGGAGAAAAATTCGACGGGTTCTGCTATCTTGTCGGCAACGATGCATGCCCTCGGGATCTCGATCATTGTTCCATACATGTGTTTTATTTTCTTGAGACCGTACTTTGCGAGGATTTCCTTATATATTGTATCGACGATCTGCTTCTGATCCTCGAGTTCCTTTGCCTCGGCGACGACCGGCACCATGATTTCGGGATAGGGGTCCTTCCCTTCTTTTATCAGCTCCGCTGCCGCTTCAAAGATCGCTCTTACCTGCATGCTCGTGATCTCTGGATAAGTAACTCCAAGCCTTACACCGCGATGACCCATCATCGGGTTTGATTCGTGCAGAGCGTCAGCGCGCTGCATGAGTTCTTCCAGAGATATATTCAAATCCTTTGCTAGTTGTTCAAGCTTACTCTTTTCCCGCGGCACAAATTCGTGGAGTGGAGGGTCAAGCAGCCGCATGACAACTGGCAGGCCGTTCATTGCTTCGAGTACGTCTTTTATGTCCTTTTTCACATAGGGGTAGAGTTCTTCGAGCGCCTTTCTTCGTTCTTCCGGAGTTTTGGAGACGATCATCTTACGTAGTCTAAAGAGCGGTTCCTCAGAACCTTTACCGTAAAACATGTGCTCGGTGCGCATGAGTCCGATACCCTGGGCGCCGAAATTTCTTGCCCTGTGCGCATCATCAGGGGTATCTGCATTTGCCCGGACGCCGAGCGTACGAATCGAATCACAGACTTTGAGAAATTGCTGCAATAGTACATTCTCTTCGGCCGCTGCTATCATCGGAAGTTGTCCATCATAGACATTACCCCTGGTGCCGTTGAGGGTTATCCATTCACCTTCATGAAGGGTCTTTCCCGCCACAGAAATTTCCTTCTTTTCGTGGTTGATTTGCAGGTCGCTACAGCCTACTATGCAGCACTTGCCCCAACCGCGGGCTACAAGCGCGGCGTGCGATGTCATGCCACCTCTTGCCGTGAGTATTGCCTGCGCTGCTCTCATGCCTTCCACATCCTCGGGGTTCGTCTCCTCGCGCACAAGAATCACTTGCTTGCCTGCTTTTGTCCATTCCACGGCAGCATTGGATGAAAAGACGATCTGCCCGGTTGCTCCGCCGGGTCCTGCTGGAAGACCTCTGGCAATTGGTTTCTTGGCTAACTCTGCCTGGGGATCAACCATTGGATGCAGTAGCTCGTCGAGCTGGTCGGGCGTAACACGCATCACGGCTTCTTCCTTCGTTACGAGCTTTTCCTTGAGCATGTCCATTGCCATCTTGACCGCGGCGGGTCCATTTCTTTTTCCGACCCTTGTCTGGAGCATGTAGAGTTTGTCGTTCTCGATTGTGAATTCAATATCCTGCATGTCTTTATAGTGACGCTCGAGACGTTTTTGATAGCTGTACAGTTCTCTGTAGATGGTGGGCATAGCTTTCTCCAGGGTAACGAGCTTTTTGTTGTGGTCGGACTTGGAATACTCATTTATCGGCGCCGGAGTGCGGATGCCGGCGACGACGTCCTCACCCTGCGCGTTGATCAGGTATTCACCGTAGAATTTGTTCTCACCGTTGCCTGGATTTCTTGTAAACCCGACGCCCGTGGCAGAATCTTTACCCATGTTACCAAAGACCATTGCCTGCACATTGACGGCAGTTCCCCACTCATTGGGAATACCTTCAATGCGCCGGTAGCTGACAGCCCTTTTGCCGTTCCACGAAGCGAAGACGGCTTCTATACCGCCCCAGAGTTGCTTGTTATGATCGTCCGGGAAATCGCTCTCGAGAGTTTGCTTGATCTTCCTCTTGAATCTGGCGCAAAGTTCTTTCAAGTCTTCAGCGTTGAGATCGAGGTCATTACGATAATTCTTTTCTTTTTTCATATTATCCATGACCTTTTCCAGCTGTCGGCGGATTCCCGACTCTTCATTTTTAGGTTCGACACCCGCACCTTTTTCCATGACTACGTCCGAGTACATCATGATGAGCCTGCGGTACGCGTCGTAAACAAAACGTTCGTCGCCACTCTGTTTGATCAATCCGGGGATTGTCTTTTCGGTTAGTCCGATGTTCAATACTGTTTCCATCATACCAGGCATTGAGCGACGCGCGCCGGATCTTACTGAAACGAGAAGCGGGTTGCCGGCATCGCCGAATTTTCGATCCATGATCTTCTCGACGTTGCGTATTGACTTCCTGACTTCTTCCTTCAATTTCTTCGGCAGCGCGCGTTTATGTTCGTAGTAGTAATTACAGACCTCGGTCGTTATCGTGAACCCGGGCGGCACGGGAATACCGAGATTGGTCATTTCCGCGAGATTTGCGCCTTTACCGCCAAGCAGGTTTTTCATTTTGGCGTTGCCCGTGGCCTTCTTGCCACCAAATTCATAAACAAGTTTTTTTGACATCATTGCTCCTTTCGTTAGTTTTTCCTGCAGTTAGGGAATGACAATACTGCTAGATCTTAAGGTATTTCTTCAGGATGTTATCCAAGCTCGGTCCAGACCTTTCCTCTAACTCGTAATCGATCTTTGCGACAGGTTTGTTGAGTTTCGTAAATTTTCTTAAATCCACCGGAGTTGCCATGACAATGGAATCGGCAGGTGTATTGTTGATACTTGCTTCAAGTTCTTTTATCTGTTTCTTACCGTAACCAAGGGCTGGTATCAGAGCCCCGATCTGCGGGTATTTCACGTAAGCCTCTTTTATCGAACCGATGGCATAGGGCTTCGGGTCGACAATCTTGCCAGCATTGTATTTTTTCGCGGCAACGATACCTGCTCCAAAGGACATACCCCCGTGGGTCAAGGTTGGTCCATCTTCGATAACCACGACCGCTTTGCCCTTCACTAGTTCTGGCCTGTCGACTGAAGTGGGTGACGCCGCTTCAAGGACAACTGCCTGGGGGTTCAGTTTCTTTATGTTTTCCTTGAGCAGTTCAATACTCGAACGGGGCGCAGTATCGACCTTGTTTATCAAGACCACATCGGCCATTCTCACGTTCGTCTCGCCTGGATGATATGTCATCTCATCTCCGGTCCTGAAAGGATCCACGACGACGATGTGAAGGTCTGATCTATAGAATGACAGATCATTGTTGCCTCCGTCCCAGACAATGATATCGCTGATCTTCTCGGCTTGTTTCAATATCAGGCCATAATCGACACCGGCGAACACAGTATTCCCTCTGAGAATATGCGGTTCGTACTCTTCCCGTTCTTCGATTGTGCATTTGTGCTTGTCCAGATCTTCGAGCGTAGAGAATTTCTGCACGATCTGTTCTTTGAGGTCTCCGTAGGGCATGGGATGTCGTATTACTGAAGTCTTCAAGCCGCGATTGTGTAGTATTTCACAGACTCGGCGCGTGGTCTGGCTTTTGCCTGATCCGGTTCTTGCTGCGCAGATCGACACGACCTTCCGTTTTGATGTAATCATAGAAGATTTGGGCCCGAGTAGCCAGAAATCCGCACCGGCCGCTATCACTTCGGATGCTCTATGCATGACATAGTTGTGGGAAATATCCGAATAGGCGAAAACAACTACGTCGATCTTGTGTTTTGATATCATCTGCGCAATTTTTTTCTCGGGTTCAATGGGTATACCTCGAGGATATCCCTTACCCGCCAATACTCTGGGATACAATCTGTCTGCAATATTGGGTATTTGAGTTGCGGTAAAACAAATCACCCTAAAATCGGGATTATTTCTGAAATAGACATTGAAATTATGGAAATCTCTTCCTGCTGCACCCATAATAATGACACGCCGCATAAATAAGTCCTCCTTTCGACCCTAATTATACCCTAAAATCGGACAAAAGTCAATATTTTGACGGCTGTTCAAGAGGTCCAGTAGAATTGCAGTTCAATAACGAAGCATATTGATTTCTCTTACCTGATGGTGAATAGCTCTGCAATTTCGATGGTTTTGGGCCTCTCGGCCGGAAAATCCCTTTTTTTCCTTGACTTTTTTACTAATATATACATAATATTTATCTATGATGCGAAAAGAGGCTTATGAACTGCTTGTGCAGAGGCTCAAGAATAAGAATCTGTTCAAACATTGCCTTGCAGTTGAGGCTTGCCTGAGGAAGTTAGCACAACGGTTCGGTGAAGATGAGGAATCATGGGGTATTGCTGGATTGCTCCATGACATCGATTACGAGGAAACTGAAGGTGATCCCGCTCGCCACGGCTTAGAGGGCGCGATGTTCCTCCAGAGCCTGGGGATTGATGAGGTTATAGTCCGTGCGGTGAAAGCACATTCCGGGCACCTCGGGCCCTCTTCAAAATTAGACTGGGCTTTATTCAGCGCAGATCCACTGACCGGATTGATTGTCGCAGGTGCACTCATGCATCCTGAGAAGAAATTGAGTGCACTGGACGTGGATTTCGTGCTGCGGCGGTTCAAGGAAAAGCGATTTGCTGCCGGCGCGAACAGGGAACAAATAACCGCCTGCAAGAATGTGGGGCTGGAACTGGAGCAATTTGTCCAAATATGCCTTGAAAGTATGCAGGGCATTGCCGAAGACCTTGGTCTATGAAGAAACTTCACACTTTCGAGAATGTGATCATAAACCTGAAGCAGTTCTGGCAAAAGCAGGGATGTCTGTTATTCGAGCCCTATAACTCAGAAGTCGGCGCAGGCACGTTCAACCCGGCTACATTCTTGAGAATTCTGGACAACGACCCCTGGAATGTTTGTTACCTTGAGATATCAAAAAGACCTCGCGACGGAAGGTATGCGAAGAACCCGCTGCGTTTTCAGCAGTTCTATCAGTGCCAGGTGATCATGAAGCCAGCGCCGGACGACATTCAGCAGATCTATCTTCAATCACTCGAGCACCTCGGGCTAAAATTGAGGGAGCATGAAATCCGATTTGTGGAAGACGATTGGGAATCACCGACATTGGGGGCTTGGGGTTTGGGTTGGGAGGTCTGGCTGGATGGACTCGAGGTAACTCAATTTACTTATTTCCAGCAAGCCGGTGGAGTTGACTTGCAGGTCATACCGGTTGAGATTACTTATGGTCTCGAGAGAATAACGATGATCTTGCAGGACGTCCCTTCGGTTTTCGATGTCAAATGGAACAATACGTTGACATGGGGTTATGTCTACCGTCAGAACGAAATAGAGTATTCCAAATACAACTTCGAATCGGCGCCGGCTGACATCCTTGCTTCGCTTTTTGTTACCTATGAAAAAGAGGCGAACAGGTTGTTTGAAGAGGGGTTGGTATATCCAGGATATGACCACACGATAAAGTGTTCTCATCTATTCAACATGTTAGAGGCACGCGGCGCGATCAGCATTTCGGAACGGGCAAAGTATATCGGCCGCGTCAGGGCACTCGCCAATAAAGCTGCTGCACTATATCTGAGTAAGAATAATGAGCAAGCGAACGTTTCAAATGATTGATTTCCTTCTGGAAATCGGGTTTGAAGAATTCCCGCCGCACTTTCTGAAACCGGCGGCCGAGAGTCTTGCTGAACAGATCGAGATACTGCTCAAGCAGAAGAAGATCTTCTACCGATCGATCCGCACAATATACACGCCACGCCGGATGGGTACGCTGGTGCTTGGTTTGAGTCGGCGACAGAAGCCGCAGGTAATTGAGATACCAGGTCCACCCAAGCGTTTTGCCTATGATGCGAAGGGTAAAGCGACTGAAAAACTAATTGGTTTCATGAAAGCGAACAGTCTAAAATCCAATGAGATCATAAGCAAGCGGACGAAGAAAGGCGATTATGTCTACGGCAGGAAGGAAATCGCGGGAGCTTCGACCGAGAATATTCTCCGGAATAGTGTACCGCCCATAATATCCAATCTTGAATTTCCGAAGACCATGGTATGGAATGACAAACGGGTTCGTTTTCCCCGCCCAATACGGTGGCTTGTTGCGCTCCTCGACCGCAAACCGTTGCGATTTGAATATGCCGGCGTTCAGGCGAATCGTTATTCATGGCCGAATCAGCACTTTTCATTCAAGCCCATACGGCTCGAAAAACCTCGGGAATACATGAATTTTCTGCGGCACGGCGGTGTCATCGTGGATCCGAACGAGAGGAAAAAGATCATACTGACGAGAATAAAACAAGCAGCCGAAAAAGTGAAGGGCAAGCCGGTCCACAGCAGCGAGATGATCGAAGAAATAAACTGCACAACCGAGTATCCCGAAGTTGTCACGGGCGAATTTGACGCGCGGTACCTCGATCTTCCCGAAGAAGTTCTGATGACAGTACTTCGTGCTCACGGAAATGTTATCTGGATTCGTGATACCAATAAGTATGTGTATGTATTCAGTGCCAAGAAGAAGGCGCTGCAGAATGTCAAGGTCGGTTACGAGAGAGTGATGGAGTCACGTTTGTACGATGCCCTTTTCTTCTACCAGAATGACATGAAGGTTGGTTTGCAGAGTATGCTTAAACAGACAAAAGATATGATGTGGTTACAGGGTCTGGGTACACTGTACGATAAATCTCTCCGTCTCCAGCATTTTTCAGAAGAGTACAAATCAATTCCTGCCGTTGATATCGAAACATTGAAACGCGCGGCAATGTTGTGCAAGGCTGATCTGCTTTCCGAGATGGTAAGGGAAAAAGAATTCACATCGTTGCAAGGTATAATGGGTGGCCACTATGCTAGATCAGGAGGTGAAAGTGCAGAGGTGGCGAACGCGATCAGCGAACATTACCTTCCAAGGTTTGTGGGTGATAGATTGCCGAAGACTCTGAGCGGAGCACTGCTCTCAATTGCCGACAAGCTCGATAACGTGGTTGGAGCATTCTTGAGCGGCAATCGGCCAAGTGGCTCAAATGATCCGTTGGCGGTCAGAAGGAATGGATATGCTGTGATCCAGCTCGTTGATGCGTTTGAAATCCATCTGGACCTTTCCGGTTTGATTGCCGGTATGCTCAGGGTGTATAATAAAAAGATCGAAGATGGAGTTCTGCCGGAATTTTTTATCGAGAGATTGACGCGTTATCTGCAGGATAAGGGCTACCGGTACGACGAGATTAAAGCCGTGCTGGCGATATGGAATGGGGACGTTGCTGACGCTAAGAAGCGTTGCGAAGCGCTCAAATCATTCAGGGACAGTCCCGAGTTCGTGAAGCTGGTGATAGGCCAGAAAAGGGTGAGAAACATATTGAAGAATGTTAAAGCAGCAATGACTGTCGACGCTGAATTCGTCAATGAGCCGGCGGAAAAAGCACTCTTGCGGATGGGTGAGAAGGTCAGACCAGATTTGGATGCTATGATCGAAAGTAAGAACTATTCTGAATTACTGAAATTGCTTCTCGAGATGAGACCGGTGATCGACAAATTTTTTGATGATGTTCTGGTCATGTGTGAAGACAGGAAACTGAGAGAGAATCGTCTGGCCCTCGTCAGCACGATCAACGAGTTATTTCTGAAATTTGCCGATTTTTCGCAGATCGTTATTGAGGGTGAAAAAACGTAGAGGTTAACGATCAAGAAAATATTCAATAATCAAGTCCGGAGAGAAAAGATAGGTGAAGAGATCACGGTTTACGGTTGGGTAGACCGCATAAGGAATCTCGGCGGCATGATCTTCGTAGACCTGAGGGACCGGACCGGCGTGCTGCAGCTGGTGATCGATCCGACCGTTACCGGCGTAAAGGAACTCGGTCTGCAGGATTGTATTTACGCGGCAGGAGATGTAAAAGAACGTCCAGCCGATCAAAAGAATCCTAAAATGGTAACTGGCGAGGTTGAGTTGATTGTGAACAAGCTGGAAATACTGAACAAATCCAAGGTTCCGCCTTTTGTCGTTGAAAGTGAAGTGAAGGCTAATGAGGAATTGCGCTTGCGTTACCGGTATCTCGATTTGCGAAGAGCCCCGATGCAACGTAACATTGTTTTCCGGCACAATATAATTACGGCGATGCGCGAATATTTGAATAGGAACTATTTCATTGAAATAGAAACTCCGATCCTGACCAGGAGCATGCCCGAGGGAGCAAGGGATTACCTTGTTCCGTCAAGGTTATACCCTGAGAAATTTTACGCGCTCGCCCAGTCTCCGCAGATGTACAAACAGCTACTGATGGTTGCCGGTTTTGAGCGATACTACCAGATCGCCCGCTGTATGCGTGATGAGGATCCGAGACATGACCGCCAGCCGGAACACACACAGATCGACATTGAGATGTCTTTTGTCGACGAGGATGATGTCTTTGCTGTTGCCGAGGGAATGTTCAGCCATATTTTCAAGGTTGTTATGGGGCAGGATCTTAAAATACCTTTCGAACGGATGACATACGCGAGTGCGATGGAGCGATATGGCAGTGATAAACCAGACCTGCGCTTTGGCATGGAGATTGTCGACCTGCGCGATATATTCAAGGGTGTTGAATTCGCGCCGTTTGATAGAAAAGATGAGATCCGCGGTTTGGTTGTCGGACCGGGGAGTAAGATATCACGCAAGAAGCTCGATGCGATGAACGGGAGCGCGAAGACGGCCGGTCTCGGTGGCGTATTCTGGTCGAAGATTGACGACACGTGCACCGGCAGTATTGGCAAAGTGATCGATGGGAAGATCATCGAGAAAATGCGGCTGGAGAAAGGAAATCTATTGATCGTGGCGGCAGGTGATGGACGGATATTCAAATTTCTTGGTCGGCTGAGAACCGAACTCGCTGCAGAACTCGGTCTAGGTGGAACCGGTTTCAGATTTTTGTGGGTGACGGATTTTCCGATCTTTGAGCGTGACGAGAAGACAGGGGATTTCGTTGCCAGTCATCACATATTCACACAGCCCAGACCCGGTGATATACAATTTCTTGACTCTGACCCTTTGCGCGTGCACGGCCGGTTGTATGATCTGGTCTGCAATGGCAACGAGCTTGCCTCGGGCAGCATAAGGAATCATGACCGCAGGTTACAGGAAAAGTTGTTTGCCATCGCTGGTATGGATGCTGCAAAATACACTATGCTGCTCGATGCACTTGAATACGGTGCACCACCGCACGGAGGTATTGCACCCGGTATTGACCGCATTGTCATGGTTCTTGGAGGATTGACTTCGCTAAGGGATGTCATTGCCTTCCCCAAAACAACGACCGCTCAGGGATTGCTCGAGAACATACCTGACTCAGTTACGCCGGAGCAATTAAAAGACCTCCACTTGAAATTCGAATAAACATAGAACGTTACGTTCGTTATTCCCGCTAATATCGTTAGTTCCGTTAATATCGCTATTTTCGCTAATCTCGCTAATACCGTTACTTCCGTTAATACCGTTCCATAGGCTTCGCTGTTCTAGGGGAGTCGAGAACCCGATCGAAGCCTGTTAATGCCGGCATCGATTGCTTCGATAATTTTAATTTTGGCATTTGATATTGTTCCCTACGGGAATTCTCACAAATAGCATCAAATCGGAGATTTGAGTATTTACGGAATTAGAATTTCGTGCTTCGGATTTAGGATTTGGCCAATGGGTTTCGCAACCGTTCAACGTC
>Ga0224495_10000182_pt1 | contig 50251 bp, 86 predicted proteins | sample SF_Jul11_sed_USG_FD_168128 | JGI IMG/M metagenome (GOLD analysis project Ga0224495, IMG submission 168128) | Sediment microbial communities from San Francisco Bay, California, United States - SF_Jul11_sed_USGS_4_1 | ecosystem: Environmental > Aquatic > Marine > Sediment | place: USA: California...
AATTTTGAGGTTCAGGATAATATAAACCTCTCATTCGGTAATGATGACGATATTTCTTTGGCATGGGTAACAGCCGATAGCGCCAATGGGATAGCTGCCACTTGGGTTTTAAGGGATGTGTCTGACGTTGCGAAATTTTGGTTCGACCCTGCCAATAATTCATTCAATGTTGCTGCTGTTACTGCTCCAAACTTCAACCTGTACGATTCAGATTCAGCAACAGACGACACAAACCTTGTGGACATAAGAGCCGACCAGTACGCCGGTGGACTTGGGGCAGATTTCACGACCACGACTGAAGATGCCGAATATTCCGATGTTGCCCTTTATTATGTCTCAAATGGAACCAAAACAGCAGCTTTAACGGTGGATGGTTCTGAGGGCAATATCAACAGCACCTTGAATTTCCTAACCACAGGGCAGATTGGTGGCAGAATCGTACCAACCTCTGCGGGATCGGAAAGGGCTTTAACAACAGCAGAATGTGCCGGTGGAATGGTACTTGTTACTGCGGCGGTTGAGGTAAGGCTAATAGATTGTTCTGCAACTACACTCGGCGCAATGGTTATGGTGGTTCAGGCAGATGCTTCAGAGGTTGTTCAAATCGCTGTAACGGACACAGATGACCATGTATTTCTTAATGGCACAGACCTTGGAGCAAATTTTGAAATTGACTCTCCTGGCGCAGCGGTTGAAGATGACTTTATTGTTATGATGTGTAGGGAAGCGAATGAATGGCACTCATATGGTAGAAGCGGAACGTGGGTTACAGGGGGTGCGGCTGATTAATGAATAGACGAAAATTCATAAAACAAGGTCTTTTGTGGATTCCTGTGATTTCTTGCAATCCCATTCTTGCGAAGATAGCAAAAGCGTGGAATACCTCTGTTGCTGGATGTTCTACAATTGATTCTCCTGCTGGTTGTGGTGGAACATCAACATTTGTTGGCAACCCCGGCGACACGGAAACATTTGAGTATCAGGCGGCTGATTTCTGCTGTACGGAATTTACCGAGGTTGATGGTGGCGATCATATTATCAACACATACGATACTGCCCAAGTGAAGAACGGAACTCACGCCCTGTCAATCGCTTTAACAGGAGAAGATCAGGAAGACAATTATGTTCAAGCAGATCTGGGTTCAGCAGATGACGATTTCGTAACTGACTTTTGGTACTATCTCTTTGACGCCGCTGATTATAACAGCACGTACATAAATTCTGGCACACTATCATCTGATCCAAGCGATGGCAGCGGTTGGGCAATCAGGCATGATCACCTTCAATCGTCATCTGCTGATATATATGTAGCCACCACTATTAATAATGACACATCAATACCATTGACAACTAACGCATGGTATCGTTTAGAGGTTGATTACAACCGTAACGGTGGATCTACTCTCAAAATTTATAATGCCTCTGATGTACTACTAGACACTCTTGATTTTACTGCACCAGATGGTGGAATTAGATATATCAATTTCGGGTGTATTTATTCTAACGCTAATGCAACAAACACTCAATACTATGACGATATACGGTACAAGTCTTCTGGAGGTGCATTTTAAGCGAATGAGAAAACTACTATATATGTTATTTTTCGTTTTCATAATTGGGGTTTCCTCTGCTTTAGCTGCTGACTACTATGTCAAGAATGGTGGTAACGATTCAGCAGATGGGCTGATAGGCAATGCGTGGGCAACCATAGCCCATGTCAACGATTGTGCAGAGGCAGGGGCATCTCCGCCTACAGGTTGTCCTGCCTATGGTTTTGATGATGGTGACACCATCAATTTAGAAAGGGGAAGCACATGGTCAAATGACGAAACTATCGGATATAATGGTTCTATCATCGATTGGGGTACGATTAACGGATTAACCATACAAGATTATGGAGCAGGTGCATTACCAAGATTGAATACCAACACCCAACAGGCAATAATGATAGCCGGGTCTGCCATATCGAATCTTACCATTAAGAATATTGACATCAGTGGTATGGATTGGACTTATGGGCATAATCCAAATTCTGCTCATATATGGATTGAGAATGTCATAGGGATAACTATTGACGGAATATATGCAGATGGTCATGTTGGGTCGTCTGTATATCCTTTGCACGAGGCTTTTATAAAAGTTAGTGAAACTGTACCAAATAGTGGGAATATAGAGATTAAGAACTGTACGTTAACGAATAATTATCAGGACACATTTGCAAATTCAATCACTAGTTGGGGTTCACTGGATGCCGATGCTATAATTTTCTGGTTTGAGTCCAGTGGCGTTCCAAAAGTTGCGGGAACTGTAAGTGTTCACGATAATTCGACGATAAGTAATGTCTATTCCGATGGTATTCACATCGGTGGTATCCAGACCACGATGAACATTTATAATAATACTTTTTCTGGATTTGGTGAACAAGCAATAGATACAAAGAAATCAAGATATATCAATATTTACAACAATGATATCTCGCACAATGATTTCGGACTATCACCTGGCGGTGGTGATCAAACTGGAACCGGCATTATGCTTGGATCGGACGCAGAGGACTGGCCCGGGTACTCGAACAGGGATATTACTGTACATGACAATTATATCCATGATGACCAATACCGAGGCATTGCAGCAGGAGAAGGATATAACACAAAAATTTATAACAACTACTTTAAAGACTGTGGGAATGGAATCTGGACTAATTCCCCAAATGTTAAGGTCTATAATAATCTAATAAATCTCACCGGAACGGCAGGAAGACCTGCAGGCCCATATAAGTCAGCTATTTATGGTGGGTACATATCTGGGGTACAAGATAATTTAATTTATAACAATACTATTTATATCAGTGGGGCGAGTTATCTATATGGAATATATTGGGAAGGTGCTTCTGGTCAATCGGGAAATGATATAAAGAATAATATTATTCAGATGACAAGTAGTTCAAGCGTTTATCCTCTTTATGTCCATGATCTCGATAGTTCAGATACTTTCCCGACAGTTTCCTATAATAATTACTATAATGCGAATCATTCTAATCGTGTGTCATGGGATGGTACAGTATATGATAACACAGAACAAGCCGATTGGAGAACGGCAGGACATACGGGGGCTTTATTTTCTGACCCGTTATTCGTGAATCCTGCAACACCAAATTTTTCTTTACAGGCTGGTTCCCCCGCAATAGGGGTTGGATTGTCAACCATCTGTGATGACGATGATTATAAAGACGGCATTTCACCATCTGATAGCGATTATACCGATGGATTCACCACAATAGATAGAAAGGAAACAGGTCAATGCGACATGGGTGCGTTTGTTGCTGATACCACAGCACCTACCCATTCAGGAGCAGGGCCAAGTGGAACATTGTCATGCACAAGTGATGAACGGAATGTCACGATGTATTGGACAACATCTGAAACTGCCAATTCCAGAATCGACACCTCTGATAAGGGAGACTATGACGATGCTACGGCTGATTCAGTAACCAATACCAATTCCACATCTCACAACGATACCGAAAGTTTTGCTTGTGGGGGTACCTATAATCGCTATGTGTATTCTGAGGACATAGCTGGAAATGAAAGCACGTTATTGACAATAACATTCACCATTGAATCAGGCGAACCACCTGCGCCCGATCCAGACGAGGGTTCTGCAAGTATATCAGGTGGTGGATGTAGCGGCGGAGGTATGTAAGAAGCGGACTGACGCAAAGGCTCCCCCAATGCGCCAGCCCTAACCGAAAATCTAATAACGGTAGAAAATCGGCTTTTTTGTCTTTAGACGATGGACTTGAGAAAATCAAGGGTAAAGATATGAACGGTATAGACAGGGACACATTTATTAAGGCTGACTCTGAAACACAACGGAAAATATTATTCGATATGTTTGAGTGTATTTGGAAGCGTATGGACAAGTTTGAAAAGCGTATATGGGGCTATATCTTGTTTACGGTAACTTTGCTCGGTGTGGTGGTAATAAAATGAAATGCAATGCCAACGATGCCATGTCCAAACCTGTATTATACATATCAGCGACAAACATCTTTGTGAAAGTTGTCACATGGGAATACTAAACGAGAAACAATGGAGGTTTACTTATCTTACAGCACTATTAATATTGTACGCATTCGCCAAAGGTTACAAACTGCGCTACGATGCCGCTTACGCCACAACAGGTCACAAATTCAATTCCTTCCATTATAAACACCTAGCAGTTGACTTCTCATTGTTTGATGCAGAAGGAAACTATCTTGATAAAACCGAAGACCATACGTTCCTCGGAGAGTTTTGGGAGAGTCTTGACCCTGAATGCACATGGGGAGGAAGGTTTGAGGACGGAAACCACTACTCATACGGGGAATAAATATTTCCGATGGTGCTGTTTTCAATGGAAACGACCAACGGAACTTTGCGAACACACCGAAATTAGAGGGGTTATGAGATGAAATGCCCAGAATGTAAAAAACCTATGAAATGGAAAGAAGGTTTGCTTTCTGAGTCTGGACATAGAGATATGTCTATTGGCAGATATTATTGTCCAAATTGCAAATTATGCAAAACTCCAGAGGAAAGTAAGGGAATAAGGAAGGGTAGAACTATGGCTCATTCTCTTGTTGGGGTTCGTGTTATGGATAAACAAATAACCAAACAAAGATGTGCTATACAAATAGGAATACTTAGAGAGCGTCAACACTGCAAAACTTGTGGTAAACCACATTATAGTTCTAATAAAACTATTCCATGTTTATGCACAGATTGTGATTGTCTTTATTGTAGTACTGTAAAAAAATAACCAAACCGTTGGAGAATTAAAATGGCAAAAAAAGTAAGGGCAAAAATAACCGCAGGGAGGCCCATTATATTCGACTTCAATGTTGATGGTGAGATAATTCCCTACAATACGGTATGTCCTAACTGCGGTTCAGAGAACTTTGTCATCAGTTTAGACAAAACCCGAATCACCTGTAACAACACCGATTGCCTGTCGAGGATATTCAGGCGCAGACCCCTAAAGGAAACAGAGTCTGACCTTGACGGTATTAAGTGGATACTATGAGGGGGGAGGATGCCAACAACCGTATTGAGAGATATCGATAAATTAGAGAAAGAGGTCGAACGATTAAAACTTGAGATTTCTGGTGGGAGATTGGGTTTACGAAATGCGGAATCGACTTTTGGGGTGATTAAGTACGGCAAACCATCGGGCAAATTGATAGTGCCAGTTACAACGGATAGAAGTCCACCCGATATTGACGAAGAAAACTGGTTCTTTATGACAGGCACTTTATGGAAGAACCCACACATCCATACCGACAGGTGCGGTGTAAAATGCACGGGGTATAAACATGAAGACAAGTGAGGAAATGTTTCAGGACTTTCTTGAGATGTTGGAGAAGGATTCTGAAGATAAGTATGTGGGGTTTCTGTTTGAGTTTGTTCGGATGGTGCTTGAAGCGACAATGGACTTGGGAAAGAACGGATTCGCTCCTGTGATGGGTGTTACCTTATATGCCAAGCATGACAACGGCAAAACCGAAATCGTATTTCGTCCGTATATGTCGGCCAACATGGAGATATACCAAATCCTAAAGTTGGGCGTGTTTTCTGAAAACCTAAAACAGGCAATAAACGAATACGGCAAAGAGGTATGGGGTATGACCCCGATTGATGAACGCAACGATGTTAGAGATCAGGTGATAGCGACTGATAACTTCAATATTAATTGGGGTCATCTTTTGAAGGGGGAAGAATCTTGAACGAATTAGACCACGAAACATTCTTCGTGCAATCCGTCCTACAGCTTGCCGATAAGTATGGCATAAAGGCTATTATTGATTACGAGAATCATAATGTAGATTTCCAGGGTGAATGTGATGAAATGGCACTTGCCCAAGAACTTGAGGAAATATTCGGAAAGTATGCGTGTTAGGAGGACTAAATGGGATTTTGGGCTAAAGTAAAAGATTTTATATTTGGCGCACCGAAACTAATGACCGATGTATTTGATAAAGACTCCGGCTTGCTTGTTAAGGCGGGTGGATTCATTGACGGACTATCTTATACAGACCAAGAAAAAGCAAAAGCATTTGCCGACCTTGCAAAAGCCGTGTCAGACCATATTGCATCAACTCTGCCTGAATCAACCGAAAGAAGCGTTACCCGAAGGTCAATTGCTGTCCTGTGGATTAAGGTGCAACTTTGGCTGATACTTATGGTTGCGATTGTAATACCGTTTAATGTTAAACTCGCTGAATGGTATTTCAAATTAGCAACCTGTGAAGTTATGCTGTGGGGTACAGCTAGTATAATTATATTCTTTTTTGGCGCATACGCTTGGGGAGCGCATATTAAAAAGAACGGCGATACCCCAAAATAGTGAACCTGTAACTTGTGAGGTGGTATGGTAATAACGATTTTTCGTATCCCCTATAGGTATGGTCAATCGATTAATTTTAAGATCATATCAGACATTCATTTGGGTGCAAAAGCATGTGACAGAAAAGCATTTAAAAAATATTTAGAAGATTCAAATAAGAGTACGTACTTTATAGGGATTGGCGATTTATATGATTCTATTGTCGTTAAAGATAAGAGATACCAAAAATCAACGGACAGCACAGAAGGGGATGCTATAATAGATGAGCAAATAGATGAGGGCGAGGAATTTCTATACCCATACAAAAACAGGATAATAGGTCTTGGAATGGGAAACCATGAAGACGATGTTCTTCGTATTGGGGGAACGGATATGATTAGCAGAACTTGCCGAAGATTAGAGACAAACCATCTTGGTTGGTCTGGTTTAATCAAACTCATATTAAGCGAAAACAAGAGCAGGACAAGAACGGTTACAATAAGATACCACCACGGTTGGGGTGCTGCCGCCAGAACAGAGGGGGGTTCATTAACAAAATATTCAAAAGACCGTAAAAATTGGGATGCAGATATTTTTCTTTATGGACATGACCATCATAGAATTGCAAAGGAATTACCAAGATTAGGATTGGTAGGAAAAAAACTAATAGCAAAACCGCAACATATTTGTTTGTGTGGTACTTTTTTAAGGACATATCTTGAAGGTAAGGATGCTACATATGGCGAGAAAAAAGGATACGATCCTGTAGCTATCGGTTGTATGGATTTAATAATTAAACCAACAAAGAATTGGGTCAAGGTTAAGGTTCAATAAATTTAATGTTCACAAAAAATGAACGCACCCAAAAGGTGAACAGGCATGGTTAAAACTACAAAAAAAGATTTCGAGCTATTCAAAAAGGAGTGCCAGAAGTGGATAGATATTGTGGGACTGAAGGATTGGCACTTTTGGTATGAACACGATGAAACAAATGAGAATTGTATTGCACAATATCTTGACGATGTTCAAGGCAGAAGTTGTGTAATTTATTTCACAACAGGATTGGATGACAAGCTCAGCAACCATGACATCAAATCAGGCGCATTCCATGAAATCGTTGAGTTGTATATGAAAGATTTAAGAAAGATGGCATTAACAGCCCATAGTTATGCGATGGTGGATGAGGCAACTCATAGGGTGATTAGAATGCTCGAAAACGTATTGTTCCCAAAATATTAGAATAGCGACAGTTTAATTGTCGTGATTGTCGGGGAAAGGAAAAATGGAAGCATTATATCAATCATTTGTGTCAATACCGATAGAATTAGTTGGACACTTAGGCTTATTTCAGATGATTTTAATTGCCGGAGTTGTTATTTTTCGCCTGTGTCTGACGAAGCCGGAAAAGTAGGTTTTTTCCAGATTGCAAGATTATATTTTTCATTTATTTTATATGACCAAATAGAAAATGGACAATGGTAGCCTATAATTTCAACAAACCATCCTTGAAGTTTATCCTCTTGTTTTTCTGGTAAATGATGTGTTAATTCACAAATTTGATTTAATATAAAACATAAAAACGTCATAAAAATTTTCATACCAAACCTCCCATGTTTAGGATTTTAGTGCCATAATGAAACAAAATCCAGCCAAAAACAATGCGAAAACAATTTCAACATGGAAAACGATTGACTCATTTATATTCAATTGTATAGCTATGGTTTCCCAAATGAATTGTAATAAAATTAAACAAATAATTACAACCAAGAAAAATAACAAAGATGATATATAATCTCGTTGTGAATTCATAATTAATCTTCCATGTTTAAGGAATTAAAATGTGTAGTTCTGAAAATCCTAATTGTAATAATTCTGGCTGTTCTTGTCATCAAACAACGGTCATTGAGAGTCTTCTTGACAGAGTGCTTGTTCTCGAAGGGCAAATCAAACTCATAGAACTTGGGAAACCCCCCGTCAATGCCGTGTCCACAAAAAGATTATGAGGGCATGAATTATGTCAGGATTGACATATTTCAGGATTCTCAAATCGGTTTCCAACGATTTCCACCGTGCAAAATTTCATGCCAATGTAATATTTTAATTCACAGGATTTCCCCAACATTGTTACGCAGTAGCATCCGTCTTCAAAAAACACTTCTGACTTAACAGGGTTAGCACCACCCTCAATAGCAATAATATCTTTTTCGTAAATTTTTTTGTCGCTATCGTCCTTGAGGCCGATGTACTCACCCAAGGTTTCCGGTCTTATATTATACGCCCACGGTTGCCCCGCACGATTTGAAATATAATATCCTTTTGGCGGTTGGTGTCCTGTGGTCTTTCCTTGAGATATTGATAGAAGTCCATAATACCAATTACCATTTATATCCATTCCCTTAAACTCTATCTCTCGCATCTTTCTTCTCCTTAATTGTCACCACCCTATCAAACATTATTCTGTTTTGAGTTTTATAATATGTAATAATGTTTTGCATTCTTTACATTCACATTCCTTTAAATGAAATTCATATATATCTTCACTTCCACATTCAGGGCAATAATCACTATCATATTTCCACACAGATAGACACGCATTACATTTTTGTTTATATCCGGTGCTTTCTCGCATTTCTATCCTCATTTGTTTTAATAAAATGTTCGGATGATTCTTCACAAGCTAATATTTGCGAGCCTATTGGAGCAGGGTGTTCTTTTGTGACCCTACGAACCCACTCTCTAAAGTCGTTGTGAGACTCAAATTCCTCCATATCTACCTGTGCAATAAACTCATTTGGTTTATCTTTGAATTGCCAATGTAATTGTATTAATTTCATATTTTACTCTCTCCTTTATGTCAGGATTGACATTTCTCCATAGGTTTCTTGAAACATAATCTTTCTATATTTGGTCATATTTAATTTGGTGCTTAATATTTGTGGTTGATACTTCCCACTTCCACGGCTTTCATATTCAGCCGTTGCATTTATCTTGGCTTCAATTAGGGTATCATACACCCCCAGGAGATAAGAATGGCTTTCAGTGTCCCCGAAACGATACATCAGCACTACATATAAATCCATGATGTCCCTCCTTCAATTAACAATCTTTCCCAATACCGATCTTATATACTCATATTCCCATGGCATAATTTCTATTTTTTCACAACAATTGTCACAAATTAAATAATATCTATCTTCTGGAAATGGAGTTTCACCTTGCCAATATTCCTCAACTTTATGTGTAGCTACCATTTCTGTTTTGCATTGTTGACAGTTTGTTTCCATTCCTTCCCCTCCTTCTGGCAGATTCAGGCAATGTCCGATTACCTTAAGGTGTTAGTGCTAATCATCTGTCCAATAACTTAATTCATCATTGGCAGCATCTTCTGGATCAAACTCTTGGTCGTGTGGTATCCCTGCATTATATGTATCAACAGCAAAATCTGAGTCTAATCCACGCTTTATTAATTGTTTAATATATCGTTCTCTCCACGAATCCATCTTCCCTTCCTCCCGCAGTTCTTGGTTGAACACGATTTTAAGGCTTGTAACTATCTGCATTGGTTATTTCTTTTTTTGGAACAATCACATAACCGCAATCATTGAGTGCTTTGTGTAAAAATCCCATACCGCAATTTGATCCAAACCACTGAATAACCGTTGCAACAATTACAGCTTCACGTTGTGTAATTTTAAAAACAAACCTACGAATCCATCCATATTTATCAGTACTGATAAACAGGTCTTGTAATTGACCAAATCCGTGATTGATCGCCTTCATGTTTGCATTCTCACTCTCCCAAAGATCAGCAAATGCCTTTTCTCTTGGGTTGTGTTTTAACCGCCGTCTGAATATTCCCTTATGTACCATACCTCCTTCCTTTCACGCAGAATCTCGCAGGAACTATTTTTGCGTAATTCTAACTAATTTATATTATTACACATAACTACTTGTGGTCATTACATATTACAATGAGCAGATAAGAAATCTTAAAGAAAAATCAAATCGTTAATGCCTAAAACTATTTGGCAGATTCTAGCAGAAATCCCATTCTGCAAAGTTGACAATCACATCTATTAGAATTTTTACAAACCCATTTTTTGTATTTCCGTTCCCACATTTTGCTGTAATACCTATTCCAATAATCAGCCTTATTTTCTTCACTTCTTTCACATAATTTAAAAAACAAATTTGATACTGCTTTAAATGATTTAGCGAGTAAGGTACAGGCTATCTTATTTCTATTTAATACTGTTACAGACCATACCTTATCAGATCCTACCCATGCTTGAGCAGACCAGAATGGATGTTTATCTTTTTCTATAAATTTACAATGGACTCCTAATTTCTTTCGAGTTAAAGTCACATCCTCCCATCCCATTTCTTGGTCAATGGCATTTAATATATTATCGTCGTAATTCATCTCTTATCCCCACCACCCTATCAAACACCCCCCGCTTTACCTCAACAACGGCATTCTCCCTATATTTCTCAAGAGTTTGAAGGCTGATGTCTGCCGCTACTGCAAGATCAGCATCAGAAATACCATCCCTACGGGCTTGTGTAATTGATGAGTGTTTGAGTATGTTGTAAAGGTTTATGTCGGCTTCATTCGCTTTTTTCAGCGCCCTTTTCAGAATTGAGGTCATGGTCGATTTCGTGTAATGCTTGGTTTTGGTCTTTCCGTATGGGTTTACGAAATAAAACGGGCTGAATGACTTAGCCATTTGCTCCATATAGGGCTTAAACGCCCTGGCGCATGGTACGGTATAGTCTTTTTCGGTCTTGGTATAGTCAACGAGTTTGGACAGGACAAAACCACGCTTAATAGACCATGTCCCATCCTCAAAATCGGACTTGTAAAGTGCCATTGCTTCACCTGGCCGGCGCATATGAAAATAGCACCACACGAAAATAGGCTGATGACATTTCGGCATTGCATGAAACACGTTAAATGCTCGGTCAACCGGAAGCCACTTGATAGGCTTCTTTTGAATCTTGAAATCCGACTTCCTTGGAAACTCCGGCACGATTTCAATCATCCGGCTACGCTTTGCCTGATGATATGCCGACTTTAAAACTGCGAGGACGGTCAGTTTTCCCATGCCTTTAATTGGCAACTGATTCGCAAATTCTAACAATATCTGAAAATCAATCTCATGCAGGGCTATGTTTTTTTTATCAAACCAGGGGCGGATGTGGTTCCTAAGAAATCCTCTCCACGAATAATACGTGTTCGCAGATAGATTGGGTCGTTGTGACTCAAGAAAAGCATCAAGGAATCCCCCGACATCAGATTTTCTCTTTGACCATTTATTAATATTGAATATGCCTCTCCGCCAGTCTGAGTACATAGCCCCATGTATGGCATTAGCGTGATTCTGATGCCAAAAGTGGTTCCCATCTAAATCCCTCCATATCTTATAGGGTTTCTTGGTAAATTCGTCATACCAACTGATATACCATCTGCCTGTACCTTTGTCTTGACACACCTTTCCCTTTTCCATTTTCCAGTCCTCCTTTTGAGTAGGTTCAAAAGAAGTGCTGTATAATTTTTTTGGCAAGGGTGTCAAATTATTCCTTTATCTTTGGCGGTGCCATTGGCATTATTGCAGCTTTTAAACCATTTTTAACAAAAACAACGGGGTCTCTTTCCTTGCCGACATAACAATCAAAATAAAAACCAAATCTCAAAAGATCCCAAAGAAAACCATAATGTAAATGATTGTTCTCAAATTTTCTCAAGATGTATGCAAATACATTTGAGCACTCAAAATCATAATCCGCCCAAACAAGAAATGGTTCGACATCAGCGGGAGTTAATATCTTTTCGATGGGCGGATAATCTCGATCAATATTTTCATTTCTTTTTAAAAAAATATGATCTGGAGAATCGAGAATGACACTATAATATCCATTTACATATCCACCATCCTTACTTTTAAATGTGTGAATCCGTTTTCCGTCAGTGCAAATTAAAAAATTGTTTTCGATATACAAATGGATCACATGATATCTTTTTTCTCCAGAGCATTTTGATAATGCCGATATCAACCATCTAAAAACTTGAAAGTCTGGATGCTTTTTTTTGATGTCAATTATTTCAACTCCCACAAATCCCCCTTTCGCCCGGATAGGCTCCGGGCTAGCCTTTATCCTGCCGATTAAACAAAACTCAAATATTGATCTACAAGTTCGTTCATTCTTTCCGGTGTTATCTTGCCGCCATAAACATTCTTGATTAATAAATCCACCGTTTTTGAATACAAATCTCTAAAGGCTTGCTCATCCATTTTAGCAAACGATATGCTGTCCGCTTCGACCCGTGATGAACCATCAAGCCGCACAACAACAGAATAAAAGCCGCATAGAATAGCAATATCCTTTCTAAACCTGTCGAAGTTTTTTTCTGGTTTCCCATATTTTGAATTTATTTCTCCCGGTTCCCAATTCTCAAAAGCGATATTTAAAAGAGCAAAATATTTCTTGTGTCTCCAAAGCTGTCGCCTGCGTTTCCAGGGAGCTTTTACATCGTCACCGATTTTATTTTTCTTATCCCATTCTACTGCCAATTCATTTGAACAATAATATGTTTGGGGTTTTATCTTTGTTAAGATTATTAAATCCTTCATTATAAGTTCCCACTCTCTATTAAAGCATGGCATTTCCAACACACAATCTCGCCATTTTCTTCCGAATCATCCCCACCAGCACCCTTTGACTTGATATGGTGGAAATGCGTGGTTTCCGGTGGGGTGTATAAATTGCATCTTCCACATCTTTGGAACTGCTTATTCCACATCATTGTCTTGAGCTTGACGTATTCATCCCTGGTCAGCTTGATTCGCTTCTTTTTGGGGATTGGGTTCATTGCTTAATAGATTTATTTCCTTGCTATACCGAAAAAATTATTATATTCAGCAAGTGGAGTCCATTCATTATATCTGTTTATTTCTTCTTCTGTGAATGCTAATGATTCAGGATTTAGAATTAGATAAAAAGCGCCCAATATTTTAGCCATTTCTTGTTTTGTGTAAGGTTCTTTCTGGTGAAATGATTTACCATTTTTATCACAGAAAATTCCTCTATTTCCATCCGAACACCAATCAACAGTAATGAAATGCTTTTTCTTCATTTCTTTCTCCTTGGGCAGTCTCTACACCACACCCTAATCTTCCATGCCTCACGGCAGAAGGATTTGTAATATGAAACGGACTTGTCATGTAGGCATTTGTAGGCTCTTTTCATTATCTTGCCCACTCAGGTGGTTCACCAAGTGGAACACCGTCCGAAAATGTGTCAATAGGTTCGGGCATCTTTATCGGCTCTGTGTTTGGTTTGGGATTGCCGTTAATAATCTTCATCATTTTCATTCCGGTTCTCACCACGATTTCCGCAAGGTCTTCCACATTCATTTGCCCGTAATCCTGATTCAATGGCATAGCGGCAACCATCAAATCCTTGGCGTATGACACATAGAAAGATATGTCTTTATTGCTGATCGTTGGCTGTGGGGCATCTGAGCGAGTCTGAGGGGGTTTTTTGTTGTTGCCCACCATTTCATTTATGGCTGATTCGGTTTGTTGCTTATCAAGAAACACTTCCTTGACGTTATAATTGGTAAATCCGTCCTTTGTCTTTTCTTCATACTTCATCATTTTAAGACGCATTCCCTTTGTCGGAATGAATGACGATTTTTCGGGCTTGAAATATGTAAAATACCTGTCATCTCCATTAACTTTAAAGCTATAGAGATCCCAATGACCATAATCGTTGTCGCCCTCACTTTTTTTCTTTGCCCAACTAATCGTTACGTCTGGTAGAAATTCAAATTCTTCCATTATCCCCTCGCTTTCTTTGCTATTCTTGGATGCCGTTTAAAATATAAATCAGCCATTGCGTTAAATATGGACAGGTCTTGCTCGTATGTTTTGCTTGTGTCCTTCCAATCGGGAAGTCCTGTTTCCTTGTCGAGTCTGAGAATACCGCAACCTTGGATTGCTTCAGGAATAATATTGCTTCCTTCTGTTTTCGCCCACCGATAAGCCGCAACCTGATACTTCATCTCTGGATAATGTGCCTTTGAAGACTTCCAATCTATGACATACAGCTTGTCATTAAAGTATCCGTAGAAATCAAGCGTACCCGCCCAATCGGCACCATAGACCGTCTGCTCTAATGATATGGGTTTGAGGTTGTGTTCATTCTCCCATTCATGGAACGCAAGAATTGCTTGTTGTGCTTCTTTACTTGAAATATGGCAAGCTGTTCCATTCATAAGATAGCGCTCAATATAATTATGAACCTCACTCCCAATATCTAATGCTTTCTGGCTGACTTTGCGGAAGTTGAAACGGGCATCATTGAGTTGATTTTCATCGACTTCCCACAAAACTTTTTGCATTACTCCATTAACCCTATCCCATGTTGGTCTTCCATTTTCTTTAATCCATTCACATACTTGATTTGCAGACCATTGCATAAGGGGTGCGCTTGAATCTGTACAATCGCTTATGATTTCAGTAACCGAGGGAATTACCTTCTTGCCTTTTGGGTCGTCTTGTCTTGGGTATCGGGGCATTAGAAGGGTGTCTCCGAATCATCCAACAGAATCTCAATATGTGTGGTTGGATAGGTCTTGATGTCTGCCGTTACTGTTCCGTCAAGTTTAAGATCGTTCTTGACCCAAAACTTAATCGCCTTTTCCACGTCCTTTTGCTCTAATATAATTTTCATCTATCGCTCCTTTGATATTCTAAAAAGTCAATCTCGTATCCTGGGTCATGACAAACATCGCACAAGTACACCGTGCAGTTGTTTATGTTTCGTGGAGTTCCCTTGCGTTTGTCGCATTTCTCGCAGTACATTACACACTCCCAAGACCTCGTGCGCCACTAGCATATTGTCGTAGTATTTCTGATGTTGCGGTTCTTATTGGTTCTTGCATATTATCCTCACGACATGACTGATAATCCTGTTCAATCTTTTCAGGATTATCCAGGTACGCCCTCAACAATTGAATGAGTTGGTCGGAATCTTTTATTGGTATTTTTACACAACCGACTTCGGCAAGAAAACATCCTGTTGGCTCCTGATTAATGATTATTCTTTTTACTTTTGATCTTTTAAACATTGTTCCCCCCTAAAACATAAAAGCAGTTAAAAACAAGCTCATGGCAAACACGCCGATATAAGCCACGAAATCAAAGATTGCGTCTATCATGGGTTATTCCTTATCCGGCACATTTTCCACTTTGCCATATTTTTCAAGAAGTGGTTCAACCTCATCGTCTACGCTGTATCCCCTGTCAAGCAGTTCAACTGCGTTGTGGAGTTGTCCTTTTGCAAGCATCAACCCAATCGCACCATTTTTTTGAATGTTGTAATCCGCATTCATTAACGCTTCTAATATTGTTACTGACATCCTCATCCTCCTTTTGGGTTGGGGGGCAGGATTGGAAGTTTTTCTATACCGATGATTCGGGTTCCTAAGCCGATTTATGGTTAATATTGCCCTGCCCCCGTTTTGGTGATTGGCGTGTGTGGATTTCAGATTGTGGACGGTATTATTTTCTTTAACCACACGGCACTCGGCTTTCGCTTAACGGCCCCGCCTACTCGTTTGACATTCCCCGAAACCCTAACGAGTGATGGTTATTGTCGCATCTTTTTACACACGCCAAGCTTGTTCGTTTTGGGGCAGCCAAGCACCCTTCCACTTTCACCATTACTGGTTTACTGACCTCACCCTTACGGCGATTCGCCACCGCCCGTCAGACTTCCTGCCCCAAATTTCAAAGAACGATTATGCTGAAATGTTTCCCTCCGACAACCCCTGCCAATTTTCCTATATAGCCATTGTGCCATGTTCAGGCGCTTGCATCATTTAGTGTCAAGCCGTTACAAGGGGTTAATGGCCTTGACCCTCGCCCTACCAACTCCACCGTCTATGCGTATGGTTCAGTTTATGGGCGTTGGACTTCTCAATCTTCTATTCTCTCTCTCCAAAATCGCAACCATCATCTGGCATTGCTATTTCTTCTGGATCTAGATTATCAGGATGCAAACACCGATAATCCCAATCATCCCAAAATACACATTCTTCACAATTTATACTTTCCATCTATCGCTCCTTGATTAATCCACATTGCTGTTATGTATCGCATATCCCGTATTCAGGATGGTTTTGCTTCCAAGCAACATCTAGTAATAAATATTTCTATCATCCCATTCAACGATGGTTCGTGATATGGCGATATCAAACATATTCCCCGGCATAGGAATACTGTTGAACAATTTCCATCTACCCTTCGGTAGCTCGACCATAAGAACTGCATGGTCGCCTAACGGCATCCTGATAATCCGAATCCTAACGCCTTTTGGGTAGTTGAGTCTTTTGAGTGTTCCAAACATGAATGCCGAGATGTCCTCACAGTCTCCTTTAAAATCTTCGAGAAATTCCTGATAGGTCTTCCAGTAGTCGTCACAACAATCTTGTTCGTATTTTGCGAGTCTTAAACACGAACTCATAACGTCATCTATCAGGGTTTCATTCCAACCTTCTTTTTGTATCTTTTTTTGCCAGAGTTCGATTTGCCACCGATAATCGACACCGGGATTTTCGGGTTGGAAAAACACAGGGCAACAACTGGTCAGCAGTAGGATTATGATTGTTAGGGATTTCATGCGTCTATCCCATCAACCCACCAAACATGACCACATCGTTGGCATTTATATTGATAATCTGTGAATGCTCCACAATTAGAATCCCACTCTCTATATTTAACCTTCATGCTTCCACATTGCCGACATCTTGTAGTCCTACAGATTTCACATTCAGAAAATTTTCCATCAGTGTCTCTCATTGACGCTCCTTGGTTGATTTTTTCATTTGTTCGTATCCTACACTTTATAAATGTTCTTGTCAAGAACAAAAAAAGGGGATATCGAAAAAAATTATAAATGGCTAAAAATAGGGATTAAAGTTTGGTAAGAATATCTAAAAGAAGTGAATCGGTTGAAACTTTGCGGGTTCGTTTGGGGCCGAGCTTGTTTAGGTTGTGAAGGATTGTCAAGAATTCATCTGCGGTCAGGGCAATCTGTCCGAGTTCTTTCCGAGTATAAACAGATCGCCCAACATTTACCCATTTCGCCAAATCTTCTTGGTTGTATTTAAATTCTTTTCTTAATTCTTTAATGATTTCATGTGCTTTTTTCACGAACAGTTTTACCTCCACATTTGTTCTTGACAAGAACTTATTATTTCTATATGATTCGACTATGAAAATTTCAGAATACATTAAGCGCCTTCGTAAAGAACTAAATCTTACGCAGGATGAATTCGCTCAAAAAATCGGGCTTTCAAGGTCTGCTGTTGCAAAATATGAAAGCGAACAAATTTGGGGAACAATTCCCCCTGGCGATGTTTTAATAAAGATTCAAAATCTTGAATTATCCCAAAAATCATAAATCGTGACAAAAATCAAGTGCCACAACGCAAAAAACTTCACAACCCCCATTCAAGACAAATTGGGGCTATGCAATAGAACGATGGTATTATCACCTTTTCAATTCTAAACCGAAAACAAAGTTCTTTTTCGATACTAAATGAAACCCAAAAAATCGCATCATTTAATTTAATTTTATAGGTGACCATCTATGTATTCCAATATTGATATTGAAGATCAAGATGAGAGATTGACTGTGGCGGTTCCTACGAGACTCAAGAAAGAATATCTAAAACTAAATCCAACCCATAAAGCAATTCTAAAAGACAAGATTTGGTCTGCATTAGAATCGGTAATCCGCGAGTCAAAATTTATTACTGGTATGTATGTTAAAAAACCCGACCTATAAAAGTCAAGGTATATTGCGTATATTTCATATACCACAATGTAATAACCATAAATGTGTAACAGAGTAATATAATTATCATAATTTTGGGCAGAAATTTTCATAATGGCATTGTTTAACCGGGACAAAATAATCTTAGATTTATGCGGTGGCACAGGCGCATGGTCTAAACCCTATAAGGATGCGGGGTATGATGTGAGGGTAATTACTTTGCCCGAAAATGATGTCTGTTTATACAAACCCCAATTTCGGGTTTATGGGATATTGGCTGCCCCGCCATGCACTCATTTTTCTGGGAGCGGTGCTTTATATTGGGATGAAAAAGACAGGGATGGAAGAACACTCAAAGATTTAAACATAGTCGCTCATTGTTGCCGTATAATTTTAATGACAAAACCGCATTTTTGGTGCTTAGAAAATCCCGTTGGAAGATTAAAAAGGTGGATTGGTGAACCTGTAGCCAAATTTAATCCGTGCGATTATGGAGATGCCTTCACCAAAAAAACTTTATTATGGGGAAACTTCAATATTCCATTTAAAGACAAAAAGGTTCAACCTGTTGAAGTACCCTCACAAGATTATTCATCACTTGATGTATTCTATGGAATTGAGAAACAGTATCATTCACCTGAAAAAGCAGCAATCAGGTCCATAACCCCACCCGGATTCGCCAAGGCATTCTTTGAAGCTAATCCATAAAGGAGGCAACCATGAAAAAATACTGCCAAAGATGCGATGAGTGGCATGATAGTAGCACACTCTGTCCTAATTGGGAGAGTAAGGGACAGGAGGGATACATGCCACACGCAGAGACACAACTGAGGATAAGCCCAGAGGAACGGATGAGATACAAAATGGGATTAATGGAGGCTACGAGATGACACAAATCCAAGGCGAAGTTGACGCATATTTAAAGGCGAGGATAAACAACGCCCAGTTAAAAATAGACTATATGCTTATATGGTATGACGCTGAAGAAGTCAAATCAGAAATATTGGAACTGATCCGGCAAAAGCAAGAACTGGTTGAGATGGTTTAATGGCTGAAACAAAGAAACAACCCGCCATTCCGATGATGATTGGGGATTATTTCAAAGATCCGCTTTTAGGTCAAGCGTCATTGGTTTCAAGGGGTGTTTGGTACGAGGTTTTAATGTATATGTGGGAAGGTGACAGAAGGGGTGAAATTGTCACTACTCCGATTCGATTAATGGGTCTTGTTCGATGCCGGGATATTAATGAGATTTTACACTTCTTAAATGAGCTTGTTGAGATAGAGTTCGGATATATAAAGTTTGAAAAGGAAATAAATTTTCCAGTGAGTTTGGAAAATTGTAACACAAAAGTAACGCTTAGAAACCGCAGAATGTACGCAGAGTATAAAGATAGACAAAACACAAGGTTAAGGGTTCAAAAGTACCGTGAAAAACAGAGTGTAACGAAAAAGAAACGCAAATGTAACACCAAAGTAACGCCTTCTCTTTCAATTTCATCTTCAATTACAAAGAACAATATAGAGTATCCATCTTGGTTAGATTTGAAATTATGGAAGGAATATAAAAAATATCGAACAAAAATAAAAGCACCACTTACAGACCATGCAGAGCAGTTATCACTAACCGCACTTAAAGAACAAATTGATGCCGGTTACAAACAGGCCGATGTGATAAACGCAACCATTCAATCCGGCAAATGGAAATCCTTTTTCCCTCCTAAAAATAAAACCCCAACTGGACAATATAAACCACCAAAAGAAACACCAACACCTGACTATCTCATAGAGCTTGTTGGTAATATAGGTAAGAAAATAAAGGAGGTATGACATGACACCAAAAATGACAGCTGGGGATATAATTAAAGAATATTTTCCAAACGCATCCGATGAAGAATGTGAATTTATTCTTTGGGAACATACTGGATATCCTGAATTTTGGAATATCCCCGAAGATGGAAACACCCCGGAAGAATGTTTTAGGAAGCAATTGCAAAATTTTAAGGAGGGTAGAGCATGACATCAGCACAAGCATTAATCGGTATGTTTTGGCTTCCGGCGTTAATTATTGCTGTTGTTGGGGTTATTGTAATTTTTGACCTGTTGATTGATTATCTGATGAAAGAGAGATGATAATTGATCTACCAATACCACTTCCAACATGGAATCGATTATTGGCTATGCACCATTGGGAGAGAAAGAAATGCCGAGATTTAATTCACTTGTTTGTATTACTATCCATTCCTACCGAAAAAGGCTTGCAGACCCGGATGGAATATCAGCGAAAGCCGCAATCGATGGACTTGTTAAGGCTGGAATACTTGCAAATGATACGACCAAACAAATCGAGGAAGTCAGATTTAAACAGACTAAAACAAAGGGTGAAGAAAAGACGGAAATCATAATTAAAGAGTGCCATAAAAAGGAAAGCTGATGGCTGTATGTGCCAATAGGGAATGCGATAACCCTGTTATAATAACAAGTAATCGAGGCATGAAAAAGATATATTGTTGTGATCCATGTAGAGTCAAAGAGGATTCACTCAAACAGCGTGACAGAATCCGGGCAAAACGAGCATTGATTAAATATCCTGTTGTGGAGTGTGCTTTGGATGAGTGTAGTGTTAAGTTTGAAAAGAAGATTAAAAGTAAAATATATTGTTGCTATGAGCATAAAAAAATTGCCGAATGGAAAAGGGCTGACAAAAAGCGATTAAAGCAAAAACATAAAACAAAGGAGCAAAAAGAAAAAGCCCGAATATTTGCAACCCTTAATTGCTTGAACTTTCCATCCTGTTCAGATGAAATAAAAATAAATGCTCATTTTAAGTTTAGTTGCCACAACTGCAAAAACAAAGTGATTAAATTAAACGCCTTTCATCAAGAATTAGAGCCTGTCGCCCATAATACTGATGAATACCCGATATATTTGCCCAAAATTGGGACATAGAAAAGCCCCCGGTGTAAATAGTGGGGGCTTGGTTGAGGTTTATTGTATCTTAATAGCGGTTTGACTCATCAGAAAGTTCGGCTTCTACTCTGTTGATTTTCTCTCGCTCACTCATTGACGCTGTGATCCCGAAACTAAGATACGAACCGCAATGTATATAAGCATTTGCGTTTGCGTCATACTCATAGACTTTTCCATAGGCATCATCAAATCTGTATTTTTCCATTTTATTCCCTCCTTTCATGCTTTTGACATGGGTTGGTGTGTTATGATTCGGCTTTTTGGATTGCTTCCTTGTATATATCAATTAAATATTTATCCATAATAATTGCATCATTTTCTTCATTTTCATAATATGCCTCTGCACCCTCTATGATATCTTTTAATGTTTTCAACAAATCAGGTGCGGCGGCGATAAGCTTGGCATCTTCTTTGGTCAATTCACTTTTAGCCAATCCTCTTAAAATACCATTTTCAGTTCTAATCATCCAACAATTTTGATAATCATCAATAAATGCTGTCCATTCCATAATTCCCTCCTTTTATTCCTTGTCCTCGTGTAAAAATTTATACAGGATCCAGTTTATCATACTAGACACACTCCGCTTATCCACCTGTGCCAAGTTTTGGATCTTGCGGAGAATTTCTTCCTCTAAGGTTATCGTGATCTTTTTGGTTTTTGCCATTATTTTTCCTCCAGTGTGTAAATGGTTTTATTTTTTGAACTATAAACATACCGCAATTTATAACCAACAGCTTCAAGAATGCGCTCCATTGATGAGAAACCACAAGCACCATCAAGGGAAACGCTCAACTTGTTTTTATCTATATTATGATATAATGTCATCCCATAAAAAGTATCAGTATCAGGGGTTTGATTTATCATTTTATAATTGCCGTTTTTTATTTCATAGACATTATTGGCACGATGTTTTAAAACGAGTAATCGGTTTTGGAATTCTTTTGTCATCCATTCGGCAAGGACTGTTCCTTCCATATCATAACCACCACCATTACAGGATGAAACCTTTTTGTCATTAATCCAAAGCGAACAGATATTATAGCCGTATGTGTCACGACCTCTTGATACTGTCCATTTAAATACTAATGTTTTCATGGTGTGTCTCCTTCCCCGGTGTGTCCGGCGGGTTAAACTATAATTCTAAAATCCTTTACTATGTAATTCTTTGGGCATCTTATTGATGTGCAAAGATCCACCCAATCAACAAAACCCTTGCTTTCAGCGTATTTGCACAATGCGCCATAAGCCGTGACCGCTTTAAATATTCCCAATATAAAACCGTAATGCGTTTGAATTTGCCATTGCTTCATTTCATTCTCCTTGTTGTTTGTTAATCTTACCCTAAAGAGATGCAATATCCATACCGATTCGTATATTATACCACAAATAGGTTGTAAATCATTGGAATATATGAGATATTATTTTTACTCAATATAGTGAGTAAAATATATCAAGGGGTAAAAACGTTTTGTCAAGGGCAAAATCGTAGGGTATATCATACACAAAAACACAAAGTCAGGTGTAGGAAAATCATACAGGCAAGTGGGGTTTTACCTATCATTATGTAGATAAAATATTGATAACATTAAATAATCACAATTACAGAACATGAAGGGGTTATCATACATCAATCATAAAATAGCATGGCACAAAACATTGACTATACTATATGTTGTGGTGTATAATACGCCTGACCCTGGGAACAGACAGAGTAACGAATTGAACACCATAAAAAATAATAAAAGCGATTGTCAGTCTCCGCCTGCATCCAGGGCTTAACTTATTATGACCAAAGATAAAGACATATTAAAGCCGTGCCCGTTTTGCGGGGGGAAGGATATTGTAATAGTTCAAATAAGTACACATTGGTTTGCTGGGTGCAAGAATTGCCATTCGAATGTCACATCCAAACATACAACAAAAGAATCAGCAATCAAGGCATGGAACACAAGGGTATAAAGAACATATGGCTGAAAGCATGGATAAGAATATACGCCAAAATCTCCATGATGTTCATAAAACGTATTTACAAACTTAAGCAAATAGATGCCGAATAATCTACCAGTAGAAATTGATGACAAGGAAACAAAGTTTGCTTTAGCCTTGTTTGACAGCAAAACAGCAATCGAAGCCGGGAGAAAAGCAGGCTACTCAGATGTCACTCTAAAGAGTGGGTATATCTACAAAAAACTTCGTGATCCAAAATTCCAAGAAAAGCTAAAATCCGTTGCTATCGCTAATGACTGGCAGGATGTTTCAAAAGCGTATCAGATCCAAGCCGCTGCCATTGATGCAGCCCAAGAGATTCAAACTACCAAAGATGTAACCCCTCAAGACAAGATCCAAGCAGCAAGAGCCGTTAAAGATATCATCAAAGAAAAGAAACAATCAACTGGCATACTGAATGAACAGGTCTTGTATAAACCTAATTTAAACTTCATTGCCGTCAATGCCAGATCCTTAATGCTTGAATTGAATAACCCGGAACAAGTTCAGGAAGCCGAGGTCGTAGAATGATTAAATATCCGACAAGATGTAAAATAATTGATGTTACAGGTCAAGAATGGCATGGGTTTACAGCTAATACACCAGAACAAAGCAAACCTCATATTGGAAAAGAAGGTATAGCAAGACGTTCATGCCATGGTGTTACAATAACACTTGATGATGGAAGCATTATTCATGGATATGATTGCTGGTGGGAACCATTAAATGATTAAATACCCAGAGGAAATACGCATGGATTATATCAATAGACAGCTTGTTCTTGCTAATGGCTCAACTATTACATTTACCGGCGGGAATACACCATTCCAAGGTTCTACTTGTGAATATGTATGGATGCCAATTGATGATATTGAGGAATTGAGTGATCTTGTCAACTGGATGCCAGAAGAGGCAAAGAATGAATGAATGTAAATGCCATTTCATTAAGATAGCAAGTAAATGCCTAAGATGCCAATGGGATGAGATTACCCTAAATGAGAGAATCTATGGGGTTATAACGGTATCTATTCCAAGTGTGGGAGATTTATCTAAACCATCGCAAACCCCAAACTGTATCACCAACCATGCCAAAGAGGACGATGCCTAATGATACCAAGTGCATACAATCTACCCGGTATGATACACTTATCATGTATCATTTGGTATGGTGCATAATGCATCAGGTATAACCCATTGATATTACATAGAGTTGACATAAGATATCTTATCAGCCATGTGGAATATGTAACCAGATCGATTAGTTAAGGAACCCAGGAAAGAAACTCGACGGGGGGGTGGTTGGGCTTGGGGGGCAAAGGTATATATCAAAACACGCTCACATTTTTTTGAATATTTTAAAGGGCATATATGAAAGCACCCAAGTGTCGTTTATGCGGGTCGAGTCATTGGTCTGGTGAGCCTCATAAATGGCTTGAAGCCGATATCACGAAGGAGTCCAAGCCGACAAAGCGTGTACACAACGCACCCAAAGAGTGTGTACACAGTCCTAAAGAGGTGTACACAATACGGGAAGTAAGTATCAGGCAATTCAGGTCTAAGATGGCGGCTGAATTAAAGGATCTTCCGTTCAATCTTGTAAGGAGCGGGAAGGTGGTAGCGGTTGTGAGGGAGAAATGATGCGGAATTTTTGGCGGGATTCTTTTCTTGTGTGGTCATCATGGGTTTTTACCGCCAATCTGGCGGGGTAATTGGCGAGATTCAGCAATTAGGCAAGAAGGGGGGCAAGAAATAATGGACACAAGTAAAGAATACATAGAGATGTGCCGAAAGGCGGTTGAGATTCAGGAGTTGTGGGAACCTAAAAAGGGTGATTTCTTTCTTCTAAATCCGTATGACCCATTACACAAAAGATTTGCAATTATGGTTCTTGGTTGCCATTGGGAAAAATGTCAGGGATGTTCGCATGAAATATCAGATGAAAAATGTGTTTGGCTCCCCCGCCAAGACCAATTGCAGGAGATGGTTGATTGGGAAAGTCGTGGTGAGAATGGTACATTTTATCAGATAGAAGCCTTGAAGGATTGGGCTTCACGTGAAATAAATGACATGAAATATTCAAATTCAGATGAAGCATTTAATGATAAATATGATACATTTGAGAAAGTTTGGCTTGCCTTTGTCATGCACGAAAAGTACGGCAAGAAATGGAGTGGTGGGGAATGGATAATACCAGAGATAAATAAATGAGAAAGGGACGAACGATATATCATTGTCATGGCCGGAAGAAGGGCAAGAAGTTGCGGACATACGCAAGCGTGGCAAAGGCGAAGTCTGCTCACAGGGCTATAATGGCGAAGCGGAAAAGGCGCAAGAAATGATACCGTTTGAAATAATTCCAAAAGGCCGAACCAAAAAAGATGCTGAATGTTACAAATTTCTCAGATGGTGGATAAGAGAAAATAAAGATTTTGTGAACAGCGAATTGCACGATATGATTTTAAACGCTATTTTGTATGGTGATAGTGTTCCGAGAATAAGTTGGGATATGGAGCATCAAATCAAAGAAGAAATGAAAAAGGGTAAGGTTTATGGTCATTTCTGTTAGGGGGGAGATATGAAAACTGGATATTATGTAATAACACCGTGGACTAAAAAATATATCGGTGAATTACCTATGAGAGTTAAAGAATTGGGGCGTAGACTTCCTGGTGATATTTATATGCTTAAACAATGCTGTTTTATGAGAGATCCTCAATTCATATCTAAAACGTGCCTTATTGATGAATTTAGGGCAAAAAATGGGTTATCTTGACGGCTTAGACAAAGATTCATGCCCGTTCTGCCACAGGGCATTGAACGATTACGTATCGTCCGAGGCTTATGCCGGTAAATGGGTAAGCATAGACGTACCTGTAGACATTCTGATAGGGGAGTCGGTAGACGCAAAGGAGTTTCTTTACAGGGCGTGTAAGTACTGGAACGAGAACGCTGAGGGGGGAGTTAAGTTTAACATAGACGTATTGAGATGACATTCATTCTTAATTATAATTTTATACCTGAATGGGCATTTGAGGATAATGATTATGATGAATTTGAAGAGACCTACCATTCAAGGGAATTTTCTTGGTGTCCAGAATCAGCAGGTGATGAATGTGTCCCATTATGTATAAAACATAATGGTGTCTGGAAAAATACAATTTAAAATCTTGGGCTAACTCCGACTGATCCTCGGAGGATGGTTCTACCAAATTAAGAAGGGGCAAGTATGGTGTCCATACCATCATATTTTGCCCCTTCTTTTTTGCCCAAAAAGGCTATGGAAGACACAAAAGAAATACCAAGAGACTGGATGCCGTTATTTGAATGGCGCAACCGTTTCTATCAGAAGCAGATAGACGCAATGAACGCCCTGAGAGATTTTTGGGAGGTCGTGTTTGTCGCCGGGAACGGTACGGGCAAGACTTTATGGCTGTACTGGAACGGAATTTGTTTCGCATACGGCTGTCATCCCTACCAGATAGGCTTGAACAGCAAGGGAATACCGACCCCCCTGAAAATAAAAGTCCTGGTGAACGATTTCGAGCATGGATACGGCAAGATATTCACGGAAACCTGCCTGATGCCCATAGACACGTTTGACGGCAAGACCATAAAGCCGCTTTTGGCGAAATCCATGATTGAAACGTACCCAACTCGTGACAATCGAACCCTTATTCTTAAAAACGGCTCTACTTTCTTCTTCCAGACCTCGGAGCAGAAGAAAAAGCTTCATTCAGGCACGAACTTCGACATTCTATTGTGTGACGAGGAACCCGAATATCAGAAATATGACGAATCCGTAAGGGGCATGAGAACCGCCAAGGGCGGGGGAAGAATTTTACACTCGTTTACCCCTCCGTTTGACGAGGAAACCAAGAATAAAGGTCCGACCTGGACGAAATTTCATCTTGTTGACCCGTTCGAGAGGGGTGAGGACAAGGACGTTTATGTCGTAAAGGCCGCAATGCGTGAAAATCCGGCTATCACAGAGGACTATATCAGGAAATTCACCAAAAACAAGACCGAGGAACAGATAAATATACAGGTCTACGGCGAATACCCTAAATGGGGCAAGTTGATATTCCCTGATTTCGAGGATCGGATGTGGGAACCCGAAGAAATGTCCGGGCATTTACTACCTGAAAGCTTTGAAGTTCCCTGGCGTGACCCTGACGTAAACTTCGAGATGTCCGTAGACTGGCACGGAAGCAAACCCGTGGCCGTAGTGTGGGCGTTTGAGTACATGACCGGCCCGAACAAGGGAGATATAGTCGTGTTTGACGAGATTTCCCCGAACGCTGGAAGGGGACTTACGATTTCGGGAGCTTCAACAGCGATTCGTGAGATTGAAGGTTGGAGAAACATCAGAATTAAGAGATGGGGCGACCCGAAGATGAAGGACAAGGACAACGCCCTTATTACGGGTTTTAGTCCGTGGGACGAGTTCAGGCATTGCGGGATAAGACTTTCGGAAGGTTGGAACCGTGACCCGTATGTTGGATATTCCATCGTGAACGATTTTCTAAGGGGCAAGTCGAGGGGATACAAAGACCATCCGAGGCTTTTTGTAAGGGAGAACTGCAAGTCCGTAATTCACAACATGAAGAATCACTACAACGTGCCGAACAGTGACGGAACCGCAAACCCCGACCCGCAGTTCTCGGACTACTGTGTGAACGTGAAGTACATACTTCAAAAGAAATCAAGAAAAGTAAAGAAGAACATGGACAGGGGCAGGTATTCGGACGGGAACGCCTACACGACCATAGGCGGACCTTTCGGCAGGTCTTATATCCGAAACCCCTTGGGGTACGGCACAAGACAGACAATCAACAATTTGAGGTATTAAATGAACTTAACATCAGTAGAAGTATCAGCAAAATCGGTCAAGAAAACAAACCAGAAGAATTTCGATATTACCATGACATTGACTGGATACAACACAACCGGCGAGGGCGAAGAAACTATAGTGACAAAACTGTTCAGCATGGATTTTGTCGAATCGTACAACACAGACCAAGCGATTTCCGTTATCCGAATCGGATTTGCAACTCAGATGCAGGAATACATCGACAGATATAAAGCCGAGAACAACTACCTTAACCATCCGCAGGTATCCGCAAGCGTGGATGCAGTTCAGTCGGTATTAACCGTATAGGAGAATCATGTCAATAGAAGACCAAACTGGCTACACATACGACCAAGGCACAGGCTCTTTCGTGGACGATGCTTCATGGTTTTCGGGCGAGGCGTTGGGGAGTGAGCTTGTCACGAACGGCACTTTTGATGCCAACATAACAGGATGGACGAATGGTGGTGCGCCATATGCATGGGATACTTGGGAATGGGATGCTAGTGGGGCATTACATGTAGTTACTGACGGTTCAACTGAAGTTTATGGTGATTCTGGTGATGATATTGCCATTGTGTCTGGAACTACATATAAATTATCAGTTCATGTCACCATTACATCTGGAACCCTGTCAAGAATTTTTCTGCGTCCTTCGGCTGGAGGTGGTGCAACTTATTGTACAACAGGTAATATAACCACAACTGGAATATATACAAAATATTTTACTGGTAGTGTTACAGAAAATATAGTTGTAGAAATAGGTAATAATAATGGTGTAGCTGTAGATGCTTTAATAGACAACGTAAGTGTTAAAGCCGTCACCTCCCTCGCCACCCAATCCCTTTCCGGCAAAAAGCTAATCGCAAGTGACGACACATACACCGCAACAGGCTATATCGGGTCTGCTGAAGCGGGGGAAGCACTTGGTTCTGACCTGTTCGATGCGAATAAGGGGACGTTCACGGAAGCGGGTTTGCTTGGTGCAGAGGCAATCACGGCACAGAACGACAGGGATTTCAATACTGATATTGGGAATTGGGTTAAGGCTGGGTCTGATACTGGAACTCTTGCTTATGATACTACAAATCTTGGTTATACCGATGAACCTGATGCTGATGATGACCAAGCATTACTAACTGCTGTTGGAGATGGCAATCTTTTTGGGGCGATTCCACATACAAGCCTTGAAACTTTAACTGCAAATACCTTGTATAAAGTAACAGCATGGGCGGCTGTGCCTGCGGAAAATACATTAAAGCGTGTTACAATAGGTGCTCAGGGATCGACATTTAGTGGATCTATTAACAGTCTTCTGTGGTTAAGCGGGACAACTATTGCTGGCGATACATGGACGGAAGTAACTGAATATGTTTGGCTTGCCGCTGATGTAGAGGGTAATTTTGTTGTAGGTTTCGATGGCGACCCTTCTGCTGGCGACCTCCTTTATTTTTCTGACATCAGCATAAAACCCCTCACCCTATCATGGGTTCCCTACGGCACGAACACGCTGTCCATTGATTCCAATGCGCTGAAGATTACTTATGTGGATAATGGGGGGGGAGCATCCTTACTTTTACAAGATTCTAAAGATTTAAGTTCCGATCTCACGGCAACTAAACAATATAAACTAACAGGACAGGCAAAAGTTAGTGCGGGAAATAATGTTAGTTTACGGTTTCATAATGGCGATGCTTTAGAGGCGTCTTTTGCTGATATAACTAGTACATCATATATACCCTTTGAACATTATTTTGTCAAGGGTAGTGGAACCCCATATTTAAGATTAGCAAATATGGGCGCAGGTGAAATCATATGGCTCGACTCCCTTGTACTCACAGAGGTCACAGCCGCAGATGCACAGGCGGTTACTATATATAAAGAGAGAGGACTTGCAACCGAGGGTTGGTTGGAAATAGAAGCGGGGTTCGATTATAACTCAATCACAGCATTTGATGTCTACAATGCAGGGGGGCAGAAAATGGCAAGCAATTTAAACCTATTATTTAACCCAAAACTTATGTGAGGAAATTATGGCAACAGATTCAACCGGTTCTCCGGTAGAAGTGGGGAGCGCAATCAGTGCTTCCACAGCAATTATTACCGGTGTCCCCTATATTAAATTCATTCAGTGGTACAAACCCACAACTGTCGGTCATCTCTGCGCATTGCAGGATGGCGCAGGAAGAACGATTCTCAAGCTTTACTGCGAAGTCGCAAACGAGTCTATATGGGCGCCGATATGGGGGAAGTATAGAGATGTGTATTGTGACGATTTGGATTCGGGTACGTTATACATTTACGTAAGATAGGGGGTAGTAATGCCGATTTTCATACATTGCGATATCTGCAAGCGTGTAATGGGGGAAACGGACGCAAACAGGCTCAAGAAGTTCCGCAAGCTTCACGGGGAACGATGTGAGGAATGCAAGAGAATTTACGAGCATATAGACGAGTTCACCAAAAGGCTGAAGAAAATTCAGGTCAGGAAAATGGAAGAACTGTTTGCCGAACTGAGACAGGATGTTGAAACCGAAATAAGAAGGGTTGTTGAATCTCCCCCTCCCCCGATAGGTGCTTTCAGGCGATGTTTTAGATACCTGTTCGGGGAGAAACCCCAAGAGGCTGAAGAACAAGATGAATAAAAGAGACGAAGATGCCTGCAAGCACTTCCTAAAAGCATACAAGCACCAGTGGGACTTAAACCAGACCGCAAGAGAAAGCTACGACAATGACATAGAATACTACACCGGCTACAGGAACGAAAACGACTATCCTTTAGCTTATAACATGACGTTCCCCCAACTGCTTCCACGCATAATGACCATGCTATCCCGTATGCTTGAGCAGATATATCAGGGCGGGGCTTCCGATTTGGTAGGGGTAAGACCGAGAAAGAGGTCTGATGTCGAACGAGCGCCGAGAGTACAGGGGTTACTTAATTATCAGTTGGAAACCTTAAACGACATTGACTGTGCCGGTAGTTCGTACCTGTTTAACTTTCAATGGATGTGCAACGCTTTAAGTTGGGGAACCGGTATATCGAAGGTGTACTGGCGAAAAGAAGAACGCATTTCTCCGAAGAAAATCCCGTACCCGGTTCCAGTTCGTGACAGGATGGGCAGGACTGTCGGCATTGATTGGAAGTCCATCACTCAACAAGCGCCCCAGATAGTCTATGACGCTCCATACGCAGAGGTTTTGCACAATAAACTGTTCGTACCTCATCCTCACTACAAGAACATACAGCAGATGCCTTTCGTGTTCTGTGTGTATCGCAGGTCTATGGATTATCTTCATAAAAGAGCAAAGGAAGGAATCTATAAGAACATAAAGGAATTAGGCTGGTCTTCAAAGGCGGGCGTGTCTTCGGGTGTTCAGTATGCGGAAGACTCGATGGAGGCGTTTTCAAAATCGTTGGAGATAGAAAACTACATCGACATCGCAGAACTCGAAACCGACAGGATGGCTCCGAGGGTAGATGTTGTCGAGGGTTACGGAAAATACATATTCCCGGAGGACGAATCGGCTTATGAGGTTGGTAGTGGGGTTAAAATCAAGGGCAAAGAAAGCGAAGCGATTGTTCACATCGGTAACTACAAGACGCTTCTTTCGATACAGAAGAACACATACGGGTACAAACCCTTTTTCAACATAGGGGCTTACAGGCATCCCGAACTGTTCTGGGACATGGGCATTATCCGTTTGGGCAAAGCGATACAGGAACAGTACGATACTTTGGCGAATACGAGATACCAGGGCGCATTGATGCAGGTCAACCCTATGCTTCTGATGGAGGCAGATGCAGACATACCGTTAGAGGCTATGATCTGGAAACCGTTCGGGTTTGTGCCGGGAGGTCTTGAGGGCGGGATTGAACAGATTAAGACATTGACCATCCCCGACAACTACGGTGCAACCTTTAGGGAGCAGGAAGAATTTTTCAAGTCCACGATAGAAGACATGACCGGCATGTACAGGTACAACATGGGGGCTACTCCTGTACGCCAGGAGAACGTAGGCACGATTCATTCCCTTCAGGCAATGGGTGAGTCAAGGATAAAGCTTTTATTGATGACAATGGACTATCAGGGCTTCCAACCGCTTCTTAAATACATGATGCTTCTGAACACATGGCACTTACCCGATAATTTCGAGGCAAGGATAAGCGGCGGTCAAGCAGGTCAGGGGCCGCAGTTTGCCCCGTTATTCGCAGGGGACATACACCCCGACTACGACTTTACGGCAAGATACACGGCAATGGAACCTTCCCTTGGTCGTCACTACAAGGCACAGCAGTTACTTCAGTTCTCACAGATTTGGGCGCAGAGTCCGTACTTACAGCAGTATGAATGGATGCGGTCTATCATGGAACTGTTCGACTTTGCAGACACGGATAAGTACCTGAAATCTCCGCAACAGGTTCAGCAGGAACAACAGCAGATGCTTCAGTCTCAAATTCAGATGAAAGCAATGGAGTTGCAGGGGGAAGACAAATTAGCGGCAAATCAGGCAAAGAGAGATTTAGAGAGGGACATAGCAAAGGCATTACTTAAATAAGGGGGAATGATGAAACGATTCTTATTGTTTGAAGGTTACCATTATTATCCACAGGGCGGGTGGGGAGATTTTGTTAAAGATTTTGATACTTTTGAAGAAGCCAAACAGAATATTAATACAACTAATGATTTATGGAATCAGATAGTAGATTTAGAAACAGGTGAGATTGAGGAAGTGTACGCTACGGAAAAAATGATTCCAATATCCGAAGAAGAAGGACGTAAACTTTGCAAGGAATTGATTGATAAGGGATATATTTCGTTTAGAAAAGAGGGGGAATGATGGGAGAAAAACATAAATCAAAAATACCATACGATATCCTTGGTGAAATACTAAAAGCGTATGAATTTGGAAGAAAAGAAGATTTAGAATTATATTCTAATGATTATATCGCAAGTAGTAGTTTTACAAGACAACTTGAAATTTGGGCTAATTGGACAGATATATTTGAAATTAGAGACAAATTGAGGGGGGAATGATGGAACAGACTCACGGCAGTTGGGGTAACAGAACAAGGATATTCAAATGGGATGGAGGTCTTGTTACCTTTTTAGACCTTGTGCCAAACCAGAGATGCAGTTGGCATTTTCACAAGAGGACTTTCAATCAGTTCTATGTGATTCGGGGTGAGTTGGGTATTAAGACAGACAAGGGATATATTACAAAACTTACGAAAGGTCAGGCGTTTACGGTAGAACCTGAAGTCAAACATGAGTTTCAGACATATGACGAACCAACGGAAGTAATTGAGATTGCATGGACTGAATATGATGTTGACGATATTTTTCGGCAGACATTGGGGGGAGCATTAACCGAATATGATAAAAAAGCTACTCACTAGTATATCCGTTGACCTTTTTAAGACCGAGGACAGAACCGGCAACCTGATGAAGTACGCAAGGATGCGTGAACAACCCGGCTGGAAAGTTCATCAGATGTTGTTAGTAGCAATAGCAAATAAGATGTCAGAGCATATGCTGAGTGAACAGTTCGCAAAGCTAAGTGCTGAAGATATGAAGACCAATCAAAAGGCGTTCTATTTCACAAAGGAGATTATCGACTTTTTAATAGACCCATTGAAGGTCGCAAAACAACTTGCAAAGATAGCTTTGCATAACGAAAAGATGGGAGCAACCGTAGGGCAACCGAACCGGAAGTCATAAGGGAGTGACCAAAAAAGGAGAGAAGCATGGCAGAACAACCTACAGTGAAGGAACCCGCAGTGGAACCGACACAAACACCTGAAAGTGCGTCAAGTGACATTCTTGCAAAACTAAAAGAATTGGAAATCAACGACCCGAAGAAACTTGAGAACATGGCAATTGCCTCATCTCAGGCAGGGAAGTTAGCCAACGACTTGGGATTGACACGGCAAGAATTGGCAGGAGTGAAAGAAGAACTTGCGAGAATTACGCAAAATTCGTCCCAACCCTATGACTTTAACCAAGAAATAGATGTTGGGAGTGTTGTACGCAAGGAAGCCAAAATAGCTTCAAAGGAAGCTATCACGGAATACATGAAGGAATTTCAGGAACAACAGACGAAAGCAACCGAGGCATATTATCAGGACATGGGCAAGATTCAGAATGATAGAAGATACGGGGTTTTGAAAGACCCGTTTGAAGAACACATGAAAAGCCTTGACGTCCAGAATAAAATCAGGAGTGGTCGTACGACCATAACTGAGGAATACTCCAAGATAAGAGATGCCTATATTGACATTCTTGAAGAAAACCTTGACAAAATCGGGAAGACAACCCCGGTTAAATCTCCGCACTTGGAGACAGGTGATACACACATAGTTCCCATGCCAACCACGGATGAAGACAAGAAAGATAAAATTAAAAACATAACAGATCCGGGTAAAGGCTGGAGTGGTACTAACGAAAATATACAGGAATTAGTAAAAACGTTTATGTCCGGCGACCCGATCTTTAGGCGATAGGAGAAAGATTAATGGGCGTAGGTAATATGGTAATAGTGAGTGATGCTTACAGTACTCAGTCAATTACTGGGAGTACCAATAAGCGTGACGTATCCGATCTGCTCGACCTTTGGGCGCATCGTGATACTCCACTCTTAAACAGAATTAAATGGGCAAGTGAATCCGGTGGTCTTCAGAGAGAATGGCTGTCGGAACATCTTGGCTTCGGTTACATTCAGACAAGCGGCACGATTGCAAGTGACGCCGGGAATTTTGTGCCGACAACTTCCGGTACTGGTCTTGCTACCACGGAAGTTATTAAGCAGGTGCAGGTCGGTTCGCTTCTGTATGCCCATGTGAGTGGCGATGCCGGTCATATGTGGGCAACGGTTGTGTCGGTTGCTTCGGCATCATGTCTGATTGAAATCAGCCAGCTTGTAGCTACCTCATCGGCAATTGCGGCAAGTACCAAGCTTTACATAGTTGGACATTTCGTGAACGAAGGTTCAGACCCGTTCCCTGACACTTCACGGACGAGAAACATCCTGTCCAACAACTTTGCGATTCTTCGCAAGGACATTAAAATTACGGGTTCTATGGCTGCAACGGATATGTACGCAGTCGGGAACGAACCTTCGCATCAGATGGCAATGAGGCTCTTGGAGATGCAGTTTGAGCGTGAGAGGTCTATCCTGTACTCTTACACTGCGGCAAGGGATGCTTCACAGCAGGCACTTATGAACGGTGTCATGGGCTTCATTACCCAAAATAGTGTTACGGGTTCAAATATAGACACAACCACTACAACATTGATCGAATCGACCTTTAATAATGTGGTTGCGGCATGTTGGGAGAACGGAGGTACTCCCAATGTTTTTGTGGGCAACGTAAAGCAGATGCGGTTGTTCACCGATTGGGACGATTCAAAGATTCGTACACGTCCTGATTCAAGGGTAGGCGGTCATTGGATTACTTCTTATCTCTCAGATACAGGTCTTGAGATTGACCTTCTGCCGTTACGTCATGCACCGATGAACCTTGGGTTTGTGCTTGACACCAACCTTATGTCTCTTGTTCCGAAGAAGGGACGTAAACTGATAATCGAAAAAGCTGCCCCGGCAGCTACAGACTATGATCTGTGGATGCTCTTGAGTGAATACACCCTTGAACTACGCAAGTACGATATGGGCGCACACGGGATGTTCACGAAGCTTAGTTAGTATAACGGCCTTTGGGGGCGTTGTTTTTCCGGCCGGAACAGGGTGGTAGTACCCCCGCTACCACCCAAACTTAAAATAATGCCAAACAAACGAACAATACAGAAGATTCTTGAGGCGAATAAAGAAAAAGGATTCGTCAAAAGAATATTAAATCCAGAAAAATATCCTACATTGCCATTGGGTGATGGGAGGTCTGGAACCCATTTAATGAGTTGGGGAAAAATAGATGATAAATATGTAGTATTCCCAACAATTTTATATGATGAAGGTGTTGGTTTAAGAAGATTTAGTCCTTCTGAAGCGTTGAGTCATGTAATGCAAACTGATAATTTCATAGAATTTAATACACCAGAAGAAGCTGACTGGTTTTCCAAAAATTATAAAAGAGTTTGGGGAAAATAGTGGAACAACCCACTTACGAACAGTGCATAAACGAATGTCCCAACCTTGAGAAAGTTGTGAGCAAGGATATGTGGAACTACGTCACGGGCTGTGACAGGTTCACACAATCCGCAATGCAGGAAAGGTGGGACAGGAACGCAAAGAAGAACTTAAAGAAAATATACCCGAAGCACAAATCCTTGACTCATGCTTTCCTTGGGTTCGGCAAGGACAAGGCATTGATAGGGGTTGGTGCGGGGCCGAGCTTGAACAATAACATAGATCATCTGGGTGAGATATATAGATTCAACGCACAGTTTACCCTTAATAATCAACATTTTATAATCGCCGCATCGAATCATCAGTTCAAGCCGTTACTAAAGAAAGGCATATTCCCGCATTTCGTGTTTCTTACGGACGGTGGGGATCATATATACGACCAACTCTGTACCGATATTCCGAAATTGGGGCAGGCATCTGTTCTGGTAGCAACGATATTCGCAGACCATAAGACGGTAAGGGATTGGTGCGGTCAGGGCAGGAACGTATGCTTTACACTTCCCAGCTCTGACAACTACCAACAGATGTTCAAGGACATCATAGGAGAAAACCCAGAACCCTTAGTTGTGGGAAGTGGCGGGAACGTCCTGAACAATATGTTCGCAACCGGCATAAGGATACTTCATGCACGTTATTTTATGGCGCTTGGGAATGACCTTAGTTACCCGTATAACCCCGATATTGAGAAGCGAAGACAGATGTTCTATGCCGATGGGGATTATTCCGTAAACATAAAAAAGGGAGTGGACGAAGCAAAAGACAGGTATGTGTGGTTGGGGTTTAAGATGAGGGACAATCCCTTTGAGCCGGGGAAGAAAATAATAGACTTCGCTCCGGTTAGTACGTCCAGGCAGATGTTTGTGTATAAGACCTGGGCGGAACTTCATGTAACCTCATGGGCATCATCAGCACCGAACGACCCGTTTATTTACTTCAACTGTTCCGAGAGTGGCATTGCGGGAGTGTTGGCGCACAATTACGACTCATACGAGTTACTTGAAGACCCTGACAACTGGTATCTCATAGATGAAGTCCTACCAAAGAGATGGAGAACGAGGTCTTTTTTACAAGCAGTGAATCAATTTTTGGAGGCTAATTTAATATGCAGAGAAAACATTGCAAGGGAGTCGAGTGTAATTCTTTCGCCGCACGGGATGGCTGGTGCAAGAAGTGTCGCCCAAAGCATAAGATAAAGAAAAAGATGTGGCGAATACGAGACAGTTTTCATCCGACCACAAAGATAGGCGGGAACGAGGCAAGGCCGCAGGAGTTCAAGTTCAGGAACGGAAGGTTCGGTATAGCCGAGAGGGGGAGATAATGACCATAGGGATGCAATTTGAAGGAATCTGTATGATGTGCAGAAAGCCGATGCTTGTGCATACGGTTGGCATAGACGGAAAGCAACGCCCGTTCTGCCCTGAATGTCTTGAGTTGGTGGAAGCAAAGACAAAGATGGCTTTAGAGAAAAGGGGCAAGCAAATCAGGGGCAAGGAGATGAATTTCGGTAAGGCTAAATAATGGACACATGGCGGATCAGGTCAACTCATGTGGGTGTTTACTTTTGGTATGAGTTAAAACACATCATAAGAGACATTGACCATGAATTAGACCTTACCATACTTCCGGGCATACATCGTTCAGGTACGTCAGTTATTTTTCAATGCTTACATGCGACTGACGGTTTTCAGGAGGAAAACCAATTAAATCTTATCGGTGATCCGCCAACGGAACATAGGCTATGGAGAATTGCTAATTATCGACTTGCAAAATATTTGGGTGCAACTGTACTCATGCCGGGTTCTGTTCGGGACAAATATATTAGTGATTTTCTTGTCGGCAAGGTTGACAACGACAAAGAACTGAAACCGGACATAAAGGAAGAAATGGACGAAATGGTTGGTATTTTAAAGTGGCAGAAGTTGAAACTAATAAAAGAACCCACATGCCAACTTTCGCTTCAGACTTGGATAAACAATTACGATTGTTTCAAGAACGCAAAATACATATGGACACGAAGAAACTACAGGGAAGTTGCAAAATCGTTAGTCCGGCTGAAAGTCGCAGACAGATTGCAGGACGGAAAAATGATACAGACCGGATACAGGGGGGTTCTGACGGTACAGAGGGCAGAGAAGTTATCAAGATATTGGGACAGTATTTTAGAGAAAATTATGCCGCAGGTCAACCATATAGAGGTTTGGCATCACGACCTTATAAACGACACGAAAAACACGTTTGACAGGATTTCGGAATTTGTTGGTGCAGAAGTAAACACGGAGGCGTTTGATTTAAAGAAAGTATGGGGGGATATTGAGGTTACAGAACCCAGAAGCGAGGATTGAGAATTGCTCGATTTGCAACGCAAATTGTATCATCTGCCCACGGGAGAAGATGACTCGTCCGAAGATGATAATGACCAACAAGCACTTTGCCCGTCTTGTGAATCAGGCAAAGGACTTGGGAACAGAGACAATCTCGATATTCGGATTCGGGGAACCCTTAATTGACAAGGACGTTGTGTGGAAGGTTCAGTACTGTTCTACCCTTGGGCTTGACACTTTTATCACGACAAACGCTTCACTGCTTAACGTAGACATGGGATACGACCTGATAAGCGCAGGTCTGACACACATAAGGTTTTCATGTCATGGAATTGAGAACAACTTTAACAAAGTACACAAAGGACTGAAATGGGATGCTGTAAGCAGGAACATAAGCAATTTCGTTGCAATGAACAGAATCAAGTTCAACAGCGCAACGATTGTGAGTGTGAGTGTCATACCGATGCACAGGGAGAGTGTGTACGAGATGCGTCAGTTCTGGGAGAAGAAGGTTGACTATCTTGAGATTTGGAAACCCCATAATTGGGGAGATGCTATGGATTATCGAAAGGGTGAGTCGGTCAAGCAGACTTGCTTTCGCCCTTTTACTGGTCCTCTACAAATCAACGCTGATGGTACTGTCATGGTATGTTGTTTTGATTTTGATGCCAGCATGGTTGTTGGTTGCACACATTCGCAATCATTGGAGGAAATCATCAAAGGTACATGGTTCAGGGACGTAAGGGACAGGCACAGAAGGAGAGACTTCAAAGGTCTGCCCTGCGAATCATGCGACCAGTTATATGAGTACGCAAAGGCCGAAAACCCTTTGCTTTATTCTAATAGAGACAAAGAACGTAAAATAGGCGTGACTTCATCCACGAAGTTCTGCCTGGAATGTAATTAGGAGGATTAAATGGCAAATACGATTGTTTTGGCAAACAGAAAAAACATGAGAAACGCTTGTATTTTTGGGTGTTTTCAGGGCGCAGACAAGTTGGCGTTTAGAGCGTCCACGAATTATATTGGTTCAAGTGCGGCTTCTACACTTGATGTTGTAGCGGCTACTACAGTTGCAATAAGTGGTGAAATTACTGCGAATGGCAATATAACGACTTCGGGCGTTAAGAGACTTATCCTTGGCGCTGTAGCTTCTACCGGCGTAACGGATGGCTCTGTTATTAGAATGGGTACGTCTGCTTCCCCGTTGACTGACGACCAAGCTGGTGCGGGATTTGTGGTAGGCTACTTCGATTCCGGTGCAACAAGTGGTTGGCCTGCCGGAGCATTTTTCAGTACGAACGTCACGGGCGCAAGCGGTAGTTTTACCGCACTTCAAGGTGATGCTGTTTTAACTGCGGCAAAGCAGGTTGTCACGGGTGTTGAATGTTACATGCAGTTAAGTACCGGTGGCAGGGTTACAGGTTCTTGCCGTGCTGTTCAAGGCACAGTTTATTTTAGCAATGAAAGCAAGGGTACTGGCGGTTGCTATGCTGGTGGCTGTTTCAGCATTAAGGGTGGTGGCTCAAGCTGTTCCTTATATGCCTCTCAACGCATAGCATGTATAGAACTCAAAAACGAAGGTACATATGCGAGTGGTTATGATTTTGAAGATTTGGTAAAAGGATATGCGATTTACATCAATGGTTTCACGGCGGCTTCAGGCACGGGAAGTATCCTTTCAAGTACTTCACCTTCTGAATTTGATCTCACCTCTGCGGCACTTGGTCTTCGGGTTGGTGTAGGTGCAGATAACGGTGGTGGTAGTGCATATTATATCCCGCTTATTCCTGCGGCAGACTGGAACTAACATTTAACGGCTTTAGGGGTGTGCCGAAAACACCCCATAACTTTAAAAAGGGGGAAGAATTATGAAATTAATGTTTACGGACAGAATGATGCTCATGGGGATTTTGCCTGCAACTGGTAGTTTTACCACACTAAAGATTGTGCGGAAGCTAAGAGAAGACCTTGCACCGTCCGAGAAAGAAATCAAGGAGATGAGTATTGTCGAAAAACCCGAAGACGGGCAGGTGTTGTGGAACTCCGATAAAGACTTGGGCAAGGACATCAAGATAGGCGAAATCGCAACTGAGATGATTAAAAAGAAGCTCAAGGAAATGAACGACAAGGAAGAACTCACTCCTAACCATATGGGGATATACGAAATTTTTGTAGGTGACTAATGGCACTATCAACAACGTGGACTGAAGATGAAAATATGTTGGGATAATTTAGAAGGAGTAGGATTAACAAAGAAGGGTAATTTTTACAAAGAATATTATTACCCTTCTCGCAAAACACGCAAACCGATGTTTTATGGCGATAAGTGTGCTTTTTGTGGAGAACCATATTTATCAGTAAAGAGGATGGCAAAAACTTGTTCTCTTACTTGTAGTGCCAAGAAAAGCAATCATGGTTATAAATTAGAAAATCATCCAAATTGGAATAGCGAAGGAACCTATATTGATTCTATTGGTTATGTTGTCAATAGAAGTAAAAGGGGGAAAAATGGTCAGCACATGCGGCAACATAGAGTTGTTGGGGAAAAAGTACTTGGTCGATTATTAAAACATGGTGAAGTTGTTCATCATATTAATGGCAATAAATCTGATAACAGAAATACAAATTTATTAATTTGCTCGAATTCCTATCATAGATGGCTCCATGATGAAATGAGTAGATTATATATGCAGGAGAAATTTAATGGCTCTCACCACGAGCTGGACTGAGCAGAGTGCGGTAGGGTTTAACCAAAGCACACTGGCAACAACCCAGAACTTAATAGACGAGGTTCAGACAAATATAAACCGTGGGACACTCAGTACATCCACTAAACCTTCTACCGGTCAGGTCACCAATTGGCTGATTCGGGCAAAAGAAAGGCTAATGGAGTTGTACGGGTTTACATGGAAAAGGAAGTTTGTGTATGCGGATACCGCAGCAAGTACATACCGATACGCCCTGCCAAAAGATTTCGCAGGCGGCGGTACGGTGCTTAGAGACTTGACGCAGAACAAACGCCTTGCATTTGCAAGTCCTGTTGTGTTCGACACGGCATATCCCGATGTTGCCGGAGACAGCAACGCAGTTCCCAATACATACACAATCAAGGATAGGGAACTCTGGCTAAACTGTCCGGCAGACGGGGTGTATCGGTTGGAGTTGGAGTATGACAGGTCTGGTGAAGACTCTGCCGCAGAAACATGGAGTTATATACCGGAAGTGCATCTATTTGAAATAGTAGACTATGCTTCCTTTAGGTCATTGATTGTGCTGAAGGAATACACCGCAGCCCAGGTTTACAAGGGAGAATGGGCAGAAAGCACCGGACACGGCAAAAAGGCTGATGGAAAGAAGAAGTGGGCGCAATTGAATTACATGATACCCAACTGGCATAATGTGAAATGAAATCTTTTCGGTTAATACCAATTTTAGGACGAAAGACCGATGTTCTACCTGACGACAGCACAATGCTGAAAATGGTGGAAACAACCACCGCTCTCAGTCACGATGCCGGTGGAAATAATTACAGCCTAAAAAGAAACAAGAATGCCTGTACCAAGTCTTTGGGCTTAACCGTGAAGTCCAGTGCTGCCAATGCCCAGGCAACTTTGTGCATGGGTTTGTTTGAACTGTATGACGGAACCAACCGGAACTATTTTTTCTTTGACAACGGCAAGGTGTATAAGTTCGATAGTGGCTGGGAGCAGGACGAGGTTACAGTCGCCACACCGGTATTATTCGCAAATGACAGTGCAGACTTGTATTCTATTATCCGTGTGGGTGCTTACATAGTGTGGGCTGACAGGGCAGAACACGAACCTCATAAATGGAAGCATGGAGATACGAACTCATCCACATTAATTGCAAGCGGAACTCATTATAAGTTTCGATATCTTGGATCGTTTCAGAGAAGGGTGATAGGGCTTTATTCGAATCAGACCAATGGGAACATAGACATAAGATGGTCAACTGATTGGCCTACAACTGCAATTACGTCCCTGAACTTCCCTGCAACAAATCAGTTGTGGGTTCCGAATGACGACCCCATTACCGGCGGGGCAAGTCTGGGAAGGGATAAATTCTTTATATTCTGCGAGAACTCCATACAGCAACTTGTGTATTACCCGGATTATTCCACACCGTTCAGGGCATATACTGTAGTTCCAGATCAGGGTTCTGTGAATCATCATAGTATTGTCATGGCGAACGGGCAGTTGCATTTCTATAATGTCGATTTGGGTTTTTGTTCATACGGTGGCGGGAATGTTGTGACTCCGATTAGTGATGACATTCTTTCAGACCTAAGAACCATGAACTCTATTTATCATCCGTTGATAGTTGGACACCATTTAGCAAAAAATAAGCAAATCATATGGACTGTCCCGCTTGATGCAAGTTCCTCATGTACCCATATAGTAATATACAACTATGATACAGGCCAATGGGAAATTGAGGATAAGGTTACAAGATGTTTTGATGAATGGAATTTATTCTCAACACAGACATGGACTACCCTTGAAAGTGCGGTTGGCGGTACGGGTCTTTGGTCTGACGCAGGCGCTAGCGCAACATGGGCAGACTACACTACCACAGGCAAGTTTCTCATGTACGCCCACACAGACGGTCATGCTTATGCCAGTTCGAGTGAAGCAATTGCCGGTGTTGCCCTTGAAGGGTTTAGAGAAGAACCCGTCCTTTATTTTGGAAACAGGCGAAGATATGACGAATTAAAAGAAATTTGGTTTGACGTTGGAGAGAGCGGAGATTTTTCGATAGACGTTTTCCATCGTTCCGGTAATACGACAGGTCAATTGCGTGACAGTGGTTGGACATCCATAGGTTCTGTTTCATGCAACAGTGCAAACGAGTCAATGATTTATGTGCATGAAGACCCTGCCCGTTTACATCAGATAAAGTGGGGCGGTACAGGGAAGTTCGTGATTAGCGGTATCACGTTTAAGTACACGGAGAGTACAGAGATATGAACCTAAACCCGCCACCGGAAACTGATGATGTAAAAGTTCTAAAAGAGTGGCTTGACGACCTGTACGAGTTTTTAAAATTACCGATGTTCCCTGCGGGTATTGTTGGGTTTGAGGAAACAATTACTGCCGATGGTTCTACCCTTACAGCATATGGGGCATCAAAGTTGGACTCTACCGACAATGCGGTTGATTCGACCCTTGGCAGTGGCACTTATGTTGGACAGATAAAGACCATAGTAATGACAGAAGCTTCAAATTCGAGCATTGTCACTATCACAAACCACCAGACTGAAGATGACGAGGAAGCTACATTCAATGCGATTGATGAAACAGGGGTATTTGTGTGGTCGGGAACTGAATGGGTTACAGTATTTGCAACATGCACTTTTGTTTAAGGAGAGAAATATGAAGTATAGAAAATTAATAGGACTTGGAATAATATTTGCCATGCTTGTTGTTCTTTGCGGGGCGACATGGAATGCCGATAAACCGGCAGTTGGAAACCAGATTTCAGCAGACATCCCGGACATCGAGGAAAACTTTCAGGAACTTCACGATGTTATCACGGCAATTACAAACGGCACGTTAGGCACTACCACAGCAGCGAACTTCAAGGTGGATAATGTAACTACACCTTTGATTTGGTTAAAGGACAGTAGGGCAACATTTGAATATTACGATGCCGATGAGATTTACATTCATGCGGGAGCATATCATCATATCGGAACCGTTTCTCAGATAGTATATTGGAGTTCAAAATTAACATCCGATATAGGTTCACCAAGTGCTTCTGATTGGTATTATTTTTATCTTGACGACAGTGCGATTGTAACCGCCGGTACAAATTTACTCACAGCCACCGAATTTGTATGGTCAAACACAGAACCCGCATGGAGCGAAACAAAACATGGTTGGTATAACGGATTAGACAGATGTATATTTGCTGTTCGTACAAGTTCCTCCTCAAACATCGTTGCGTTTGATCATTTGGGAGATTTGGTTTTTTGGCGATCTGTCGGTGCATCTCTTACAGAAACGAATATTAATACTACATGGACTGAAGTTGATCTATCAGCCAAGATCCCCGTATTTACAACAAGAGCCATTGCACATGCTCGGTTATATGTTAAAACGGCTGACGCTGAAGTTTGGGCTTTGTGGCAGCCGAACGATGGAACTAGTACAGGTAGTATAATAGCGGGGCTATCAAGAATTGGTACAGATCAAGTAATGTGGGTTCCAAATTTTGAAATATACACAGACTCATCTCAAGTTCTTGAAGTAAAAATGAGTAGAGCAGGGGCTGACACGCTTTCTTTAAGTGTTGTTGGATGGTATTTGCCAATAGGAATGTAAAAAAGGGGGGGGGAAACTATGATTCAAAAAATAACAAATCCTAACTATTTAGGGATAATAGCACCATTAATTATGAGATTTCACAAACGGGTAAAGGAGTCTTCGGGACTATATGAGGGCATCAGGTACGAAACCTTATTTGCGTATCTCACAAAATTGATACAGATGGGATATGGAAAGCCTGAAGACAGGGCAGAAGTATGGATTGCATATAACGAAGATAATATACCTGTAGGATTTGCAGCATGGCATGTCATGGACTTGCCTCATATCGGGACAGTATTTTGCCCATGCCTGTTCAATGATACCAGAAATCAACAGGCAATTAAAGAACTATACACAGAATTTATTCAATTCGGCAGAAGACATCGTGCGACTTTATATAGATATCATGCAGTAAACGAAAAAGTTGGAGAATATTTTAAAGGAATATTGGACAAGTTGGGGGTTGACACTAAAGAAACAGGGGCAAGGGAATATATAGGAAGGGAAAAATAATGGGAGGCGTAACAGATTTTCTATTCGGAAGTGAATCCGAACAGGTAGGTACAGTGCAAAGTCCCGGTCAGACATGGTTGGAGAATTTATTGAAACCAATGATTCAACAGGCTGTTGGTGCAGGTATGGGTGGAACTCAACTGTATCCAACCGCATCTCTACCAACAACTCCAACTGCAATGGGTTATTCATTGCCAAATCCGTATGGCATACCACAGGCGCAGTATCAATCTCCTGCTGATTTTGCAGGCGGCTATACTGATGTCATAAATAAGATGATGGAACCCTATGGTGATGCGCTTGGTGGTGCAATGACTGGATGGTCTGGTACTGGGAAGGAAGTATTGGGAGCCGCAATGGGTCGAATCGCTCCGACAATTATGAGAGATTTCACCCAATATCAGTTGCCGTATCAGCAAATGGCGATGCTTGGCGCACAAGATGTATATGGTGCAGGAATAGGGCAGAACCAATTCTTTGCAAATGCACAGAACCAAATGGCGGCAATGGGATATGGTGGTGGTCTTCAGCAGATGGGCGCACAACAGCAAGCATATAGCACACCGTGGAATCTTATGGGTATGTATTCAGGGTCTACCGGAAGTCCAATGGTTCAGCCAGGACAGCAAGGATTAGCTCAGACTATGGCTCCGTTTGCTGCAATGGGCGGAATGTCGGCACTTGGTTTACCGATGCCATTTTAGGAGGTTAATATGGGCGCACCAATAGTAATGCAACAACAAAAAAACCCTTTTGAAGCCATGCTTTTGCAATTATACCTTGGCAAGATTGAGCATAACTATAAAATGGATCTGCTAAAGGAGCAGACCAAATTAACATTAGCAGAGGAAAAGCGTGAGGAACAAGCAGACATACGTGAAGAAAAGCGCAAGGAACAAGCACGGATAGAAACCGAAAAGCGCAAAGAAATAGCTACAGCCAAAGAAAAGGGTTGGAGAGAACCGGGAAATATTCAAGACAAGGCAACCCGTATGTACGGCAAGACCAGAATGATTGGTGGTAGATTAATGTTTTATCCCGTAAAACCAACTACACCTAAAGGTTTTACTGCTGTATGGGAAGATAACGAATGGAACATAAAAGCAACACCAACCGGAATTATCGAACAATACAACATGGCTGTAAAGCAAGGGTACAAGGGTTCTATCACTCAATGGAAAAAGGAAGTCGCAAAGGCGGGAGCGCCGCAGATTTCTATCGGTGAAAAACAGAAACAAAAAGATGTCGCATATTTAAATAGTCCTAAATTTATAGCAGATGTCACTAAGGATGTTTCGCAATTAAATAAATTTGATTGGGATTTATGGGATCAGAACCAAAGAGACGTTGCCATAAAAAGGGAAGCGGATAAGAGGGTGAGAATAAATTATCCAAATGCACAATATGGAGTTCAGAACGGAAAAACTGGATGGTATGTCAAGGAAGGTGATCGGTACGAACTTGTAACTCCTTGGAGTAAATAATGGATTTCAAACCATTGCCATTAGAAGAATCTAAATTCAAATCACTACCACTGGATTCTGACCAACAGGATGGTGGTGGATTTAAACCCCTGCCTATAAAATCTCCGATAGAACCACCCGAACAGGAAACGCCATACATGGCAAAGCATCCGAATCTTTATGCTGCCGAGGAAACAGCCAAAGATTTGGCGAAAGATATTATTCCTTACGTTAAATATTTCGACCCCAAAGAACGTGAAGATTTTATGAAGCTGGACAAACAGCATCAGGTAAGAGCATTGCTGAAAGAGAATTTATTTTCTCAGTTATTTTTAGTGCCTGGGAGTAAGGGATTTAAATACGGCATGGGAAAAGCGTCTGGTTGGTTTGCCAAGAACTTTCCCAAGACATCGAAGTTATTAACAAAACCAAGGATGGTATCTAAATTACAGCAGGAAGAATTAGCACTTGAAGCAACAAAGCAAACCCCTGAAGTCCAGAAAGTAATGGCGGCCTTAAAGGAAGCAAAGCCGTTAAGGAAAGAACAGGAGTTAATTTACACAAAGGAACGTACTGCACGATTAGCAAGAATAAAAAAGGTGGCGAAAGAAACAACCGGGGAAGAAAGATATTATGCTAAACTCCACGAGTTGAAGGGTGAAATGCCGAAGGTTCAATTTGAATCTATAAGAGAATCAAAAATTCCACCATTATCAGAAAGAACATTGCCAGCAATTAGAACTCCTAATGGTGTGGTTGTTGGAGAAGTCCACGGAGATGCTTATAACGGAGCAATAGAAAAATTCGGCAAAAACCAGGTAGATAAATGGATGAAAGAAGGGAAAATTGAATCTGGACATAAATTTTCTAATGGAAAGTTTTATACTGATTCTGAAGTTAAAAATGCTTTTGGAACACATGAAACAGATGCACTCATAGATAAACTTAGTGAACCTATAAGACCAATACTTAATCAACAAGAGGTGAACACATTATTTAATACAATAGAATCAAGTACACTTAATGAGTGGGAAAAATTACCCACAGCACGTGGATTGGCAAAATTACTTGGAGAATTTGGAGGTCATGTTCCAACAGAAAACGAATTGGCAAAATTAAGTGAAGTTTTTGGGAACGAGTTTGTTAAAATAGCACTAGACAAACGAACCTTATTTATAAAATATAAAGAACTTGGGTTGCAAGTAGCAAATATTCCAAGGGCAATTATGGCTTCGTTTGACTTCTCAGCACCATTAAGGCAGGGGGTGTTTTTAATAGGTAAACCAAAAGCGTTTTTTTCTTCTTTCTTTCGGTCATTTAAACCTTTCTTTAGTGAGAGGTCATATCAAGAACTCACCAAGGAAATATTTTCAAGGTCAACGGCTGAATTAATGCAGGAATCAGGATTGTCTCTTACACATCTTGGCAAGGGTTTAATCGGCAGGGAAGAAGTGTTCATGTCAAATCTTGCCGAAAGAATACCATTAGTGGGCAGAGGGGTTAGGGCATCAGAGAGGTCATATGTTTCATTTCTAAACAAACTACGAGCAGATGTCTTTGATGATTTTGTGAAGAAGGGAGTGAAGTTAGGAATAAAAGACCCTAGGTTTTTAAAGGATGCCGCAAGATTTATAAACACCGCTACAGGCAGGGGCGGGCTTGGGCCACTTGAACCTGCGGCAGTTCAGTTAAATACTTGGTTCTTTTCCCCAAGATTAATAGCTTCAAGATTAAACCTTGTCAATCCTGCCTTTTATATTGGTCTTGAACCTACGGTGAGAAAGGAAGCATTAAAGTCCTTGTTTACATTTGGTTCTACTGCCCTTGGTGTTGCCGGACTCGCAACGTATGGGGGTGCTGATATTGTGGTTGACCCACGAAGTGCCGACTTCCTGAAGATAAAATTCGGAAATACGAGGTATGATATCCTTGGCGGATTTCAGCAACCCATAAGACTAGCGGCACAACTTATAAGCGGCAAGGTGATTAGTTCTACCACAGGCAAAACAATGACCCTTGGCGAAGGGTATAGGGGTTTAACAAGAACTGAAATCATATCAAGATATTTAGAATACAAACAAGCTCCTGTGGTTTCATTTGCGGTAGGCTTGTTAAGGGGCAAAACGTCTTTGGGGGAGAAGTTTGACCTACCAACAGAAGTTGCGAACAGGTTTATTCCGATGGTGGTTCAGGATATAAACGAGTTGTATAAAGAAAAGGGATTAGCAGGACTCCCAATGGCTGCGCCTGGAATTTTTGGAATTGGTGTTCAATCGTATGGTGGGGTTCAGAGTTTCGGACTGAACGGAAAGGACTACCCGAAATTAAATAACGAGTTATTGCGATTAAAAACTTCGATGGGTTATCCAAGTACGGTAGCATTTGGAGAAGAACTAACAAACAAGGAATATAAAAATCTAAAACAAAAGACAGGCAAGGATGTTGCTGATTTCTTGAATAAACTTATCATTACTCCTGCGTATAAGGAAAGAAGCGATTTTCAAAAATTACGATTAATTGAAAGCAGAATTGACTTAATAAAAGATAGAACCAAGAAAAAAATGTTTCCACAGAAAATGAAGAAATCAATGTATAAATCTCATCTGATAAAGGCAAGGGGATTAGATGACGAAGAAGCAGATAAGCAAGCTGAAGAATATTTAAAGAGGAACAACTAATGGCAAACAACACAACTGGAAATCCTTGGGTGCTGACCGATGCGGCAAGCATAAAGACCACGCCCATAAAGATTGTATTCATGGAATGGATACCGAATGCGGAAGCTGACGACCTCACCATACTTGATGTTGGTGGGAATACCATATGGGACAAGGATGCACTTGGCGGAGGCACGGCGGCGACAGAAAGATTTGCACCTGGGAAAGCAGTCAAGAGAAACGGTTTTAATCTATCCGTAATAGACGGAGGCACATTATATGTCCATGTTGAATAGATTTTTTTATGTAATTATCATCCTGGTACTGTTCGGTTTATACTGTGCGCCTGTAAATGCCAATAGGGTAGGGGTATGGATCGAGGAAGCAGATGGAGGTCCTACTGGATATGCGTTTAAAATTAAAGTTCCAAATGATGCGCTTACCCTCTCCGGCAGTGTCGCTACCATAGATTTTTCTGCTATATTCGCTACTCTTGCATCTCCGACCTTCACCGGAACTGTAACAATTCCTACACCATTTACTTTAGGGGCAACATCAGTAACGACTACCGGGACACAACTTAATTATCTGAACGCCGCTACCGGAACAACAGGAACAACCTCTACAAATTTAGTATTCAGCACTTCTCCTACTCTTGTAGCACCTGTTCTTGGGACTATTGCATCTGGTGTTGGCACAGCTCTTACAGCGTTAAACGGAGAGAATATTCAAGACGATACCATTGATGATGATTCGATTGATTGGAGCGATATCGGTCTTGACGATTTTACGGTTGTAACTATTTCT
>Ga0224495_10000183_pt1 | contig 49939 bp, 50 predicted proteins | sample SF_Jul11_sed_USG_FD_168128 | JGI IMG/M metagenome (GOLD analysis project Ga0224495, IMG submission 168128) | Sediment microbial communities from San Francisco Bay, California, United States - SF_Jul11_sed_USGS_4_1 | ecosystem: Environmental > Aquatic > Marine > Sediment | place: USA: California...
CCCAAGATATGGTGGACCCATAATTGGAGCGCTCCAAGACTATATCTCAGCAGCATTCTTGTTGACTAGGAAGTCCAGTTTATACACAAGGGACCAAGTAAATCAGCTATTGGCCACTGCCAATCGTCCGCAAGCTCTTCCTGAGCCGGCTATCAAGGCTCCTGTTGAACTATGGACTGGCAAACAAATTTTCAGTATGTTCATACCTGAAGGAATCAATATCTCGTTTAAAGCCAATGTCTGCAGGAAATGTAGTGTCTGTAAGAGAGAAGATTGTGAATTTGATGCTTTTGATGTTATACGAGATGGGAAACTGATATTTGGCGTTGTAGATGAAAAAGCATTTGGTGCAGGGGAGCCTGACTCTCTCTTTCATCGAATAATCAAGGAGAAGGGATCCACTGCTGCAAGAGTATTCTTGGATTCTGTAGGAAAACTCCTTGTTCGTCTTATAACCGATAGAGGATTTTCCATGGGCTTAAATGATGTCACATTGCCTCGAGCAGCATCCCAGAGGATTGAAAGAATCTTATCCGAGGCTGACAATAAAGTAAACCAGCTTATTGAAGCATACAAGAGAGATGAACTCGATCCCAATCCGGGACAAACCCTTCTCGAAACCCTTGAACAGAGAATCATGGCAACACTAGCTGAGGCTCGTGATTCTGCCGGAGAGGTGGCAGGAGAGCACTTAGGTCTAGAGAACACAGCTGTTATTATGGCACAGACCGGAGCAAGAGGTTCAAGACTCAACCTATCCCAGATGGCAGCAGTTGTAGGACAGCAGGCAGTCAGAGGAGAACGTATCAGCAGAGGGTATGTTGGTAGAACATTGCCGCACTTTGAGAGAGGTGATCTTGGCGCACGAGCTCGTGGTTTTGTCACATCCAGCTATAAAAGTGGACTTGACCCCATTGAATACTGGTTCCACGCAGCAGGAGGTCGAGAGGGTCTTGTAGACACAGCAGTACGAACATCAACTTCAGGTTACATGCAGAGACGTTTGATGACAGCTCTTCAAGATCTAAAGGTTGAAACTGATGGTACTGTAAGAACAGCACCCGGAAGAATAGTCCAATTTCGTTTTGGTGATGATGGTGTTGATCCAAGTAAATCTGACCACGGCCGCTCAGTGAATATCGATATAGCCATCGAGAAAGTCCTTGCCAAAGGAAAGACGAAGTAAGGAGGTCTAAAAAAATGTCAAAGACTACAAAGGGAAAAAAGACCGCCACTGAAGATAAAAAGAGTAAAGCACCCAAGAGTACGGAGAAAAAACCCAAGGCTACAAAAACAACCAAAGCTACAAAGGCTAAGGCAACGGAGAGTGAATCAAGTTCCAAGACAGTAGCCACCACGGGTACGACTGAAGTCGTTTCTTCAATTGATAAGAACATGGAGAAACGATTTGCCAAGATGCGAGATGAGCGCCGACTTCCTCCTAAGGTAATGGATGAGCTTGTGTCTAAGATAAGTGAACTTGACATTACGAAGAAAGAATTCGATGAAATATGTGACAATGTTATCGAATCGTACGAAAGATCACTTGTAGAACCTGGCGAGGCTGTAGGTACTGTTGCAGCTCAAAGTATTGGTGAACCAGGTACGCAGATGACTCTACGTACCTTCCACTATGCAGGAGTCGCAGAACTGAGTGTCACTCAAGGTCTACCTCGACTTATTGAGATTGTTGATGCTCGAAATAATCCAAGCACTCCCACTATGAAGATATACTTGGATAACCAAATTGCCAGTGATAGGAACGACGCAAAAAGAATCGCTCGAGACATCGAGATGGTTCTTGTCGAGAGCGTTGCAAGCAATGTATCAATTGATCTCCTTAGGCAAGCAATTGATATTCGCCTCGACCCTGAGCTTATGGAAGACAAGGGTCTTACGGTTGAGATAGTATCTGATGCAATTCAGGAGAAACTCAAGGGGAAGGGAGAGGTGGAACCTGGTGATAATGTAATCTTCGTATATCCTGCAAATGACACACTTGCAGAACTCCAAAGATTGAGTGAGAAGATTCGTGATGTCCGTGTTAAGGGTATCAATGATGTTACACATGTTGTGATTCGTAAGGAATCTGATGGATATGTTCTCTACACAGAAGGATCAAACCTTCAAGACGCACTTGAGGTCGGTGGTGTTAATCCCCACAAAATATACACTAACAATCTCAGAGAGATATACCAAGTACTGGGAATTGAAGCCACCAGAAACGCAATCATCAAAGAGGCTATGAATGTCCTCAATGAACAAGGAATGGATGTAGATGTGCGTCACATTATCCTTGTTGCTGATATGATGACTGCAGATGGCAGTATTAGTCAGATTGGCCGCCATGGAATATCCGGCTCGAAGAACAGTGCTCTTGCTAGAGCTGCCTTTGAAGTGACTATTAAGCATCTCTTAGGCGCTGGAATTGCTGGCACAAAGGATCCATTACGGGGCATAACCGAAAATGTCATTCTAGGTCAACTGATTCCATTGGGAACTGGAGCAATAGATCTTCTAATGAATCCACAAGCTCCCACTACAAGTAAACAGAAGAAGAAGTGATAAGTCACATCAGAGAGACCACTGCGGAAGCATTAAAACCTAAATCCATTAGACGCAACCTATACGGGTCCCCGACAATTATAATGAGGTCCATACAATGAGCCTGAATCAACCAATAGCAAGTGCTGTAAACACAGGAAAATGTAGAATCGGTGTAAACTCCTCAATATCCTCAATCAAGAAGGGTGAAGCTAAACTGGTAGTTGTTGCTGCTAACTGCCCGAAAGAAGAATATGAAGATATTGAAAGATATGCCCAACTAGCTCAAATCAAAGTTCAAAGATTTGATGGAACATCATGGGATCTAGGTGAGGTTGTTGGAAAACCATTCATGGTTTCCGCTATCGCTATAATTGAGCCTGGTGATTCCAAGATTCTGAAGATGGTTTGAGGCGATTTTTTTGACCCGTGTAAAGCTCTCAATGGATGATATGGGCTTAATCGCTCGCTTTGAACAGATTACAGGAGTTTCTGCAGTCGACATTGTCCGGGATGATGATGGGGAGCGAATCATTGTTGTTGTTCGAGCAAAGCAGCTGGGAAAAGCAATAGGGAAAGGTGGTATCAACGTTAAAGCAGCATCTGATGCTTTTGGAAGAGCTATCGATGTAGTAGAAATGGCTGATACTGCAGAAGACTTCGTAAAAAGCGCTCTTGCACCTGCTCGAGTTGAGGCTGTGAAAATCATTGAACATAGAGATGGTACTAAGGTAGCATCCGTCACTGTGAAGAGTGATGATCGTGGTATTGCCATTGGCCGTGATGGAAGAAATGTAGCTCGTGCTCGCATCCTGGTAAAGCGACATTTTGATTTGAACAATGTAGTAATTGCTTAGAGAGATGCTCTTGACTCATTTTTTCAGATGCATTTGATAAGCCTTTTAAGGAAATATTAGCCCGAACCGGTGACCACCAAGGAGAGTGCACCATACATGGTGCCTCTGCCATTAAGAGGTTTAATAATTTGACAGGTTCAAAGTCCCCAGTTGGCGAGTTCGCAGCGCGGCCTCTTGTAAGAAAGAGGAAGAAGTTCCGCTGGAAGAAGTCATCATACAAAAGCAAAGTCTTGAAGCTGAAGAGGAAGACCGATCCACTAGAGGGAGCTCCACAAGCTCGTGGAATTGTCCTTGAGAAGGTCGGAATCGAGTCAAAACAGCCCAACTCAGCCATTCGTAAAGCAGTGAGAATTCAACTATCAAGAAATGGAAAACAGGTCACAGCATTCATTCCTGGGGACGGTGGTCTGAAGTACATTGACGAGCATGACACAGTTGTTGTGGAAGGAATTGGTGGTGCAATGGGTGGAGCAAAAGGTGACCTCCCCGGAGTCAGATGGAGAGTGACCCAAGTCAACGGTGTTTCACTAGACTCCCTCATCTACGGTAGAAAGGAGAAACCGATACGCTAGGTGGTTATTATGTCAGAAGATTCATCTGAACCAACAATTGCCGAGAGCCGGCCTCACACACCGCCGAGTCTTCTATTATTTGGCAAGTGGGATACTACGAATGTTCAAGTGAATGATGTTGGCCTTGTTAGATACATCTCCCTAAAACAAAGCCTCATTCCTCATACCTCGGGTCGGCATGCACACAAGAGATTCCACAAGTCCAATGTACCTATTGTAGAGCGTTTTGCAAATAAGCTGTTGAATGCTGGAAAACGTAAGGAAAAGAAGACACGAACTGGACGGAACGCAGGGAAGAAATTGAAGGCACTCAATATGCTCCGTAGAGTCTTTGAAATGATTGACTATAGAACCGGTCTCAATCCTGTTCAAGTCCTTGTCACAGCTATCGAGAACGCAGCCCCTGCTGAAGAAACAACAAGAATATCATATGGTGGGATGGCCTACCCACGTTCTGTGGATGTCGCTCCACAACGAAGAATTGATCTCGCTTTGAGATACCTCTGTGTAAGTGCAGTACGTTCATCACACAAGAATGCTAAATCCTTTGAAGAGTGTTTAGTAGATGAGTTACTTCTAGCTTACAAGAACGATCCTGGTAGTTTCGCAGTTGCTAGGAAAGAAGAACGTGAGCGTGTAGCTCGTTCGGCAAGGTAGTCCCAACAAGTATTTTGCACGGGAAACCCCCGTGCAAATTCTATAGTTCGGTTTTGTTTATCAGTTTTGATAATTTCCAGACAACATGAGAGGAACAATATATGGTTAAGGTTTCTCTAGCATATCTAGCAATTATTGTCACTACAATATTATGGGCATCATCCTTAATCTTCGCAAAGCTAATCTTTGCTGAGGTTGGCCCAATCGTCTTTGTCGCATTACGTTATACCTTAGCAACTCCATTCCTCTTTGTCTTAGCATTTCATCGGAGAAAAAGACAAACACGTGGATCCTTGCGAGCTAACTGGAAAATTCTACTTGTGACGGGACTCAGCGGTCCGTTCATCTCTCAAGTTCTTCAATACATTGGTCTTGAAATGACGGTTGCCAGTGATGCACTTCTTTTACTGAATTTGACACCAATCTTTGCAGTTATTCTTGCTGCCCCTCTACTAGATGAGAGAATTACCCTCGATAAAATTGTTGGTCTTATTCTTGCCACACTTGGAGCTACGCTAGTAGTCATGAATGCTTCTCCCGATTTTACCACCATCACTGTAGAACGAGTACTCGGTAACATAATTGTAATAGTTTCTACTCTCTTCTTTGCGATAAATGGTATTGCCGGTAAAGTGGCTGTTAAATCTACAAACACTGTTTCAACCACATTTTACAGCACACTCTTCTCAGTTCCTTTCATTTGGTTCACTGCAGCATTATTCGATGATGTGACTGTATTACTTACAATGAGCATTGAGGCATGGGCTATTGTGTCTTGGATTGCTGTTGTAAATACTGTAATTGCATTCATGCTCTACTATGAATCAATGAAGTATATTGAATCGTCTAGAGTCCAAATCATACTCAACCTAATTGGCGTGTGGGGAGTCATTATGTCAATCCTCGTTCTTAATGAAATAGTAACACTCTTGCAGATATTAGGGGGACTTCTTACAATTATAGGCGTAGTTATAGCACAGATTACACAGACACGTCACAAATCAGACAAAGTGGAACTTTATCAATAATAACCTTGAGAGTCTATCGAAGCAAAGAGTAGCACTCTTTGTGGTATGTGGCGATGCAGGCAATCCTGAGAGATGTAGCGAAGCTCAGTTGCTCTGTATAGACAATATGTTGGAAAAACATCCCGGGATTTTTCCTATTTCCACTACACTCATTGGAGGAGTATTTGACTTCAATAAGTATAACTTTGCTGTACGCACGCTCGTGAAGAAGATCGTGAGCGCCTAATTGCCACCAGGCGAAGAACTTCCTGATAAGATAGACTTTCGCGATTGGAATAAAATCCGGGACTGGATACAGCAATTACTTCGCCAGATTGATTGATATCTATGAGCCCCACAGGTGGAAGAGGGATTTAAGATGATACGGAGTTACAAGGAAACCGATTGGCAACAGGTTGTCGAGATGATTGCATCCCTGAGAGTCTTTCTGTCTAAGCTAAGGTCCGAAAAGAGAAAACTAAATCTAGAAGCTGCAGCTGACGAACTACAATCGTATGTTGGGAAAAGCTATCCTGTGTTCGTTGCTGAATCACCAGATGGTCTTGCAGGTTATCTTGTATGTAAAATCGATGATGATGTAGTATGGGCTGAATCTATTTTTGTTCGACCAGAATATCGCCGGAAGGGAATTGCCTCCTCACTCTATCTTGAGGCTGAGCGACTGGCTCAGGAACTTGGAGGTGATACGGTCTTCAACTGGGTCCATCCAAACAACAATGTGAGTATATCATTTCTGAAGAAACGTGGCTATACTGTTCTAAACCTCATAGAAGTACGTAGACCTTGGAAAGGAGAAAAACCATCTACATCGATTAAGGTTGGAGAGAATGAGTTTGACTACTGAATTGTAGTAACAATACAAAAGCAAGACCACTATTCGCTAGTATAGGTATAAGGCTCTCTATCCCCATGGTTAAGAGAACCTGTCGAAAGCGTTAAAAGCATCCCGCGAAGGAGCATCAAAAGTCTGTCCCGAATCAGTGGACAGGCCATAAACAACGTGGTGAATAAGATTGAGCAAAAAAGACAAAGAGCACCTCAATCTCGTCGTCATAGGGCACGTAGACCACGGTAAAAGCACTATGACGGGCAGATTGCTATACGAGACCGGTGCAGTAGATGAGAGAACATTCCAAGCTCACAAGGCTGAGGCCGAGCGACTCGGTCGTCCATCCTGGGCTTGGGCTTTTGCACTTGATAGACTCAAGGAAGAGCGAGAACGAGGCCTTACAATTGATATCGCCTTCTTCAAGTTCCTTACTGACAAATATTACTACACCATTATCGACGCTCCAGGTCACAAGGACTTCATCAAGAACATGATCACTGGTGCCTCACAGGCTGATGTTGGTCTTCTTGTTGTGTCTGCAAAGCGAGGAGAGTTCGAGGCTGGGATTGGAACTGGCGGTCAGACCAAGGAACATGCATACCTTGCAATGACTCTCGGAGTACCAAGTCTTATCGTTTGTGTGAACAAAATGGATGATGAGAGTGTAAAGTACAGCGTGGACAGGTACAAAGAGATTAAGGAAGAGGTCGAAGGATTTCTAGCCAGCATCGGCTACAAGAAGGGATCTATTCCATTCATTCCAACATCAGCGCTTGACGCTGCTAACCTGAAGATTAGAACCCCCAAACTCACACCATGGTATGATGGGCCATGCCTGCTGGAAGCTCTTGATTTAGTTCAGCTCCCACCAAAGCCTACTGACAAACCCTTACGTGTACCTATCAACGATGTATATTCAATCAAGGGTGTTGGTACAGTACCAGTTGGTCGTGTTGAAACTGGTATCATGACAACAGGAATGAAGATTACCTTCATGCCCCCGAACAAGACCGGTGAGGTCAAGTCCATTGAGATGCACCATGAGATACTGCCCCAAGCAGAGCCTGGCGACAACATCGGCTTCAATGTCCGTGGTGTTGAACGTAAGGATCTAGGTCGTGGGGACGTTGCTGGCCCTGCTGACAAGCCACCTACGGTTGCTGCCGATTATACCGGTCAGGTAATGGTCATTCAGCATCCAAGTGCTATCACAGTTGGATACACTCCAGTCATTCATGCACACACTGCTCAAGTAGCGTGCAGATTTGATCAGATTCTGCAGAAGCTGGACCAGCGCAGTGGACAGGTCATCCAAGAGAATCCAGACTTTGTCAAGAAAGGCGAGTCTATGATTGCCAAGCTGGTGCCTCTAAAACCAATGGTCATTGAATCCTACAAGGAGTTCCCACAACTCGGCAGGTTTGCTGTCCGTGACATGGGTATGACTGTAGCTGTTGGCATCGTTACCAAGGTCACAGCAAGGTAAGTGATTTGAATTGTATAGAACCGGGCCTGCAAGGCCCGTGTTCCCTCTTTCTTTTCGATTTTGTGCATTATGTCAAGATGGAAGATATTAGAAGGTTTGATGCATCAGGGAGTGGTGAAGTGGTTTTCTCATGATGAATGATGATTCTTACGACCCCTACCAACAAGAATCGTTTCAGAATAGAGGAAGATGGATTGTCTTTGTAGCAGCCCTTATCTTGGGTGTTCTAGGCATCTATGGTATTATCATCAGCACACCTCTTGATATGATCTTTCTCTATACGTTTCTCTATGTTCCCATAGTAATATTCCTGCTTTATGCGACATTTAGATGGGCACAGGGTCGGTCAATTGCTCCCACTGATATTTCAGAGGATGATAGAATATTGGCTTCAATGAAGAAACATGCACTTCCAGTTGAGAGTGATTCTCTAAGTGGCATGATTGGGTGTGACAACTGTGGAATGGATTTTGACATAAGTAATGCAACACCTGTCGAAAAGGATGTCTATCTTTGCCCATATTGCAAGACACGGCTTCATATAGAATAGTCCCAGATGCATTCTCTTGCTCTTGTACCAATATCTAGGTAGTCACGTCTTGTGACTTCATCTTGTGTCCCTCAGAAGTGGCTTCGCTATATATACTAATTCTGAGCAGTATTTCTTGTGAACTATTATGGCTCTGACAACTAACAACCGAACTGAACGCGTGCACAAGCACAATCGCAATCCCCTCTCCACCGAGGCTGTAGCATACGCATATCTCTACAGGAGGTAATTCAAGCATGGCGCTCGCTAAGACTATTAAAATCAAGACACCCAAGGCGCTGGTTTCAACTGATGCTCTAACCTATGCTTACTTGTATCGGAGGTAAAACATTATGGCTCTTACAAAGAATATCCAGAGAAAAGATTCAAGCAAGCTCATCTCGACTGACGCACTAATCTACGCTTATTCCTACAGGCGGTGAGGTAGAAGGCTACCTCTCGTCTTCTAGTTTTGTATACTTCTTTCGTCATATCAACCTATCATGGCTAGTTTGCAATGAGAAGATGGCGCTGAGGACGAGACTTGAACTCGTGAGTCTTACGACAATGGATTAGCAATCCATCTCCATACTGCTCAATGCCCGTTTAAAAACGGACACTTCCAAGCTTGGATACCTCAGCATGAGTGATTTTCTCGAAGACTGTGATTCTCTCATAAACATTGTGACAAAGATATTTTCTCAGATGGTGGAAAGTATAAGGAGTGAAATTTTTCCCTCTGCTATTGCCATATCATCACACTTTTAGTTACGCGCAATGTGCAATTTTGTATATAGAGTAGAAATAAGGAGTAAAGGAGCTAATAATATGGTACTACCAGTTGGTCCACTCATGATTGAACATCGGCTGATTGAACGTATGATATCAATCATGGGGAAAGAGATTAAGCGGATACAGAAGAATAGAGATGTAGACCCCAAATTTATCGATACTGCAGTAAACTTCATTCGAACCTATGCTGATCAGTGCCACCACGGAAAGGAAGAGAAGATTCTGTTTCGTGACCTGCAGAAAAAGAAACTCAAGCCAGACGATAAACAAATCATGGACGAACTGATTCATGAACACATACTGGGTAGAACACTCACTGGTCAACTTGTCGAAGCTAAGAGCAAGTTCATAACTGGAGAGAAAACAGCTCTTGCAACTATAATAAACCTCATGCAACAACTCGTGGACTTCTATCCAAAGCATATTGAGAAAGAGGATAAGATCTTCTTCAAGTCAGCAATGAAATATTTCACAACTGCAGAGAAAGATGCGATGTTAGACGAAGAGTACGAGTTTGACAAGAAATTCATTCATGTGATTTACAGAAACGTCGTAGCAGAGGCTGAACAGGCGTTCAGCTAAATCAGAAGAGGTGCGACGGCTCCTTGATTTCGAATGTCGGTAGTCGGAAGGCAAATCAGTGCATTTCTCAATGCGGCAACCTCCTGGGCTCCATCACTCTTCCTTAGGGCTGTTCCCGCCAGGGCCTGACCCAGTTCGAAAGTTTATGACAATCACAACAAACCTACGAATGCTGCTATGTCCGTGACAGACTCAAGAGACCGCACGTCAACGTCCTGCGACTGGACCTACCGATGTTCCGGTTCATCCTTAATGTTGGTTACTAGCTCCGGCTATTGCCATTACCGGTGACAGGTCGCGGCAAACGACCCAGCCCTACCCGTCGCAATTGGACGCTTCGAGAGTTACCCTAAAAACATTGCCGATGCTGACAGAACTATATCAAAGACCCAGCAGATCGTTTGATTGTGGTAAGTTCCCCGAGTACTATCTTCTCTGCTGGGGAGAGGTCATCGACGAACTTCTTCCTTATAGCAAGTATTTGTTTGTCAGGAATATCGATATACAAAATCTCATCATCCTTTACCTGTCTTCCTATCGTTGGACCGCGGATTGAAACTGCAACCTCCATTCCATCCGTGGCTTCTTCTATTGATACGCTACGGTCTTGTATCTGAAGAATGGTTCCAACCCTTTTGCCTAGCTCATTGATTAGTCCGGTTTTAGGTTTGATAATACCATGAACCTTGACACCAACCACTGCCGGATTATTGTGTCTAAAGACATAGTCTGGCATCAGTTCAATTTTACCTGGCCTGATTATCGAACTTAATGACTCTGCTTTTGCTTGTTCTCGCTTTACAATAAGCCATGCATAGTATTCATCATATAATCGATAGATGACTTCATTCATGAATATCTCTACACCCATCTCAGCCGCAAAATCTTCTATCTCTGGTGAGATTTTTACATTGAATCCTAATACGACCGCATTGAGTGGATCACTATCACCCGAGGCATGTCCTTCAATAATATCCCTCTTCACGATAGGGCCTACATCTGCAGCACGTACTGGTATATGTCGTTCCTGCAGGAACTGTGTCACCGCCTCAAGAGACCCTAGTGTGTCAGCTTTCAATACGATACCTGATTTGTCAGTTTTGATTCTAATTGACTTTAGCTCGTCCTTTACTTTTTGTTTTATTTCTTCAAGTTTCTCAGAATCAGTCACAGCATACACTGGTGCACCCGCTACCGCGCCTTCAATATCTGGAGCAACAATCTTGACACCAGCAGCTGCATAGACTACATCAACTTGTGAGAATTTCTCTCTTGGATCTCGAATTTCATCTAATGGTTTGGGGAGTAACAGCGCTCTAATTTTCGCTACTATTACGCCAGATAGACCGCCAATGACCACAGTATCTGTTTTTCTCAAGACACCATCATAGATGATTGTATCTAGAGTGAGACCGAGACCGGTTTCTTCTCTCACTTCAAGAATAGCGCCCTTTGCAGGACCTTTTGATATCTTGAGCCTCTCTTTCATATATTGTTGAGTGAGACCTGAGAGAACCATTAACAGTTCTGGAATTCCAGTGCCTGTTTTGGCACTTGTAGGCACTATTGCTACAGTCTTCGTGAAATCCTTTACACGATCAAACCGTTCGGACTGAATACCATTTGCAGAGAGTGCTCCCACAATCTCGTAAATTCTTCTATCAACTTCAGTCTGCACCGACATACTCTGTGCCTTGATAGATTGAGAGAGCGATAGTCCTTCTTTGTCCTTCCATCCAGGAACTTTATCCAGTTTATTCGCTGCAATGAGAAACGGTGTCTTACCAGACATAAGAATCTTCAAAGATTCATATGATTGAGTAAGAGGGCCTTCGTTTATATCAACGACAAGTATGGCAATATCCGCGATAGCTCCTCCTCGTCGTCTTAGATTCAGATATGCCTCATGTCCGGGTGTGTCGATGAATAAAAGCCCATCAATCGTTAATTGGGTTTTAACGGTGCTGAGAAGATCTCCACAAATCGATAGAATTGTCTCGGTCGGAAAGAATGATGCTCCGATGTGTTGTGTAATTCCTGCAACCTCTCTTGCTTGAACGCCAGTTCCTCGCATCTTGTCAAGGAGAGATGTCTTCCCGTGATCGATGTGGCCAAGAACTGTTACAATTGGTGAACGTAGTTTTTCACTATCTGTCATCGATACACCTCACAGAAGAATTGTCTGTGGGCACGGTATATCCGTTATGAAAGTGTCGTTTTACACATTCATTTCCCGAGTTATTTTCGTCATTCTAATTGTTGCTGAATGAAATGGATTATATTCGATAATTGTTTGGCGGAATCTGTGGATACAGTTATCATGTATCTAAAAAGGTGATATGATTTGGAACAGTCCCTTGTGATTATCAAACCTGATGGTACAGCAAGAAGACGAGTGAGCTCTTTGGTGTTGCAAGCACTGCTTGACCGAGGATACAAGATTGTAGCTTTCCAAGAGATGATGGTATCTGAGTCGCTTGCCAAACTGCATTATGCGGTTCATAGCGAAAAACCATTTTTCCCTTGGCTTGTTGAGTTTATATCCTCTGCTCCCGTATTAGCCATGATTTTTGAATCTAATGGTGTCATCCAAGGTGTACGAGATGCCTTGGGCGCCACCTTTGTCCAAAAGGCTTCACCAGACTCCTTGAGAGGAAAATATGGCATCTGGGCTGGAATTAACATTGCGCACGCCTCTGATGCGCCTGAAACTGCTATCTCCGAGATTGCATTATGGACCTCCGAAGGCGGTCTTGTCGAATCACCAGAAGCTGAAACCTCTGCTCGTGCCTATATTCTGAAGTACATTAATGGTGATGCAGATTATACAATGGCACTCCGTGAAGTCGTAAAGAACGCAATAGAAAGTCATGATAAATCTGTTAAGATTTTGAAATCACTAAAGGACCTGTTCAGTAAAGATGCGGCGGGCATCAGCAAGGATAGAACTGACAATCTTGCGAAAGTAGTGTTTGATTTCATTAAAGAAGAACTAGAAAAGGCAAAGTAGAACCAAAGGTGGTATATACCACCTCTGTTTCTTTTTAGAATCTCATTTATCGAGATACTTTACCACCTTTCTCATATCCAGCAGTCCACTTAGTATCTCTGGGCTTCATACGCCGCGCAATTCTATTGACCTTGCATTTATTGGAGCAGAACCATGAAACAGACCCGTCCTTTGTCTGCACGAACGCAACTCCTGTTCCTGGTTCAATATCCTTTCCACAAAAGCTACATCGTTGTGTGCCGACCATCTCAACGCCTCCTCATCTTCCGGGCTTCACGTTCTGTTTCCCTTAAAATGAGAATGTCTCCCTCTCTCACAGGTCCCTTGACATTTCGAGTTAGGACTCGTCCTTTGTCCCGGCCATCCAAAATCTTGACACGAACTTGGGTAATCTCTCCTGTTACACCTGTTCGTCCAAGGAGTTGGATAATTTCTGCAGGAATTGACTGAGTCACTTCTTCATCTTTACTCATCGAAAGCCATCACCTGAATCTACTTTCGGAGGCCGTTAATCTTCTCGACAATATCGTCTACTAGAGCCTTTGCTTTACCATCTACGACGATTGCGATAGCAGCAGTGGGTCTTTCGATTCCAGCTGCTTTGCCTAGGTCCACCTTGTTCTTTACAAAGATATAGGGGGCCTTCTTATCATCACAGAGACCGGGTAGATACATGATAATCTCTTGGGGCTCAACATCTTCTGCAATGACCACCAATCGGGCAATACCTCGCTCGATGCTCTTTGTGGCTTCGTTAATCCCCTTCTTGATTCTACCTGTGTCCTTAGCTATTTCAAGAGCCTCAAGAGCTTTCTTTTGAAGTTCTTCAGTGGGCTCCCATTCAACAAAACTTGGTTTAGGCATTACCATTTACCTCAGTTTATCTCTTCATCGGTATTTTGCGCCTGATCTTACAGAATCAGGCTCTGCTGCGTGTCGTGTTGACTTCTTTTAAAACTGTCGAACTGTCAACAGTCAATAACCCAATTCTTGGCAAGCACTCAAAAGATTCGAGTCATCAACATTAAGGTGTTCTAGTACTGAGTACCGACCTCTCTTTTTCATAATCTTGACTGCATGATGAACATCATCCAAAAAAGTGGTTGGTGCATTTCCAATTTCATTGAATGATGCCGGCATCTGTCGAGATCTCATAAAGTCAAGAATCTCTCCATATCCATGTTCCGCAAAACCCGTTTCTTGGAGATAGTAGAGGCATATTGGGGTGGCGAAAGCAACCTGAAGGCCATGGAGTTCCTTAGACGTTCGGTCCATAGCATGTGATATTGCATGCTCTGTACCAGAACATGGACGTGAACTCCCAAAAATGCTCATGGCTTTGCCAGCGTCAATTTCTGCTTGGATTAAAGTCTCAATACTATCATCTCTAAGTACATTATCTAGCGCGTTCTCTACAATTGAATAGACTTGCTTGTCGAATGCTTCATTCTTTTCTTCATACGCTAGTTTCCATTCAGCAAGACTAGCTGTCTTGCAAATGATGTCTCCTAAACCAGCTAGTTTCAATCTTGGCGGTGCCTTCGATATTATTGAAATATCAGCTATGACAGCGAGAGGTCCCTTGCACTTCTGTGAATATTTGTAACCGTCATGGCTCACAGAAGCAACCTCACTTGCAATACCATCGTGAGAGGCAGCAGTAGGTACTGATATCCAATTCAGACCAGTCTTCCCAGCAATTAGCTTAGCAACATCAAGACTTGCGCCGCCTCCAAATCCAATAATGACATCAATACCATCGAAATTCTGGATGGCGCTATGCGTATAGGCGTTCACCATTATCCATCTACATGTTTGTCCTATGATATCCTCAAGGTGTGAAGAATATTCAGAATGTATTAGTTCATCTGTAATGCAAAGTGGATTCGAATAATTTCTCATTATCTTTTCAAGTTCCACTAAGGCTCCTTCAGCAATTGCGACAGTAGTGGGCCCTTCACAGGACATTCGATCAGCTCTAGCCTTGCGAAGCATGTTTTCTTGTTAAGGGCTTCTATCGCGCCAAACAGCAGTCTATTGCACTATTCTTAAGTAGAGATTATAGAAAGCGGCAATCCAGTTAGTGAGTGTTACCTACGAAATACTCTAACCTATACGTCATCCAGACCTTTGAATCTCGGAGTTCAACTCTCATGACTGAATATGTTAAGGTTGCACTGATGGGATCCGGCTATGCAGGCAAGTCAACCATAATCAAGCTACTCACTGACAAAGCACCCAAGCTTGAATGCAACTACCAACCAACTCCAGGTATGAACTGCGGAACCCTCACAATCGACGCAAATACGAAAGTTTCTCTTATTGAAATGGGCGGTCAGGCACACTTTGAATTTCTTTGGCCTGATTTTATGAAGGGGAGTACGATGGTCGTTGTTGTAACTGAGAGTAACCCAAAAGCTGTTCTTAAAACTCGTCAACTTCTTGAAAAGTACAAAGATCAGCTTTCAGGAACAAAGGTCATTGCAGTTGCAAATAAGCAAGACCTACCGGGCTCTATGAGACCTGAATCGGTTCAAGACCTGCTCGGTGTTCCGACATATGGCATGGTTGCAGTAGATCCAAGAGAGCGATTGAACGGATACAAACTAATTGTCAATGGACTCAGAGAAATGGTTCAAGTTGCCGCATGAAGCTACATACCTGTGTGCGTGTTCACCTATTCTTTGTTCTATCTATATTAGCGTCCTAGGACAAGCCTTTTATGTACAGAGCCAGCAGACGAACCCGCCCAAGGCATGGGCGAATGAGCTATCTGGTTGATTCCAACCAATTAGCGAGTCCATCCGGGAAGAACATGTCTTTTGGGTATTGGATAAACCTCCGCGGTAAGGTGAGTTAATGGAAATCACAATAATTCGCAAGCAGGATAACATCATTCACTTTCTAGCTGAAGGTATTGATGTTGCCTTCGCAAATGCACTCCGGAGAACCATGCTTACTAGATTGCCTGCAATGGCGATTGATGAAGTACTAGTTCTAGAAAACACCAGTGTCATGTATGATGAAATGCTGGCTCATAGAATGGGACTTCTCCCTCTAGTGACAGATCTTGATAGCTATAACCTCCCAGAGGACTGTGACTGTGAAGGGAAAGGTTGCAGTCTCTGTCAGTGCACACTTACTCTTGAGAAACAAGCAGGAGATGAAGTAGAGGTCGTTTATTCGCGTGATTTGACATCACAAGACCCGAAAGTTGTTCCCGCATCTGGTGATATTCCCCTAGTGAAGCTTGCTCCCCACCAACACCTAATCATTGAAGCATATGCACGTCTAGGAAAGGGTGTTGAAAATGCAAAGTTCCAACCAGTTTCAACGGTTTCATACAAGTATGTACCCATTGTCGAAGTGAATAAGGAAGAATGCAACAAATGTGGGGATTGTGTCGCTGTATGTCCCAAAAACATCCTACTTGTTGAGGGCGATACAATAGCAACACAAAACACTCTCGACTGCAGCCTTTGTGAGGCCTGTGTCGAAGTCTGCGAACCCGGAGCAATTACAATTGATTCAAAGAAGGACAGTTTTCTGTTCAAGGTCGAATCCACAGGAGCACTGACTCCTGAAAAGATTGTTGAGAAGGCAGCTGAGATTCTGAAAGAGCGAATCAGGCTGGCTTTAGATTATGCAAATTCACTATGAGGTATGAGAGTATGGAGAGATCTGTGAGAAGCGGCCCATCCGACCCTAATACACGTGCGCTGATTAATGCGCTCAGAAAGACATCAAAGAAACACGATGTCAGGATTTGGAAGCGAGTAGCTGAGATGATTGCCCAACCTGCAAGGCAGCGTCCTGCAGTTAATATTGGCAAGATTGAACGTCATACAAGTGCTGGTGATGTTGTTGTAGTACCAGGAAAAATCTTGGGTTCTGGCATTATTACACACAAAGTAACAGTCGCAGCATTGAATGCATCTTCGACAGCAAGATCTGCCATCGTTGAGGCTGGTGGTTCAGTTATGTCAATTGACGAATTACTTACTCAAGCCCCGAAAGGTAGAGGTATTATGATTATTGTATAGGTGATTCTAATGAGTACAGAAAATGTCAAAGTTTATGATGCTGAGAAAATGGTTGTTGGTCGACTTGGAACTAAAGTTGCAAAGGATGCATTAATGGGTAACAATGTGGTCATTGTGAATGCGGAGAAAGCCATTATAACGGGTAATCGCAGGTCGGTGATTGAGGCATTCAAAACAAAGCGTGATATTCGGACATCATCCAATCATACTCGAGGTCCATTTCATGAACGTAGACCCGACATGATAGTTCGAAGAATGCTCCGCGGAATGCTTCCTTGGCCTAGACCAAGAGGAAAGGCTGCTTACAAACGAATTAAGGTCTATATGGGAATCCCAGAAAAATACCTGAATACTGAGAGAATAGTACTTGATAAATCGCGTTACAGAAGCATGAAGAACAAGTTCATTCAGGTAAGTGAATTGAGCCAAGAACTTGGTTGGAGAACATCGGAGGTGGCATGAGGTGAGAGTAGTAGTAAGTACTGGCAAGAGAAAGACAAGTCTTGCAAAGGCCACATTGAGGGATGGTGCTGGCCGGATGAGAATTAATGGAACACCTCTGGAAGTCCATCAACCAGAGCTTGCAAGAATGCGAATCATGGAACCCTTGATACTTTTTGGTGAAGGCTGGAAACGTTATGACATTAAAGTGAGGGTTCGAGGAGGCGGTTTTATGAGTCAAGCAGATGCAGTTAGAATGGCTGTTGCGACCGGATTGATTCGTATGAGTCAAGACTTTGAGGCACGTTCAAAGATGATAGAACATGACAGAACAATGCTTGTTGGTGACCCGAGACGTACAGAACCCAAGAAATTCGGTGGACCATCAGCACGTTCACGATATCAAAAATCTTACAGGTGAGGCGAATACAATGATAATACCAGTACGATGTTTCACTTGCGGAAAAGTAGTAGCCGACAAATACGAACAGTTCAAGCGAGAGGTCAGACAAGGTGAAGACCCCGCTGTTGTTTTGGACAATCTTGGATTGAATAGGTTCTGCTGCCGAAGAATGCTACTTGCTCAAATTGACATTATTGATAGCTTCATGGCATTTTCCACAGTCAGCCCCGCGGAGGTAAAATAATATGAGTGATATAGAAGTCACTGACTCAGATCTCTTGACACCAATGGACAAATACCTGGCTGCAGGATGTCACATTGGAACACAAGTCAAGACACAAGACATGGAACCCTTTGTCTATAGACAGCGTCCAATTGGCCTTTACGTTCTTGATGTTCGAAAGACGGATGAGCGGATTAGACAAGTTGGCAAATTTCTCGCTCGTTTCGATCCTTCAAAGATTGTTGTTGTATCTGGTCGAGTCTATGGTAAGCGCCCTGTTGAAACCTTCGCCTATTATATTGGAGCAAATGCGTTCACAGAGCGATTTGTTCCTGGAACCTTAACAAATCCTAATATTGCAGGTCCAAGGCAATACATAGAACCTGATGTCGTTATACTAACAGACCCTCGCACAGATCAGCAAGCGCTCAACGAAGCAGCAAAGATTGGCGTGCCAGTTATCGCTCTTTGTGATACTGACAATGCAACTACAAATGTGGACCTTGTGATACCAACAAACAACCGTGGCCGAAAGTCACTTGCTTTGGTATACTATCTTGTAACCACTCAAGTACTCAAAGAAAGAGGCGATATGCCCGAAGACAGTGAACCAGCTTTCACTCCAGAGGATTTCGAGCCTCAAGTCCAACGCTTCTGATTTTTACACGATTAGAGTTACGACGCCGTTATCGGCGTCAACCTCTATTTTTTGTCCAGTTGTAATCCTTTCAATTTCAATCTGGTCTACAGCTGGTATCTCTGATATAATACAGCCTACTGCAACTACAGGATCCATTATCTTATTGACAATGGCTAAGGGTGCCTTTTCTGCTTTCTTTAAGGCATAAAGAACATACGAACCTACTGTAGATCCCTTTCCTGAGGGAAAAACAAGAATCTTTCCTGCTATTGATTTACCCTCTAAATGATGTCCTTTCTCTACAATCTCGCCGGTTTCAGGATCACAACCACCATAGAACGATATATCCTCTCCGGTGACGAGGGCTTCCCCAACTACCTTTCCCTTGAAGATTTTTCGACCTTGCATTATGAAACCGCCTCCTTGATACATTCTTCCACAGTTCGTATCTCTGTCTTGAACTTATTTTTCCCACGTGCATAGTAACAGGCTTTTGCAGAATCTGTCATCAATCCTGTGAATCTACCCTTCAATGGTGCTACTGCACAACAGGCATCAGCAACAAGATATGCTCCCGCTTTCTCAATTTGGTCATAATATCCCATCTTGATAGCAAGGTCTTTCGTGGGTTTTGCTGTAGTAATCCAAACAGTCTTTCCTTCAGTTACCTTCTTCCCCTTGAGCATGTCTACAATTTTTGCGATTTCCTTGATACTGGCATGAGGACAGCCTACACTGATGAAATCTATATTGGCTTCTTTATCATCAAGCTCGGCTCGAGCTTTGTTCAAATCCTCCTCAGTGACAATCTCGGTTTTCTCAGGAATGGGTGTCCTGTTAGGTGTTACTTTCTCCATATGGAAGATGGCAATTCCTCCGTATGTCGCCACAGATGCGCAGAATGATTTCAATTCGTCAGTAGTAGCGTTCCCTATTCCTGTGATATAGGGGATTTGTTTGCCAGTTCTGTTTCCAATGATTTGTCCTAAAAGTCCAAATTCATCGGTGCTCATCAGGTCTGCAAGAACATCATATTTGACCTGAGCAACTCTGTTCTCATCGAGATGGAATCCGTACTCAGCAGTCACTCCAGTGAGTGCAGCGGCAAGAGCACTAGGTCCACCTTCTCTATTAGTATATGCGCCAATGACAGAATTGGCGAAACACACTGCAGAGGACTCAGCCCACGCAATGTGTTCGCCATAATGAGGTAAATTGCCCATGAGGTAGGGTGTACAAGTGCAGGTTGTCACCACACCCATCTTTTCAAATGCATCAACAACTCTTTGTTGATTTTCCGCAAAGTCCTCGCTTATTCCATGTTTCTTCCATTCAACCATATCCATACCAGCAGGATTTAGCGTGGTAAGTACACGAGTCTGACCGTCCTCAGCCATCTCATTGAGATACTCCAGACCTGCCTCACCAAGATTATCGTAGGAAACTCCTGCAATCTGAACGCTTGACACAGGGATCAATCGCTTGGCTCCATAAATTTCGCCAAGGGCCACAACAATCTCCATGGCTTTGCGAGTTGCCTTTCCCTGTTTACCCTTAAGCATCTTTTTCTCTTCGATTGTTAGTTCTAGGACCATCTTACTCACCCATGAACTTCTTCAAATCGACTTCTGGGAACTTTGCCTTGTCAAAGCTTTTACCCTTACTCTCTAACTTCTTTGTACAGTCAAATCCGCACTTAGTGGTTAGGTTTGTTCCAGGCTCTGCGCTCGGGTCCAAGGAACTACCTGTTTCCTTGTCTTTGATTAATAAATCCACATCCGCTTGAAAACGTGTGGCCATAGCCCATTCTCGTTCCTCATCCGAGTATATATCGATATCATCATCATAGACCCAGATGTGCTTCGCGCTCCTATGACCAGAAAAAGCTGCTTCCAATGTTTGAAGGCCATCGTCCTCATTCTTCTTTCTAATCTTAACAGCCACGTGTAACCAACTAGCCCCGCCAGGAGTGATATGCACATCAAGAACGTCAATCCCCTTGTCCTTCACTTTCCTGAATACAGTTGGTTCTCTGGGCATTCCCATCAGAATCTTGTGCTCTGACCTTCCGGGTAGTAAGGCTTGCCAGATTGCAGTCTTCCTGTGAGTAATTTTCTTCACTTCGAAAACTGGTTCTTGCCTAACAACATCTACAGTTTCAGTAAGGTCGATGAAAGGGCCCTCACTATGCTTATCTTCAAGAGTAATCCTCCCCTCTAGCACAAACTCAGAGTCTGCAGGAATCATCAGATCAACAGTTTTGGCTTTTACTATCGAAATTTTCTGAAGTGCATTAGCAATTTCTAGCTCATCAACACCAGTTTCCACTGATGTGGCTGCTGCTACGAGAATCTCAGGTGTGTTTCCAATACAGAACGCAACATCAACTTCTCCGTTCTTCTCCAGATATTTGTGGAAATCTCTTCCTCTCACCACTCTCGCTACCATTCTGTCCTTTCCTATCTGCATGGCTCTATGAAAGTCAAGATTCTGACCATATTCAGGATCTGCAGCAACTACAACGCCAGAAGAGATGTACGGCCCTCCGTCCACCTTATTATGCAGAAGGATTGGCAGCATGTCAAGATCAACTGAGTTCTCAATAATCTCTTGGCATGGTGCCTTTTTGACTTGTTCAGGGGGGCTTCTGTTCTCTATTGCCTTGGCTAATACAGGAATAATTTGTTCTGCCTGAATTCCAAAATAGTCAGCAATTTGCATCTTGTTACAGAATAGGTTTCCAGCAACTCGAAATACACTCTCTTTCACATGCTCAAACAAGACGGGTTTTGGTTCGAGGCTTTTCAGAACACCAGCAATTTCGAGGTTTTTCGAGATTTCTTTCTTAATTGTAGAGATTTCCCCTTCTTTCTGCAGTTTTTTGATATAATTCTCAAGTATCATTATCTTATTACCTCACAATCCAAATGTAGTTGTCCAGACACCTGCAGCCTTTGCACGCTCAAGGGCTTGCGCAATTTTCTTCATTGTTAACTTATCAGGTGCAAGAGCAATCATATTTCCGCCCCGACCTGTTCCAGTCATTTTGGCACCAAGTGCTCCATTTCTTCTGGCTATCTCAACCAGATCGTCCAGCTCCGTACAGGACACTGTCATCTCCTGTAGCAGTTCGTGGTTTCTATTCATTAGATCGCCTACTCTCTGAAGATCATCATGAAGGAGCGCATCTCTTCCATCATGGACAAGTTGTTTGTATTCACTAGACAGTTTTTCAAACCAAGCAGAATTTTCGTCTCTCTTCTTCCTTACGTCTCCAACTACCTCCTTGGTACTTGCAGTAATACCAGTAGATGCAATCACCAAGTGTACCGGCTTTCTAAGTTTGAGTGTTTCAAACTTGGGTGGTCCACCATCTAGGTCTCTTGTAAACCATACGAGTCCTCCGTATGTTGAGGCTGTATTATCAATCCCAGATGGTGTTCCATGATACCCTTTCTCTCCTTCATATGCTGCTTGATTGATCTGTTCATCATCAAAACCCAGTGAATATTCATCGTTCAGAGCTCGGGCGATTGCAACAGAGCTTGCCGCACTCGCTCCTATACCAGAAGCGCAGACCAAGTCTCCACCCAGTTCAATTTGAAATCCCAATTCTTTCGTGTCGATATTGCAATACTTGAGTATGTTTTGAATGGAAACATTCTGCTCTCCGCTTTTCTCTTTCTTGTACCCGGGTACAGCTGGCCTTTTGTCCTTGAGCACCCATCCTGCAGTTTGTTTCCTTGTTACTTTTGCTACTGTTTCTGATGAGATTCCTGCAGCAAGTGCAGGCAATCCATAGACAACAAAATGCTCGCCAAAAAGAATTGTCTTTCCTTTGCCTGAACCGATTCCCATTCTCTCTCACCGTTCTGGCTTGTGAACGAGCCGTAGTCTTTCGGTGCTTTTGAACCCTTCCTTCGACAATAGTGTATTCTGAAATTAAAAGAAGAAATGGTGGGCCGGAGGCGATTTGAACGCCCGATCCCTTGGATCCGAACCAAGAATCATACCAAACTAGACCACCGACCCATGGTTCGAATCAGTCCCTCTTGGATTGGATTTAATCATTTCGTTAAAACGTTCTCTTAACCACCCAATACTGCCAAGAAAGAGTCCATCTATACTAAATGCCTCAGACTCGATGAGGTTTACACATGAATTATCGAAGAACGGACCTGGTAGTTTTGAATTGGGCGAATTGATGGCAATCCCTGTCACAATCTTGTTGAAACTCGGCAAAGTGACAAGTTTTGCATACTTATCATTAGGAATTTCTAACACCCCTAAATTCTGCCTGACGCAGTTCTTGTTCAATTTTGAGTGAAGGATGACGGGCAGAGATCCGGCATATCTCCTTCTATTATCCCGTCCGATGTTTGAGCTTGATACAGTATGAAACCTACTCACCGAAGGATGACTATGTCCCATAACAAACAGCGAAGCATCAAGTAAATCTGGCGTGGGCCAAGCATGTCCATGAATTAGGCTCACTTTTTCTTCCTCCTTTCCAATCAAAACACCACGAACATCAGCTAATTCCACGTTTCGTGGAAGCAATGCTTCAAGATCTCCATCATGATTTCCAGGTATCACTACAGTTCTCACAACAGCCGATAAATCAGACATGAAATCGGGGATAATGTCCCAATTATATGGAATATCTGTCATGATTGTATGTTTTACATCTCCGATAACATACAACATTTGCACATCGTGCTTTTCGACTAAAGTTTCAATTCGCTCAAGAATACTAACATGTTGTAGTGGAAAGTGAACACCTTTTTCTTCTGAAATCTCCTCCTCAAAACCTAGATGAAGGTCTGAAATTAGTAGGACTGACGCATTATCCCTACGGACTACCATGCCTCTATCTTCAAATATTAGTTCCATCGTTGGTTACAGTTCAATGATACAACATTTTAACCTCGTTGTATTAGACAAAGAATGAATGTCATGGCTCTATCATTAATTGAAGTGAGGAAACTCTCAGGAGAGAGCCTCACTCAAAGCGACATCGAGTATTTTCGAAACAAGTATGGAAAAAGGTTTGTCAGAGCACTTCAGGTTGTTGAGGAGAATAAGGTAACGAAGTATCTGTTTCAACCAAGCAACACCGCAACATGGATAGTAAAAGGTCGGACTCGACAGTACATGGTTATCCCCAAGATTTATTGTACCTGCAGAAGTTTCTATCAAGATGTCGTAATTTCCCGAGAAATCAGTATGTGTTATCACCTTCTGGCACAACAGATTGCGGAAATTCGAGATTTATATCATACTATCAACTCCACAGATGTGGAACGTCGGAAGATGTATGTTGAATGGCGGCGAACAGACTGAAAGGCTAACGATTCAATATTCGTACTGAAGATAACTTTAAAACACGCCCTCAAGTTTGGCATTTTGACTGCGCAAAGAGGTCGGATACATCAAGATGAATCAGCTCAGAACGATTCCTAGAATACTTGCATTAGCCTTAACAGTGATACTACTGTTATCGAGCTTTCAAATGACTGTTCAAGCCCAAACTGACCTTGATCCAATCGTTGTTGTTTTTGACGCTAGTCATTCTCCACAATTTGCTGCTGATAATCCACTGGGCTTAAAGTTGGTACTAGATCTTGTTAATGAATCCACGAGATACATAGTTCGTATCAATGAAGCTCCGCTTACCGACGAGGTTCTCAATGATACTGACATCTTGATAATTGCTGCTCCTGATGTAGTTTCGCCTTTCACAACCTCAGAGTTTAATGGAATCAGTGAGATGCTGGCAAATGGTAGTTCATTATTCCTTCTTGGAGACCCAGCAATTGGTCAGCAATCAACATACTGGAGCGAATCCCAGATGCAGGATCTTGGGGAGAACATTGCCATAAACAGACTGCTTGATGGTATCAATATGACTGGAGTCCGATTCAGTAACAATGAAACCCTGACTCATGATTGGTCTGATACAATGTTTGACTATGACCATGCGCTAAATGAAAGTGTTCCTTGGCTCTTAAAACTTGATCCAACGACTTGGTCTTACAATCATCCGATTTTCAGAAACATCAATGAGCTGTATACAATAACTGCAACTCTCAAACCTATCGGGCTAGTCAGTGGCATTGGACATGGGTATGAGAGTTCCTTTGCTCAGTACCAGATAAGCGTTAATGGATGGGCCAATTATTCTCAACCAAATATAACAATAGACGAATATGCGTTGAGGCCACTTTCCTACTCAGCAATCAATGGGACTTTTCCAGCATGGATATCCGCCCTCGAATACGGTTCAAGTAGAATCGTTATCTCAGGATCTACAATAATGTTCACTGGGAAAACATTGGACCTTCAGGACTCTGAGTTGCAGTATTTCTATGTAGGAGACAATGCAAGGCTTTTCATGAATATCATTGGCTGGTTGTCCGAGGATTTTGTGGAAACGCCGAGTGCAATTATACCGATGTTAATCATATCCTCTGTGATTATGATTATTGGTGTAGCATTCTATCTGTTGAAGAAGATTAGGTGAGTGCCCACATTGGGGGTTCTAGACCTTCCTCCTTGAGAATTTCATCAATAAGGTCTCTCAAAAGTGACACTCCTTTCTTCCTCAGGGCATCAGTCATTATAACAGTAGGTTGCCTATCAATCACTGAATCTCTTAGCATCTGAACAAGAAAATCCAACTCACTCTCAACACGACTAGCCTTTAATTTATCCGCCTTATTTGCAACCACCACCACGCGGGGTGATATCTCACACAAGAACGAATAAAATTCAACATCTATAGGTATTTCACCCCGAGAGGACCATCTGTCATGAAGTTCCCTGAACAGAGATAGATCAATGATGAGAACTGACAGTAGGATTCGGTCACTCCACTTCTCAAGCGATTGAATGATATGCTTCTTAGTTTCTTCAATTTTGGCTTTACTTTGTCCTGCCATAAAACCAAAACCCGGTATATCCACAACTGTGAATGATCCCATCTCTATCATTTGTTCCCATCGGGTACTTCCGGGTCGCTTTCCAATTATTACCTTCTTTCCAGTCAGTGCACGAATGATACTACTCTTTCCCACGTTGCTTCTACCTACAAATACAATCAATGATGTTGTTTCTTCACCAGTAGGGACGTGTTCTTTCATACTGTAGCTCTCCTTTGGCAATTGCTCTTAGGATATCAAGTCTTTCTGTTAGTCCGGGCTCAAGAATTCGTGATGCAGTGGTTGCACCAATACCACGCCCCGCCAATACTAGGAGCGCATTTTTTCCATACCTTGAAACAAGTTCTGCTGTAAGCACCGCTGCTTTGTACCTCTTCTCTTCACTCCTTGTAAGGGATTCTCCTCTAACACGTTTAGCAATCAACTTTGTGAAGTCCTTTTCCGAAATTGAGAGCACCGCTATCATTTTCGAACCGCAAATAGGGCATTCAACTGTTTCCTCGAAGGTTGATATGGTTCTGACAGAATCCCAGTGACCTTGAGCCATGCAGACCATCCTAAACTGCTTAGTTAGAAGACGTTCCTCCATCATCCGTAGTACTTCGTTCTCTTCAGTTATCTCTCCTATTACCTCAAAACGCGTCTTCTCTTCTATGATGAGTCGTGCAAGAGGTGAAGGCTTTGCAGTTTTGACCACATGGATTTTTAATTCGCCTTTAGAGAATCTAGTAAAGACCTCTAGGGCTCGTTTCTGATCCATTTTTTCTTCGAGGACTTCACGCATAGCCTCATCGAACACTGGTGTTCCTTCGAATGATTTAATGAGATATTTCACTGGAATTTCTTTGGATTTTGCTTCTTTTCGAATAACGTCCATCTTTCTTGCTACATGCACAAATCTTGAGGCAAAATTCTGTGTATGCTTTACTGCTAATTCTAGAATATGTGATGCCTGATTGGCCGAATACTCTCGCAACACATCAAGTAAGTGCTCCGGATTAATCTCTTCACTCGAGGTGAATAAGATTCGATATGGATCTCTTTCAACGGCCACACCAATACCAAGCCGTGTTGTTAGAAGTGAAGCGATTACAATTCCTAGGGTTTCATTAGCCCTAGTTCCAAGTGGTGCATGAAGAATGATACCCGTTCCACATATTTCGAGAATGAATTTGTCTGCAGAAGGAAGGTCACCCAAAACATCCATGGTTTCATTGATAGTTTCAATAATGTGGTTCTGAGCGTGCCCAGACACTCCATACTCATGATTAAGCCACCTCCTAAATTCTCTATCCTCTTTGGTCATAACTAAATTCCATACTTTCGCTACTTCTGTAGCCACTTCATATGGAACAGGAATCATCTCTCCCACCCACCGAGGTGCATCAATATCAATACTTGTTACTGGTGAACACATCACCTCTCCACTACTCTCATCCACACTTACAACAGTCCAAGGTCTACCTCGAATAACAAACACTGAGCCCGCCTCAACATTTGCAGTAACATAGTCCTCGTCCAGGACTCCTATAGAGGTCCTAGTGGTAATATCCACCGCGTTGACCTGTTTAATATCAGGAATCGTACTTAATCGTTCATAATAGAACATGCGTGTTCTTGAACTCTTAGAAATTCTTGAACCATTTATTTCCAAAAGTCTTCGTCCCGCCATGAACTGGAGAAGCGTGTCCATCTCAGAATTGGATATATCCGAAAAGGGATACGCATTTCTCACTAATTCCTGAAGCTCAGGCCTCTCAATTTCACCAACATCCAATAAAAATCCTGAAATCTGATGTCCAAGAACGTCCCACGCTTTCATTGGGATTCTTGCGTCTTCGACCTTATTCTGCCGAGCTCTTCTGATTATCACACCTGATTCAACTATATCATCAAGATTAATTGTTGAAATTACAATCCCTTTTGAGGTGCGGCCCACTCCATGACCCGACCTTCCAACACGCTGTACTAGTCTTGAAACTTCTCTAGGGGATGAATATTGAATTACTAGATCTGCTTGCCCAATATCAATACCAAGCTCCAGACTTGATGTAGCGATTATTGCTTTTGAGCTTCCATTCTTCAGGCGATCTTCTGCAGTCAGTCGAGCATTCTTTGATAATGACCCATGATGAACATCAAACTCAAGAGATGGTTTTAATGCTCGCATCTTAACACCAAGGACCTCTGCAAAAGACCTCGTATTGGTGAATACTAGTACTGAGTTATGAGTTTCAATCAATTGAATTATCTCTTCGAGTCTTGCAACAGAGGGCCCTGGATAGGATATCTTTCTACCAAGTGTCTTATCCCGGTCGGTTGGCAAAGGCATATCCACTTTTAGGTCCAATTTTTGATTATCATAACCCGCCCATAGCGTCTTGATGGGTTCTGCTCCACTAAGGAGTTTAGCGACCTCGTCTGGATTTCCCACTGTTGCTGAGAGCCCAATTCGTTGGATTTTCGTACTCACCAGTCGCTGCAACCGCTCAAGACCCAAACTGAGTTGCACTCCTCTTTTACTACCAGCTAAATCATGAACTTCATCGACTACTACTGCAAAAACAGTCTTCAGATGGTACTGCAGTCTTTTTCCAGGAAGAATCGCTTGTAAAGACTCTGGCGTAGTAATTAACAGATTGGGAGGCTTGATTGCTTGTTTTCTTCTAGCATATTGTGTTGTATCACCATGTCTAACATCTACGGTGAGCCCCAAGTGCATGCATAGTTCTTCAATCCTCTTGAACACATCGCGGTTTAAAGCTCTGAGAGGAGTAATATATATGATATAGAATCCGAATAGTTCTCCTCTCTTTGACATTTGTTGTAGTTTACTAAGTAGTGGGATGATTGCTGCTTCAGTCTTCCCAGTACCAGTAGGTGCTAGAAGGAGACTGTTCATACTATCATTGAGTATGAAAGGTATTGCCTTCTCCTGAATCGGTGTAGGTTTAACTATACCCTTCGATTTGAGAAAGGCTACAATATCCTTGCTCAGTGGAGTTGGGACGCTCATCAGTTAGTCATCTTTCTCATTAGATGGAGGCATTCATTGATTAAGATACGGATATCGGTTCTGAGAGTGACCTCTGCTTCCTCTGATCTTCTCTCCAACATGCTAATAATGTGGTCAATCGATTCGTTTTGATTGTCGAGGTCTTCTATTAGCTCTCTTACACTATCCAAGTTGGAAACATGTGTGGCTATGTTTTCAAAAGCAGTTTTTAGAATGGAATCAGTCATGGGGACAACTTCCCGTGAACTATTCTTCCTCCTCGCCACCGTATACCATGTAGCCCATCGTTAGCAGAATCGCAAGTATCCCCATTGCCGCTAATAGGATGAACAGAATTGCAATGAAATTCTCGATGGTCTGCATTGGAATCTTGTGCTCTCGGAGTTGGTCCACTTATAACCATTGCTGAATATTGAGGATTGTATCACTCTCAAGTTTCAGCAGTACGTTCCTCATAGAACTTGTCTATGAAGGTCCCATAGATGTCAACGGGTTCGGTCAAGGGATTGACTTCATCAATTGTCATTTCTATGCTGCAAGACCCGCATTTCACAGTCGCAATCAAATTATCTCGATAGAGCTCGATTTTGATGGCGGTGTTTCCGCAGGCAGGACATGGATATACATCTGGAATTCGTTTCTGTGGTCTTCGACGCACTTTCTGCCTTCGTCTTCTTCCCATGATAGCTCACCCTATGCCTATTTCACACATACCAGAGCAAATGCCCCGACAGAAATAGAGCAAACTCACCCGCTCTGATGTTGATTTAAGCGTTTTGTTAAGTGTCTAAGTATTGTTATACGAAGCTTTCTTATTGGTGTATGTTTCGCCCCCGAATAGCAATGCCCGACCTCTCAGAAAATGCTCGGTGTGTGCTTAAGATTCTTGAAGCAGGTGATTCCCTCACAACCACCGAGATACTTGAATTAGCTCGTACAGAGAAGTATAGTGGTATATGCACAGACTGTGCAGGTGGCGATGCATTTGTTGCAGCCGCAAATCAGCTCGTAGAACTGAAACTGATCACAAAGAAGTTTGGCAAAGGCGGATATAGCTGGCAGCTTGCGAAGGATTGAGCATCATGGTCGACTGGACAAAAATCAGAAGTGACTTTCCTGCACTTCAACGTAAAATCAATAATCGATCCGTAGTGTATCTTGATAGCGCCTGTATGGCTCTAAAGCCTAAACAAGTCATAGAGGCTATGAATGAATACTACGAGAAGTACCCTGCTTGCGCTGGACGAAGCATCCACAAATTTGGTGAAGAAGCATCTAATGCCTATTTAGCTGCTCGAAAAAAATTTGCTAAATTCTTGAATGCAAGCCACCCAGAAGAGTGTATATGGACCCGCAATGCGACAGAATCTTTGAACATTGTAGCAAGCTCGGTCAGATTGCCTAAAGGATCGAAAATTGTTACAACCTCTCTTGAGCACCATAGTGGCTCACTACCTTTTATAGAACGGGCAAAAAGAGACGGTTTATCAGTTGAAGTAATCAAAGCCCGGACGGATGGCACCTTTGATATTGAGGACTGGAAACGAACGGTTGACAACAACACAAGTTTAGTATCTGTCGTACACTCTTCTAATGTCACAGGTACCGTAGCTCCCCTGAAGGAAATCATTGAGATTGCTCATGATCGTGGTGCACTTGTTATGAGTGACGACGCTCAATATGCTCCACATCACCCTCTCGATGTACAAGCGCTTGATGTTGATTTCTCAGCTATTTCGGCCCATAAGATGTGTGGCCCTACTGGTATGGGTGTATTATACGGTAAGCTAGAACATCTAAAATCCATGAACATGTTCTTGTATGGTGGCGATACTGTTCGTGATGTCCATTTTGAGAACGGAAAAATCATTCCCGAATATCTCCCACCTCCTGAAAAGTTCGAGGCGGGTTTACAGAATTATGCTGGTGCAATCGGAGCTGGAGCAGCAGCTGAATATCTCTTGTCGATTGGGATGGAAGAGATTGAGAAACACGAACGCACACTCCTTGAGATTGTTGTTAAAAGGCTACTCGAAATGAATCATGTACACATTCTTGGAACTGATGACATTACTATCAAGACGGGATTAGTTACTTTCCGTGTAGATACTATTCCATCAGCACATGATGTTGCCACTTTCCTAAATGATGAATTCAATGTAATGGTAAGATCTGGCTGGCACTGTGCTGGACCTTTTCATTATCAAATGGGCATTGACCCTAAGAAGGGAACTGTACGTGCTAGCTTCTATCTTTACAATAATATGGAAGATGTCAATGCTTTCCTTGAGGGTCTTACAAAACTTATTGAAATTAGCTCTTAGAAAAACCGGTACCAGAAATGGTACAGGCTCATCATCTTCAACTTATTTCCTTCTGAATTGCTCCCTTTAGCCGCTTGATTTCTTGAACCGGATCTGCGAACTCAAATCCATTGATTGAAATATCTAACGAATCTCTGAATTCCTTAACAAGGCCATACATTGCAACATATCTGCCAAGTATTTTATCAGAGGTCAGTCTGAGTGGTTCATCTTCCTTGCCCGATTTGGTGATTATTTTGTGAGCTTCCTCAGCTGTCATTCCTAGTAGTTTTTCACCAATATTCCCAAAAAGTGTGGCTTTTATCGAACCCGAACCATCATCTACTGTGATTTTATAGAGCATTCTGGGTTCAGGGTTTTTAACAGGTCCACAAGACTTACAGTTATACCCGTCTTCTGTAGTTTCGAGTTTCTTATTACAGGTTGGGCATGCTTGATAGATCACTCCTGTCTGCCCGATTCCTACTATGATGCCACAGATCTCAACATTTTTCCCTACCGTGCCATTATCAATATCTCCTATGAGCACTCTTGATGCTTGAGTTTGCACAGACTCAAAGGATACCTGAGAGAGGTCAAGCTGTTTCAATTGAGAGTCCTTAGGATTCAGTACGAGTTCAGCTTTTCGACCAACTGTAAACTCTAGCCCTCCCCTGAATCCCTCTTTCGTGTATCCATGAAGGATTCTAATCACGTCTCCCTCTTTGACTTTAGCTATCTTATCTACATCATCTTCCCAAAAGGTCACACGAATCTTACTGGTCTGGTCTGCAATAACTACATTCCGTACCTGTCCCTCACTACCATCTTTTTTCGTGAAGTTTCTTACATCATAGATTGTTACCGCTTTACCCTCGATATCGACATCCCACATGTTCGTTGTGAGATCTCCAATATTTTTCATACCTAGAGGAACTGAGCTGCTTGATGACCCAACTGGTGTTTCCACTGTCCTCATTTGATCCTTGAGTTTTCTTTCTATCTTTGCATTATTGCCTGCATGAATCTCAATCTCGTTTCCTTCCCGATTAGATTTAGTATATGCTCCTGTAACTCTGATTATCTCATCTGGTTGAGCATCCTCCATCTCTTCCGCTCTGTCATCCCAAAATACGAGCCTTGCTTTTCCGGTATCATCTGCAACAATCATAGACAATACTTTGCCCTCACTATTATCCTTCTTTCTTGTGAAAGTTGTTAGATTGAATACTCTCTGTACTTTGACTTTCATAGTGACATCGAAGAGTCTATCCTGAAGACCACTGATTTTCAACTCCTCTGATACAGGTCGTGCATCAAAATCAATGCCCATCTCTTCCGCCTCATCATCTTCTAGAGGTTGTATTGTTCCCATGCGTCCAATATTAAGCTCGATAGCATCACCAAGCCCCATCTTGACATAAGCTCCTCTGACTTGTACAATACTACCTAGTGTGAGAATATCTTCTGAAATAGCTCGGGTCATGTCATCCCAGAGAACTACTCTGATACTACCAGTTTCATCTCGGAGGAAGACACTTGCAACTTTTCCCTCTGTTCCGTCTGATTTCTGGAACGTTCGCACAGCACTGATGTTATCAATAATACCTACCAGTGCGTTAACATTCTTTGTAGATTCTGTAATGTCTTCTATTCTTTGACGTGCACTTGGTGCCACTTTATGCAGGTCCACACCAAGTTCTCTGGCCACGATCATTGCGGCAGACTCATCATTAATGACTTCTGGGCCAAGTTCTTGACGCTTCTCCTGAATCATTGTCAGGATATCATTGCGTTCAAAGTCAGACCTATGCTTTAGAATTAGTTCAATCGTTTCTTCAAGCGTTAACAAACAAGTCACCTTCCACTATATGTTTGGTGGCGTCTTATTATGTACTAGTCTTGTCCCGTTCCTTTAAAGTAATCTACTCTTTTACAACGAGCTTGGAGATTTTTAGGTTGCTGAAGCGAAACATAGAATACGGAACATGATAGTTCCAATGTGACGAATTGTGATAGAACTCGAACATGACCTTCCAGCTCATAGTATCAGCTACAAGCAGTACTTCGATTCCTTGAATCAAGAAGTCACGAGAATATATGCTATAGCAGAGGAGGCGCGGTCAAAGGGGTTTGATCCAACCCTGCGGGTCGAGATACCTCCCGCACATGATGTTGCAGCCCGTGTTGAGGCCACATTGGAAGGTCCATTTGGTGTGGCAAAAAGAATTCGGGAATTGCAGAAGGGCAAGTCCCGAGAAGAGGTTGCATTTGCTGTTGCAAAAGAGATAGCTGAGGGAACACTTGGCAATATCACTGAATCTGAAAAAGCTGCTGAGAAAGCGGTACGAGTTGCCTTGGCCATTCTAACAGAGAGTATCACCGCGGCCCCAATTGAGGGTATTGCAAATGTGAAAATACGTGGCTCTGAAAAAGAAGGAAATCAGTATCTTGCGCTCTATCTTGCTGGTCCAATTCGGGCAGCTGGGGGAACCGAGGCTGCAATGACTGTTCTTGTGGCTGATTATGTTCGACAAGTACTGAAACTTCCACCATACAAGTCGACTCCTGAAGAAACAGAACGAGCAATTGAAGAAGTAGAGCTTTATGCACGGAATGTACATCTTCAATACCCAGTTCACCCAGACCTTATCCGGTTTGCAGCAGAAAGACTTCCAATCATGCTAACTGGAGAGCCCACAGAAGAGTTTGAGGTATCAGGTAGCAGAGATTTGGACCGTATTGAAACAAATCGCGTACGCGGGGGATCTGTCCTTGTCTTGAGTGATGGAGTTGTAGGAAGGGCTACGAAGTTAGCAAAAATCGTTCACGACGCGAACATTAAGGGTTGGGAATGGTTGGATGAACTTGCTGCAAAAATGTCCAAGGCTAAAGCCCTAGAAGATGAAGATAGTGCGGATAAGAAACTTGAACCCAAGTATGACTACTTGTCAGATGTGATTGGTGGAAGACCTGTTTTCTCTCATCCGTCCCGACCTGGTGGCTTCCGACTGAGGTATGGTCGGTCCCGAAATACAGGCTTGGCAGGAGTGGGAATTCATCCAGCTACCATGTATATCCTTGAAGAATTCCTAGCGACTGGAACTCATATTCGTACTGAACGCCCTGGAAAGGGATCGATTGTTGCTCCCGTTGATTCCATTGAAGGTCCAATCGTACTCTTTAAGGATGGTTCTGTCACTCGATTCTCGCGTCTAGATGATGCCCGTGGTCTTGAAGGTAAAGTAAAGAAGATTCTCTTTTTGGGTGACATTCTTGTGGCATTGGGTGAGTTTCTAGAAAATAATCACCCGCTCGTTCCCTCAGGTTATTGTGAGGAATGGTGGTCTCATGATCTCGAAAACGCAATCTCCTCAATTACAAAGATGCAGCTGACAAAAAAACTGACCAAGTCTGGTCTTACTGCGGACGATATTAACAAGTTCATTGAATCTCCTCTTGCTCACATACCCTCTCCCACTCAAGCTTTTCATCTATCTAAGAAACTAAAGGTGCCATTGCATCCATTTTACCTCTATAGGTGGACTGTCCTCTCTGTCAATGAGCTACAAGACCTTCGTGATTGGCTGCTTGGTACAAATATGACTGAAACAACAACCGAAGGAGAACGGATAGTCCTCCCTTCCGATAAATCTCATAAATCTCTGCTTGAAAAAGTAGGTATTCCACATAGACTTACGAAAGATAAGAAAAGAATAGTTCTGACAGATGAACCAATCGCCGTTTTAGCACAAATTGGAAACACGTCAAAGCAGCCAAAAGGGGAAACGGCTTTAGATTATCTTAACTCAGTTTCACAAGTGCAACTCAGGGACAAAAATGGTTTTTCGATTGGTGCTAGGATGGGGCGACCTGAGAAAGCTGAGGCACGGAAGATGAAACCTCCAGTTCAAGTTTTATTCCCTGTTGGTCGCTCCAAAGGTACAGAGAGAAGAATGGAAGAGGTTGCCAAAAATGTTCAGTACATCTCCACGCTAGATGCCTTCGATGAAGCTAATTACAACGGTGAGATATCACCTGAAGTTTCTGGCGTGGAAGTTGAGCTTGTAACTCGAGCCTGCCCTAATTGCGGTTTCAAAACCTACGAGTCAAGATGCTTCAAATGCGGCAATCATACAGAAATAGAAGCACGGTGCGCGGAGGAAGGATGCGGTCGTATTATTGATTCTACAACAAATAGGTGCCCAATAAGTACACATCTTAATCCGAAGCATATGACGACAAGAACGCTCTCAGTAGATTTGAAAGCAGAACTCGACCGAGCTAAGGTCGAGGTTGGAGAGTTTGAAACACATGGACTCAGGGGAGTCCTTGGCCTCACGAATAGTAACAAAATCCCCGAGTATTTAGGAAAAGGCATTCTTCGTGCGAAACATGATGTGTATTGTTACAGGGATGGGACAGCTCGTTTTGATGCTACAGACGCTCCACTAACACATTTTACACCGAAGGAGATTAGCGTCCCAGTCAGTCGTCTTAGAGATTTGGGGTATGTTACAGACTATGATGGAGCACCCCTTAACTCAGAAAATCAGATTTTGGAAATCAAAGTACAGGATATCATTGTATCGGAAAAATGTGGAGACTATCTTTTACGTGTTGGAAGATTTATTGATGATTGTTTAGAAAAAATCTATGGTCTAGAAAGGCACTATAATTTCAATTCTCAAGACGATATTATAGGGCAGCTAGTTATTGGTCTCGCTCCACATACATCTGCTGGAATAATTGGTAGAATAATCGGATTCACATCTTCAAGTGTCTGCTACGCCCATCCGTATTGGCATGCTGCAAAACGAAGGAATTGTGATGGTGATGAAGATGCTTTAATCTTGGTTCTTGATGCACTCTTGAACTTCTCTAAACACTATCTACCTGCAGGTCGTGGCGGTCTAATGGATGCTCCTCTAGTTCTCTCAGTCATTTTGAATCCCAAAGAGGTTGATGACGAGAGCCATAACATGGAGGTGTGTAGACGATATCCCGCAAGATTCTATGATTTAGTTGCTCACGCACAACATCCTAAAGCGGTCAAAAAACTGGTTGATATTGTTGCTACCCGCCTCAATACACCAGCGCAATATGAAGGATTCGGGTTTACACACAGCACGACCACGTTTGATATTGGACCAAGAAACTCCCGTTACAAGTTACTAAATACAATGGATGATAAGCTCGAAGCTCAACTAAGGCTTGCCACTTTGATCGATGCTGTTGACTCACACGATGTTGCTCAGAGAGTACTGTCTACTCATTTCTTCAGAGATATTCGAGGGAATCTCCGAGCCTATTCTACACAGAAATTTCGGTGCATGAAATGTAATCGAATCTACCGACGATTACCACTCTCTGGGAAATGCCTTTGTGGTGAAGCTAAATTGTCTCTTACCGTCAGACAACGGAATATCTCCAAGTATTTAGCGGTAACAGAGAAAATCATACATGACCATGGACTAGACCAGTACATGCAAGAGCGGTTGAAGCTCATTAATACTTCAATGGACTCGCTCTTTGTTTCTGAACAGACTTCCCTCACCGATTTCTTTGAAGATCACTCTGACTGAGCATCAAGTGCAAGTTTCAAGAGGTCTTTGTCCTCTATCATTCCCGTCAGATTTCCAGCAATGTTCAGAACGGGGGCCTGATCAATCTGTTCGTTACGGAATGTTCTGACAAGTTCGGAAATCGTCGATATCTCGCTTATACTGATGATGTTCTTCGTCATAACCTCAGATACTGGAACGTTTGGTAGCTTGAGCAGTTTCTTGGTAACAACTAGGAAGTCCTTTGAGGTCCAGCCCCATTCAACAGTGTTATCCTGCCCACTGAATGTTTTCGATATATTATCTTCAACAGTGACCTCCGAAAGACGAATATAATCACTAACAGTAATCATCCCCGATACGCCACCGCTCTCATTAATTAGAACAATAGAATTCTTTCCAGCCATATCCATTATCATATATGTAAGGGGTAGTGGTGTCTGGTCCCAGACTGCAGTTATCTCTTTCGAGATAAACTCTGAAATCTCTTTTGATCCAATTTCGTCATCATTCTCAAGAACTGCTCCCAAGATATCTGGTATGGAAATTAATCCAACAAGTTCGTCCTTTTCAACAACAGGAAGTCTTCTATAGCCCTTATCAATCATAATTTTCGTTGCTGTCTTCAAATCCGTTCTGGGACTTACGGTAATAGGGTTTCTAACCATCAGCATTACTAACTGGTTCTCATCAGCCTTTCTCAGAAGATCTGTCCTTGTCACAATCCCAACCAAGCTCTTGGTTCCTTTCTTCACAACGGGAACTCCGTTTACTTGTTTCTCTGCCATCAGCTGGAGAACATCGTCTCGAGTGCCTGGCACAGAAACGTAAATCACGTCCGATTGCATACAGTCTTTGACCATCATTGTTGTGATGACTCCGGTTTTGATAGAAGCTCCAAAAGATTAACAGTCCACGTAAACCTGAGGGTCTAAACCGTGATTCTGTTGGCAATATCTTATTTCTTTAGTCACCTTTTATGTCTATCCTTAGACAGTTTTTAGGTTGATACCTATTTTACCATGGATGTTTCTTCACTCCAAGAACATATCCTATTGCATTGCTCAACCAATGAATGAAGAAAGTTGCAGTTATTAGAATCGCAACGAATATTGGTCCTGGTTCAAAGATGGGGGCAACAAAGATTAGAGCCATGATGATGAATCCCAATTGGTCCATGACCGGTGATGGATCTCCACTCTCAACACCTACTCTTCTTTTTATGAATGACCCTACGACATCTCCTGTCAATGCTCCAAAAGACATCAGGATTGCCACTGGAATTTGCATGAAGAGCACATAGTCCATTTCAGGTGTCACTGTAACATACAATGCTAGAAGTGGTCGAAGATATGGTGCTATGAGGAATTGTCCCACTCCAGTCAGAGTGCCAAAAATAATTCCAACAATAAAGCCTCGTATGGTCTTTCCATTTCCCAGCAATCTACGACCGTCTCGAAAATAACGTCCTCCATCAATAGGACGCCCTCCACCTCCAAGAACCGGTGTCGCATTGGCTATCCATGCAGGAAGCCCGATCCATATTGCCAACTCAAAGAGAGCTAGTTCTTCATACATTAAACAGCACTCCATATCAGCGGTTTATAATATGAATTTCACTCTTTCTCATTGGAAGGGTTCATCGAAAACCCGTCGTTTGTCAGATACAGTTGTCCCTCCACATTTTTCCCTTCAGGCACGAGCCGTTCCAATATCCGCGCCCCTTGTGTTCTTCCAATTTTCATCTTAATCACATAATCCGACCAATAATCCATGATGTTGCCTGCAACAGGTTCGAAATCATTAATTCCATGCATTCGTGCAGTAACCTGATTCAAGATTAGGACTGCGATGTCGTGACTCTGAGACAGCCCCTTTAAGAGTCCTGTCTGCCGATTAAGTTCGCGATGATTTGAGTAGTTAGTCTTCTTATCCTCAAGAGCGAGACGATAATACTTAGTCAGGGTATCAACGACGATTAACTTTGTGTTGTTTCGGATGTATAACTCAAGATCCTCTAACAAAACTCCCTGTTCGCTGAATCCCTTTGGTGCTAGTATCTTGACAAGTAACTCAAGCTTCTCAAATGTCTTGCCAGTAATTTGTTGAAGTCTCTCAACAGGAGATGTGTTTTCAGAATTGATGTAGATTGTTCCGTATTTCTGTTTGAAGAGTTCTCCAACGAATTTTAATGCAAGAGTTGTTTTTCCCGCTGCAGCCTCGCCATATATATGAGTAATAATTCCGGTGCCGAGACCGCCATTCAATATACGGTCAAGAAGAGAAAGCCCTGACGGAAGAATCAAAAACGTCTCACTACAAGACTGTCATCATCTTACAGTGATAAGCGTATCTAGAAGGATTGAATTAATGAGAAGATGGGAAGCTGCCGTTGCCACCGAAAACCCTCGGATTCTCTATCAAGCGGTCCAGCTTCTCAAGAGATTAGACATTGATTTCATAATTTGTTACCCGACAGACAATCGATGTAATCAATCTCAGGTAATCATCACTGATGTTCCGGATTATTTTCAGCATCATGAAGGGCTAGTGCTTGTTCAAGAGAACTTCGACATGGATTTTGTAAGAATTACAATAATGGCAAGACTCAGAATGATTCAGACTCCATCAAAAGCAGTCATTGGTATAGATCCTGGAATGACATCAGGAGTCGCCCTCGTTGTTGATGGCATTGTGTTATACCAAATCTCCCTTGCTATTCCTAGTGCTGTTGTAGAACTCTCTTGTCGTTTGATAGGTTATATCCACACGCTATTTCCCTCATGTCAAAGTATAATCAAAGTGGGAACCGGGTCAAAGCTCTACTCTACTTTACTCCTACGCGCAATTTTTCATAAAACCCAAGAATTGGAGATAGAGCTCGTGAATGAGAAAAATACGACACTATCCGGTGGAGCCGGGTCCGATGAGTCTTCTGCAATAATAATCGCTGGAAGAAGTGGAAGGAAAGTGATATCTTCAGACATGTTATTGGAAGTAAAGGTCGGGTACATTCGTTCTCTCAAGCAATTTGTTATTCGTTTGACAAGGGGAAAAAGAGCTCTCACTTCAAACGAGGCACGAGCTATTCTTCTTGATGAGCTAACGTTTGATGAAATAGTCGTCCAACCTATGTCATAAAGAAGCTTTCAACCCGATGAGCAACAACCTCCGAATTATCCGGTACAACTTGGAGTGTTTCTTTAAGCCATGAAGGAATGAATCTTGATAGATAAGGTGTCGCGAACCTTTGGTCAAGCAACACAATTGCCCCCCTATCATCAAGTCGTCGTACTGGTCTACCTGCTGCCTGAATAGATCTCGTCATTGCTGGTAAAACGTAGGCATAATCTCTCCCTTTTTGATTGAACGCTTTGTCGTAATAATTTATGAGTGCCTCCATTCTAGGAGTGGGCTTTGCATATGGTACTCCAACTACCACAACACTCTCCATTGTAGGTCCTGGAAAGTCTCCCCCTTCAGAGTTACGTCCTCCTTGGACACCCAATAATACTGCACCTCCCCTTTCACCGCGGCTCCTGAAATCCTCAATCATTCTATCATTCTCTGTTCCTTTCATGCCTGGTCTTTCAATGAAGAGTTTTCTCTTCAAACGTTTCTCTAGTCCAGTATCAATGAGAGACCTAGCTATTGAATAGCTCGAAGTGAATATTCCTGTATTCCCAGGTGTAGAATCCGCAACTGCTAAACAATGGTCTACAATCCTATCATACATTGAGCTGTTTCTGCTCTGGAATGATGTATCTAAACCATGGACAATCAATCCTAATCTATTCTTCATAGCAAATGGACTTTGGAATGTAGTCTTGATTGTTTCAGGACCTAGACCCAACATCTCAGAGTACGCATCTAATGGTGACAATGTACCAGATACCGCCACTGAACTATGAATCATCCCTAGGATTGGCTTTGTTACAGAGGTTGGATTCAATGCAACGCGATCGAGAGACACTCGTTTTCCCCCACCACTCTCTGTTGAATTCACTAGTAGAAAAGCAAAGTCTTCTCTTTGCGCACATCTTATCCACTCTAGAAGAAAATCTCCCACTCTATGAATAGAAGAACGAGGAAACTTACCTGCTTTAAGTAGACTTTTCTTAATCTCAGCACCGTGTTCTTTCATATGATGAAGTACTCTATCCGCTGAATCTAATCGACCAATTGAAACAACTGATTCAATAATCTCCTGAGGATTGACTATCTTCTCCTCATTTTCCCTCATAGTTGCCGTGAGTTCAAGCAATCTCCGTGTAAGAGCCCGGCAGAACTCAAAGGAGGTCAAATCCTTGTATGGTCCATCTCCAACCTCCCTTGTTGCCTGTCTTACCACTCTTATGGTCAGTGAGTCGCTTGCGGAATCTAAAGCCGTTGCAGGAACATTATGTGCCTCATCCTGAACAAGTATCATCTTTGATGGTGGTGTTCCTAGTTCGGGAATAAACACTTCAAGTATCCAAGGATCGAACACATACAAGTATGAGAGTGCCACAACATCTACAACTTTTGCCAAACGCTTTGCCATCTCATATGGGCACATTGACTTGCTTTCTGCTATTTTTACAATCTCGGGAGCTGTCAGAACCTTCCTTGGTAGATTCTCTAACAAATCCTCAGGCTCGCCTGCTTTCTTCAGTTTCTCGTAGTATGAACATCTTCCAGTTGCTTTCAGCTGCCCACAGACTTCACTAATGGGTGCGACGAGGTCAGCGTTTTCCAGTACAAATGCATTCAAACACATATGACGTCTTCCGCGGAACGAAACACCTGATACATCCTGATTCCTTGAGATTTCTAGCATCTCTTCCATGACACGATCCAGTTGCCTATGTGTTCTTGCACAATAGAGCACCTTTCCTGAATTCTCTTTGACCCAAGGAAGGATGGCGCTCAATGTCACACACGTCTTTCCGAATCCATTTGGTGCCTCTGCGCATATATTGACTCCAGTGTAGACTGCAGATTCAATCTTCGTCATCATCTCACTTTGTCCTTGTCTGGGCAGAGGATATGGGAAGTACTCGGTATATCTAGAAGCATTATCAGTCATGGGATGCCAGAGGTTATTCAATCGTTGACCTTGATAACCATGTTGTTTCGGATTTCGGTATTGATTTAACCAAGTGACCCACTGCAGAATTTGTGACCTATCATGGGACTCGATGACATATCCGAATTCTCATCAGAAACCAGTATTGGTACGATTCGTGTACGAATCCTAGACCTTGAGAACGGGCTCCTGATTTTGATATCAGACAAAGAGCGGTTCAGGCTAGGTCTCTCTGCTGTGGCAATTCCTTCAGGTCAAGGAAGCTCAGATCCCACCTCAACAGGACTGTTCTCAATGGGTCTTGACAACGCTCTCGTACGCACTGTGACTGAGCGAGTTGCATCTTGGACCAATCGCACATGCATAATAATTACGGGTCTCAATCAGATGAATCGTGAAATTATGCTTGAGATAGTGTCTCTTCTCAGGGACCATTTTGTGACATAATATTCTCAATTATTTCTTTGACCCATTGACCAGTTTCCTCCAGTTCGTACACCTGTCTGATATATTCCTCCCAAGTCACCCCTCTATTCGCATTAACCCAAATTTCGAAGACACTCTTGAGATTAATATGAGCTGCCTGATGGTACTCACAGAACTCTTCATCGACACTCTTGCGACCGCAGATACAGCACTCTTTCATGATTCCTAGCCTCCGATATCATCACTCTTCTTCTTACTTCTTCTATCATCTAAGGCTTTGAGATCATCCTGTCTTCCTGGGCATTTTGACCAATTGATGCAAGTTGTCCATACTCTCTTCCCAGAAGTAACTGTTATCATCCTGTATTCACAATACGGGCACGTACTATCCATGGGAGATAAAGTGCCTTTTTGGGGAAGTGGGAATGTTTGGTCACACTTTCCTCCCTTATAGTTTGAACATCCCACAAATCGTTTTCCAGACTTTGGAGACTTCACAATTCTAAGTATTCCATCATTACACTTTGGACAAGGTCCTAGTTCTTCGGTGTCTTTCCAATATCTCTGAAGTCCCTCGACTAAGGTTTCACCTATCTGATCCTCTTTGCTCTTAAACTCCGCAAGCTGCTTGAGGAGACTAGTCTTGGCTCCCCTGATGACATTCTCTCTTTTCTCCGTGCCCTCCTGAATTTTTTCCATCTCTATTTCTAGCTGTCTTGTCATTTCCGGGGAGAGCACATCCGGGATAAACTGGCTTAATGTTTCAAATACTGCAAAACCAAGATTAGAGAGTTCGAACTTTTCACCTTGTGTATATCCTCTCGACTTCACTGAATCTACAATACTCGATCTTGTAGCTTTTGTCCCAAGATTCTCTTTCTCGAGAAGCTTGAGGAGGCTAGCAGGATTGAATCTTGCTGGACCTTGTGTATACTTATTCTCTGAATTCACGGATGCAAGTCGGACAATATCTCCTTGGTCAATATTGGGGAGCACCTTTTCGCCAGCTTTGAAATATGGGCCATAGAACTCCGACCACCCCTGTTTCACGATTTGGAGTCCTCTTACGTATAATCTGTAACTGCCACATATGATATCAGCTCTTTGATGATTCTTAATCAATGGTTCTCCAAAGAGTGAGAGAAACCTCCGTACAATGAGATCATAGACCTTCTTATCACTCGGAGAGAGATGTTTCGTAGGTTTCTCTCCGGTGGGATGTATTGAAGGATGCGCAGGGTCTGTCTTCTTTCCTTGAATTGGTACGAGATTCCCTTTCAGGATAGTTTTAGCCATATAGGCATAGTCTTTCATACCTCCCAATCCGGTGAGAATTCCTTTGATATCCAAAGTGGATGGGAGCATTTCACTATTCGTTCTTGGGTATGAGATAAGAGCATCAAGATAGAGACTTTGTGCTATAGCAAGTGTTCGGCTGGGTTTGAATCCAAAATGCCTATACGCTTCTGCTTGAAGTGAGCTTAGATTGAAGGGCGGGTGTGGTGGTTGTGTGACAGTTCGTTGATTGATAACGTCCACTACTGCGTCTTGTCCAATTAAATCATCCACTATTCGATTAGCATCTTGTTTTGATGACAATTGCTTCTTAAAATACTCCAATTCCATTTCGTTCCCTTTATGATCCCCAATAACATGAATTGTCCAGTATGGTGTCGGAACAAAGAGATTGATTTCCTTCTCTCTTTGAGCTATGAATGACAATGTTGGTCCTTGAACTCGTCCCGTTGAAATTACTTTGAACCATCCAGCTACGTTCTTGATAGCTAGTGTTAAAGCTCTGGTCATATTGATACCGTATAACCAATCTACTTCATGGCGAACATGACCGGCTTCAATTAATGGAAAATCCAATCCGCCTCTGGTTTCATAGGCTTTTTCCAGGTCTGCATCTGTTAAAGATGAGAATAGCATTCGATGTGCTTTCATCGGGTCAGCTTTGCATGCATATTTTAGAGTGAGATATCCAATCAGACTGCCTTCAATATCATAGTCTGTAGCAATTATGAATCCATCAACATCCTTGGAGAGTTTTTGAATTAAATTAATTATTGGCTTGATGTTGATTGCTTTTTTATCCACTTCGTACTTGGGAACCCATTTACTCTCCAGACGCGGGTAGGTCCAGCCCTTCTCAGTCTGCTGAAGCTCAAACAGATGCCCTATGGCATATACAACAACAAGTTCATCATTTTCCTTCTTACATTCATAATACACTACTTTCCCTCTCTTAATCTCCTTGGGTGACTGTGTATTATCTAGTGCTGCAGCTATTTTCTTTGCTGCTGATGGTTTTTCCGTGAGTACCATCAATCGAGACAGTTATTTTCACCTCTCTCCGGTATCTTTTGTGACATAAACTTCAGAGTTTTAAATACACATTGTAATCCACTAGAACGCTGCTTTCTTTTTTCAATATTTCATTAGTACGATGGCTGATTTCTCGATACGCTTAAAAGCAGACACAAATTCGAAACCGCTCGAGGTAAGATTATGCAACCTTGGTGGCCGAGGATTATTATACGCCCTAAAGTTAGACTTACAAGGCCTAGGTTTAGAATGCCAACTAGACCTCCCGATACAGTCATTTTTGGTATCATGTTCATTGCAGTTCTGTTTGTCCTCGGAGGCAATGTTTACACTCTAGTAAGAACTCCTCCCGCGATTGCAGGTGGCTCTGGTGGAGTACCCATTCTTGTCGCTCCAAGTCTTGACTCACAGCTTGGAATGGAAGGCGTTGTTGCGTCTGTAGTAGTCTTTGTTGGTGTAATGGGACTTGGTCTTATCTACTATGGGTCAAAATACGTATTCCAACCCGGTTATGCTACTCGACTAATGGTTCTTGGTATCATACTGTCCGGTGTATCCTTCCTCATCTTCAGTTATCTGTGGACAATAAAGACGGGTGGACTCTAAACTTATACACCGAGTATAGTGAAGGGTATGTCAGTGTGTTCCATAAGAGAATAAATAAGATTCCTAGCAATGTCAAGTTTGATTCTCTTTCGTTCATCTGCTGGAAAATGAAACTCATGCATGGGTTTAGACCACTTACCTACAGTATCTCCAAAGTCCATCCCTGCAAGAATAACCCTGCGTGGTGAGTAAGCAGTCACTATATGACATGCCCTGTCGCCATCCGTGAAACCTCCCCAAAGAAAGGCTCGATCTGTTGGCTCTACTTGTGTACTTCCAAGTACTGCGCCTAAACTAGGAACTATCTCCATAATCTTGTCCATATTATCTCCATGAGCATGTACTATTGTCAAAGAATCTCTTCTTGTTGCCTCTCTTATATCATCCAAATTACCATCGAGGTCTGTGACAAGCACACTGCAATCATAGCTTAGATTGAGAAGCGCGGATACTGCGCCATCAGCTGCAACATATATCGGCTTGAACAACTTTCCAACTCCCAAGGATTGAAGGTGCGTTTCAAGCGACGGACCTGCTCCACAAATTACAACAGTCTTACCCTTGATTCTTTGTTCCAAATCTTGTAACAAAGACTTTGGGTTGACTACTTTCAATAGCTCTGTGAGTAGCCTTGTTGCTTCTCGATCCGAGGATGGATCAAGACTCAATTTATCTACGATATCAAGATAGATTGGTTGCCAATCCGTCCATCTCATCCCAGATCACCTGACTGGATACCATGATCTGTTTGAATACTCTTACGAATTGCCTCTCCTACACGGACCGCTATTCTTGATTCTTTGACATCATGAGTTCGTATGATGTTGGCACCATTATAGACTGCCACTGAGGTTGCAGCAATTGACCCTGTTAACCGATCCGCAGGATCTGACTGGTCTAATAGACTTCCAATGAAGGCCTTTCTAGACACTCCCACAAGGATTGGTTGACCAAGTACAGCGAAGGCACCTAAATTATGCAATATTTCATAGTCCACATTAGATGGTTTGCCAAAGCCTATTCCCGGGTCTACAAGTATCATACCTGTATCAATTCCAGCATCACGAGCTAATGAGAGGCTTTCTCTAAGTGATTCTAATGAAGATTGAATACTGTCACAATACGGTCTACAGTTTGCCATAAGTATGACTGGAGCGTTTCTATCTGAAGCAAGGCCTGCCATTTTAGAATCTGCTTTTAATCCAGATACATCGTTAATCACTGTAACTCCCATGTCGAGTGCCTTCTCAGCCACCTTTGATGACATAGTATCAATCGATAGCGGTAGTTTGGTCATAGATGTGATAATATCAATCGCGTTTGTAACACGCTTGAGTTCATCGCGAGCAGTTATCTCTCGAGTATGATAAATCTCTCTCGGAGCTGTTGAGGCACCGCCTATATCGATAATGTCTGCTCCTTCTCTCTCAAATCTGGCAATAATCCGTCGCACGTCTTCTTCTTTGGCAGCAACTGTACCTTTGTAGAAGGACTCTGGTGATAGATTAATGACACCCATAATCCTAACAGGATACTCATTCCCTATCCGAAGACCTGCAACATCAACGTAGGGCTGTTCCAATCGCTATCACCTCTACATGAAGTCTGTATGGAAGGAAATAAAATGTAGCTGATTTAGCCATGGACCCATCAATAATCGGGGTAATTTGATGAGTGACAAGTTGGAAAGGACTCACCTCTACGATTGGCATAAAATGCACGGTGATGTGATTCCATTTGCTGGCTGGGAGATGCCAGTAAGATATAGTGACATTAGAGATGAACATATGGCAGTTAGAGATGCAGTTGGCATTTTTGACACTAGTCACATGTTCCGATTCTTTATCAAAGGCCCACAGGCCTCAGAATTCCTTCAAAGGATGACCACAAATAATGTGAGCAAGCTCGAAGTGAATGGTGGTCATTACACCACCTGTTTAAACGAAAATGGAGGCATTCGTGATGACCTGATGCTCTATCGGATAGATGCAGATGAATACATCTGGGTCACAAACGCAGCAAATGGACCAAAGATTAGAGAGCACTTGGTGAAACACTCCAAGTCTTTTGATGTGCAAGTTCAAGATCGGTCATCAGAGATTGCCATGATTGCAGTGCAGGGCCCAAAGGCGCTGCATCTTCTCAGTAAAATGGCAGGACGTGACCTGAATGAATATAGTCGATTCACATGCAATCCTGTCAAAATTGCAGGTTATGACACATACCTCTGTAGGACTGGGTATACAGGCGAAGATGGTGCTGAAGTGCTAATCCTAAATTGTCCCCTCACCAATGAGGGCAAGAAACGAGCAATAGGATTCTGGGAGGCACTACTTTCACAAGGATCTGAGTTTGGTGCCACGCCATGTGGGCTTGGGGCAAGAGACTCCACTCGTCTTGAAGCAGGGCTTGTCCTATACGGTCACGAACTTGATGAGGATACTTCTCCTATTGAAGCAAGAATTCCGTATGCTGTCAAGTTCAAAGTTGAGCCGCATTACATTGGTTATGATATCGTTAAGAGCCATAAAGAGGTGGGCGTCAAGAAAACACGCATAGGCTTTGTAATGACCGATCGTGGTATTCCACGAGAAAACTATCCTATCCTCTTGAATGGTCAAGTAATTGGTCAAACAACAAGTGGTGGCGTATCACCAATTTTGAATAATGGTATTGGCCTGGGATATGTTCCTCCAGATCTTGTCAATATAGGAGATGTGATTGAGATTGATATCAAGGGACGACATCGCAAGGCCAAGGTAACAGAGTGGCCCTTTTACGACCCTCAGAGGTATGGTGCGACTCGCACCGGATAACATCCAAACTGATTTAAACAGAATATAATATTCCGATATTGTTGGTGGACTATATGGGCGGCACCGAAGTCAAAGATGGACTATACTACAGTAAAGAGCATGAGTATGCTAGAGTTGAAGGTGACATTGCTGTTATCGGGATAACCGATCACGCTCAAAACGCACTGCATGAAATCACATTTGTTGAAATTTCAGATGTTGGCACAATCCTCAAAGCAGGCGACGAATGTGGACTTGTAGAGTCCATGAAGGCATCATCAGACATCTTCACTCCTGTTAGCGGTGAGATTATTGAGGTGAATGTTGAGCTAGAGAATGCACCTGAAATTGTCAATGAAGATTGCTATGGTAAAGGCTGGATGTTCAAAATCAAGCCATCAAATCTTGCTGCGGATCTTTCAAAGCTAATGGATGCAGAAGCATACAAATCATTCATCGAGTCTGAATAGAATCTGATTAGGGAAAACGCGGGGCGTTTCTGATAGCGTCCCACGGTCTTCTTTTCTCACTCTTGTCATAATATTATGCTTTTAGTCGTTAGGACAACTATATGATTAACAACAACCTTTTTAGCATATCACAAAATCGCTGCTGCAAGTTCGAAAGAGCACGGAGAGCGTACTCCACATGTCGTTTGGTAAAGTAAAAAGGTCCACTGGAAGATTTCTCAGACAAGTATTCCATAGACCGAAGTCGAAGATTTCACGTGGCTCAGTCATTATCATTGCAATCCTATTCATCATTTTCACAACTGCACTGTTGCTACGTTTAGAGCCTCTAATCAACTCTCAACCAATCGTACGTGCCTTTGACCCATGGTTCCAGTTGCGGGTTACTGATTATGTGACTGAAAATGGGTTTGGTGCATTCTTCTCTTGGTATGATGACTCAACATGGGTTCCCTTTGGACGCGACATGGCTAAGACAAGCTATGTGGGAGTACCTTTCACAAGCGCATTCTTCTATTTTCTGCTTAACGGACTGGGCATCCAAGTAGATGTTCTTACAGTTTCACTAGTTCTTCCTGCATTTATGGGCGCTCTTACTGCTATTGTTGCGTTCTTTCTGGGTAGAGAGCTCTCAAATAACACAGTCGGATTGTTCACCGGCATCTTTACTGCATTCATTCCTGCCTATCTTCAGAGAACAGTTGCAGGCTTTTACGACAATGAATGTATTGGAGTATTTGCTATCGTTCTTACCACATTTTTCTTTATGAGGGGCCTAAAACGAGGTTCAATGACTGCATCTGTTGGTGCGGGACTCTCCCTCGGGTATCTGCTTGTATCTTGGGGTGCCGCAGAGTTCATGCTTGGATTACTAGCTCTCTACGCGTTCCTGATGCTTGCAATAGGCCATTATAGTAAGCGATTACTCTCAAGCTTTCTCATCACAATCTCACTTGGACTCTTCATCGGAGGATTAATACCAAGGAATGGATTTACTGACCTGACATCCTTTACGACGCTTGCTCCTATCGGAGTTGCTGGACTCCTTGTGCTGTACGAGGTTTGGCTCCGAGTGGGACATTACCGTGAAGCCACAGCCAGTGTCATGGCTCCATATATGAAACCCATACTTCTTGGATTGGTAGCCCCTGCTGTTGGTGTTGTGTCCTACATGCTATATGTAGGAAGCAATGCTTTGACAATCACGCCATATACTTCAAACCCAATCCTTACAATTGGATCAAAGTTCCTTACTGTACTTAATCCATTTACAAGGTTAGATCAGAGAATTCTTGCCTCAGTTGCAGAACACCTTCCGAGCCCATGGGGTAGCTTCTATAACACGCTTCTGGTCTTGATCTTCTTCTTCCCACTCGGTATGTACTTCCTCTTCAAGCGAGGTCGTGATGAAGATTGGCTAATGGTTTTCTATGGTCTATTCTCTGTCTACTTTGCTGGAAGTATGATACGTCTAAGCCTGATTCTAGGTCCAGGTGTAGCAGTCTTAGCTGCTGTAGCAGCCTACAATATACTTGCACCTTACGCTAAGGTGGTAACACAACAGTCAGTGTTTGAGAGGCGTAGGTTTAGAATGAGTTCGTCGCTCACATCAGAGCACGCTCTTACTGCCTTTGCCTTCGTAGGTCTGTTACTCTCTGTCAATGTCATACTTGGTGTACAGTATGTTCAGGCACAAGTGGGTAATCCTGAGTTTGCACAGGCTCCCCTATCATCTGCAAGTCAGTCTACAGATTGGCAGGTGGCAATGACTTATGTCAGGAATGTT
>Ga0224495_10000185_pt1 | contig 49636 bp, 46 predicted proteins | sample SF_Jul11_sed_USG_FD_168128 | JGI IMG/M metagenome (GOLD analysis project Ga0224495, IMG submission 168128) | Sediment microbial communities from San Francisco Bay, California, United States - SF_Jul11_sed_USGS_4_1 | ecosystem: Environmental > Aquatic > Marine > Sediment | place: USA: California...
TGCATCGAAGCTGTTGATATGCGGATTGGCCTTGCTCACGGCGGCCTTGAGATCGACGAGATCCTGGTAGATGATGCGGTCTGCTCCGATCTCGCGGCATATCTCATCATCGTTGCGCCCAGTCGCAATCAGCTCCTTCGGACTGGGCATGTCGATGCCATAGACATTCGGGAAGCGCACCGGCGGTGCGGCAGATGCAAAATAGACCTTGCGCGCGCCTGCATCTCGCGCCATTTGCACGATCTCCCGGCTGGTGGTGCCGCGCACGATGGAATCGTCCACCAGCAATACGTTCTTACCCTTGAATTCGACGCCGATGGCATTCAACTTCTGACGCACCGATTTTTTTCGCATCGCCTGTCCCGGCATGATAAAGGTACGGCCGATGTAGCGGTTCTTCACGAATCCCTCGCGGAACGGAATTTGTAGCCGATTGGCTAATTGCAAGGCGCTGGGGCGGCTCGAGTCTGGAATCGGGATCACCACGTCGATATCTATCTCGCTCCAGGTGCGCTTGATCTTGTCGGCCAGATATTCGCCCATGTACAAGCGCGTCTCATACACTGAGATACCGTCGATCACTGAGTCTGGACGCGCCAGATAGACATATTCGAAGATGCAGGGGTTGAGGCTGGATTTTTCGCTGCATTGCTGGCTGTGCAACTTGCCCTTGAAATCCACGAATACCGCTTCTCCAGGAGCGATATCACGCAGGAATTTGAAGCCCAGCGTATCGAGCGCTACGCTTTCAGATGCGACCAGATATTCATTGCCTTGTGCTGTTTCGTGCACGCCGATCACCAGAGGGCGTATGCCGTAAATATCACGGAACGCCAGCAGGCCATATCCCGCGATCATCGCCACCACTGCATACGCGCCATGGCAGCGCTGGTGCACTCCACTCACTGCGTCAAAGATCGTTTCTGCATCGAGGCGGTATTGCCTGGATTTGATCTGCAATTCGTGCGCCAGCACGTTGAGCAACACTTCCGAATCGGAATTGGTGTTGACATGGCGCAGATCCTCCACGAACAATTGCTCTTTCAATTCATCGGTGTTGGTCAGATTGCCGTTGTGTCCGAGCACGATTCCGAACGGTGAATTCACATAGAACGGCTGCGCCTCGTTATGATCAATTGCAGAACCGGCAGTGGGATAACGCACATGTGCTATACCGGCATTGCCCAGCAGCGCGCGCATGTTACGGGTGCGGAACACGTCGCGCACCAAGCCATTGTCCTTGTGCAGGTGAAAGGTATGGTTTTCCAGAGTCGCAATTCCGGCAGCATCCTGTCCGCGGTGCTGCAAGACTTGCAAGCCGTCATACAACAGCTGATTTACTGGCCCTTGCGAAATCACTCCGAGAATACCGCACATGATTTTCAACCCCAAAAATTAACTACCCAGAAATCAGTTTCGCGCCCGGTAATGAATGCGCTGAGCAATGCTTTCCGGCAACCATGCTTTCGTCAGCAAGGCGACATCCTCGGCCGGTTTGCTCATGTGCGCATCGCGCCAGAAAGGCCGCTCTGGAATATCAGTCACTCCCGCCAGCCACACCATGGCAAGCACCACCAGCAAGCCACGCAGCACCCCAAACAATCCTCCCAGCGTCCTGTCCAGCTTGCCAAGCCCTATCGCCCGCAGCAGCTTGGTCAGTCCCCAGACCAGCACGCCCCATACAATCAGCACTGCAACAAACAGCAGCACATAAGCCACCGTGGTACGCAACAGCTCCTGTTTTATCGGCATCAGTTGCGCAAAACCATCTGCGTACATATTGCTGGACATAAACGCAAGAGGCCATCCCAACAACGACAGCACTTCATAAAGCAAACCGCGCCACAAACCGAACAATAGTGAAATCAACAATATTGCGATGACAGCAATATCAAATCCAGTCATCTAGAACTCGTAAAGGAAGTTTTTGCCTTCACTTACGTACCCTTGGCATTTATTACTACCGGTTGCATGCCATGTTTCTCGAGTAGCTGACGCACCTTTTCGGCCTTTTCGCGATCAGGGTACGGGCCAACGCGCACGCGTATCATTCCACCGGCCTTTTCGGTATATGCTTTGAAATCCCAGTTCTTCAACTTTTCCATTTCCTGTTTTGCTGTATCGGCATTAGAAAATGCCCCGACCTGCACAACAAAACCCTCAGCAACAGGCTTGTCCGTACTCTTTGGATTGGCCTTTTGACTTGCAGCTGGCTGCCCCTTGCTCACAGCCTCCCCTGAACTTCCAGATCCGACTGGCGCAATACCAGGCGTGGATGGCGGCGTCATGGCAGACATGGCCCTGAGTTCGCTTGATTGTAAAACCGCTGGCACGCTAGATACTGAAATCTTCGGCACGAATTCACCAGCCTCATCTGCAGGCGGGATACGCAATTCAATATCTTGTCCAGATGGTCTGGGCTCGCTATCCAACACCATCGGCAATATCACCACTACCGCCAGCGTAAGCGCAAAGGCACCGATAAACCTGCGACGTGCTTTGCGCTTGATAATCTGCTCATCGCCTGATAATTGTTTTGCCATTTTCCAAATCTCGCCTGTTTGATTCCTGCTAGGTGACACGAAGTCCTTGAGCTTGCATCACTTCTGCCACCGTATGGAACGATCCGAAGGCGATAATTCTATCATCTTCGCCTGCCACGTTATAGGCATTACGCAGCGCTTCTGCGATGCAACTAAAAGCTTTGATTTCGCCGCGTACAGGACATTGTTGCAGCACTCTTTCCATATCTCCGGCCGCCGTACCGCGCGCTATATCTATACCCGCCACCAGCCATGTATCGATGTGCTGATTCATGGCCGATGCCACCCCCGCAATATCCTTGTCCCTAAGCATCGCGAACACCGCATAGGTATGCGGACACGGCGGCAGGCCAGCAAGATTCTGCGCCAAAGAATGCGCCGCATGGGGATTATGCGCCACGTCCAGGATCAAAGACGGCTTGCCAGACACCAACTGGAAGCGCCCAGCCAGCTGAACCTCCACCAACCCACGCCTCACTGATTCCATGCTTACAGGTAATCTGTCCTTCAGGATATCGAGCGCTGCCAGCGCGGCGCTGGCATTGCGCAGTTGAAACGCTCCGCGCAATGCCGGATATGGCAACGCAATGCGCGAGCCAACCTTGCTGCGATAGTCCCACTGTCCCTGGTGGGCGGTAAAACCGAAATCGCCGGCTATGCACCACAGATCTGTACCGATCTGTTTCGCCCGAGTTCTGATTGCCTTGGGTACATCTTCATCCGCGCAAATCGCCACACGGTCTTTTCGGAAGATACCTGCCTTTTCGAACGCAATCTGTTCGCGTGTGTCGCCCAGATAATCGGTGTGATCGATATCTACGCTGGCAATCACCGCGCAATCACCGTCGAACACATTCACCGCATCCAACCTACCCCCTAGACCTACTTCCATGATGACAACATCCACCTTGTGTGCGATGAAACAGTTCATCGCTGCCAGCGTACCGAATTCAAAGTAAGTAAGTGATGTGGTTCCACGCGCCTGCTCGATCAGATCGAACGATGCACACAACTCCGCATCGCCCGCCTGTTGCCTGGCGATGCGCACACGCTCGTTGTAGCTCAACAGATGAGGGGACGTATAGCAGCCGACACGATAACCGGCTGCGTGCAAGATGGCTTCCAGCATCGCGCACACCGAACCTTTACCATTGGTGCCACCGACCACGATGACCGGAAAGTCAGGATCAAGATTCAGCTTGTGTTTGACTTGTGCGACACGCTCAAGCCCGAGCTCTATGGGCTTTGGATGAATGGATTCAAGATAGGCAAGCCAGCCGGATAGCGTATTGGGCATTGTCATTTTAGGTAGGAACAGCTATGCATGCCGTGGTTCGCGGCACACACGATCACATGTTATAAGTTATGCCACCTTGATATCACGCAAGACGGAATTCGAACCGGAAAAATTTACAGCTTGCCGCAATATTGCGACATCTTTTGCAATATGGCAGGTGCAGTTACTCTAAGAAATCATTCGCATCTTGCGAACTACCCCTAACACCGTGTTGATTCCAGTCACAGCCACAGCAGATTGCATGGCTCTGGTTCAACTCATCGTCTGGGCATTGGTGCCGGCATTCGCGTTGGGGGATCGCGTCTTCTTGCCATTGTTTTTTCAGGGGGATCCGCGGGAATTCGTGTCTTGATCGTCCCGCAAAATCCATCCGGCAACGGTTCATTGGAAATACCCAGCCAAGGCACAAATGGGCCGCATATAAACCCGGAACCTTCAATAAACTGTTCACGGGCACTTATAGGCCTGCCATTTTCAAAAGTCAGCTCAGTATATGATCTACAATCAGGCCGCCACAACGGGATGGGGAAAATAGCCCAAATAGTACGGCCGCACCAGCGGCTCTCTTCGTTATAGACCCTAATTTCTCTGTAAATGGCTCGAGTATCTTTACTTACGCCGATATTGCCGGGTGCAGTCCCTGCGCAACTGGCTATCTTCACTTTGCATTCAGATGTAGAAGCATCAAACACATTAGGATCTGTACAGGCAGCCGCAGCAACACCTGAGGTGACGCAACTGTAGTCAGTGTTATCTCCGAAAGTGACGGCAACAACAACGCCGGGTGGGGGGCAAGCCCCTGCCGCGATGCTTTCCACGCACGAAGCAGCATCATCTTCTTTGGCCTCTTTTCCAATCGAATCTTTCCGCACATCCCTCTGAGCAAGCATTACCGCCCTATCATCGTTAAATAATTTAGCCTTCTTGTCATCATCCGCCTTGTCTGCCAAAGCTTTCAGCTCAACCTTAGGGACAAGCAATAATGCCGCAGAGAGGTCTTTCTCGACAGGCTCAGACGGTTTGGAAATATAATATCCCGCACATCCGGTCAAGTTAGTAACCAGCAGCAATAACGGTATAGCGTTTTTCCAACCAACTAACACAGCCCGACTCCCTTTAATTATTCCAACGACGCCTGCTGGATATGTCTAGTGCTGCCGGCCTTAAATCATGCATGTCTCCCAATGATCTGGCTGAAACTCCGCATTGAAAATCGCCCTGCATAATCTCTGCTCTACACTCGTCAAAAAGCAAACATACAACAACAGCCATAAGCGTACCGCCATGAGCCGCCCAAATGCATGTGATGAATTTCTTTGGCATGATTGTCCGCAGCAAATGTACTGCCAAACTCACACTCCAGCCAATTTTACTTCAGGCCGCCTCGATTTCTGCTGCGGCAAATTGCTTGGTCAGCAGCGCTATCAGAGTTGATAGTTGGTTTTTTATCTCCCGCCGATCTATGATCATGTCGATGGCCCCATGCTCAAGAAGGAACTCCGCCCGCTGAAAACCATCCGGCAGGGTCTCGCGCACTGTCTGCTGAATAACGCGTGCACCTGCAAAACCAATGAGTGCGCCAGGCTCGGCAATCACCACATCGCCCATAAAAGCGAAACTGGCGGAGACACCACCCATGGTCGGGTCGGTCAAAACCGAGATGAACGGCAACCGGGCCTCGCTGAGCTGGGTCAGCGCGGCGCAGGTCTTGGCCATCTGCATCAGAGACAATAACCCCTCCTGCATGCGCGCGCCTCCGCTGGCGGCAAAACAAATGAATGGGCATTTTTGCTCCAGCGCAACTTGCACGCCGCGCACAAAACGCTCGCCAACCACCGAGCCCATCGATCCGCCCATGAATCCGAATTCGAAAACTGCTACCACTACGGCCTGGGCATGGATGCTGCCTTGCATCACCACCAGCGCATCGTCCTCATCAGTGTTTTTCTTTGAATCGATCAGGCGCTCCGAATACTTCCTGCTATCCTTAAACTTGAGGGTATCCACCGGCAGCACTTCTGCACCAATTTCGAACCTCCCCTCCCCATCCAGCAGCATGTCCAGACGAATGCGCGCTGTAATGCGGTGATGATGATTGCACTTGGGGCAGACGCTCTGGTTCTTTTCAAGATCCGAGTGATACAGCACCGCCTGACAAGACGGACACTTGTGCCATAAACCCTCCGGAACATTCTTTTTGGCATCTCCCAGGCGGCGCTTGATTTTTGGCGGCAATAGCTTTTGAAACCAGCTCATGTTGTTTTCTCCTCTAGGCCTTGTCTACAGCCTGTCTCAATTCTTTAACAAGTTTGCTCACGTTTACAACGATGTTCTGCTCTGGCGAATTCTCTATCTCCTGCACAATACGGCTGCCCACTACCACGCCATCACACAGCCTTGCCACCGCCAATGCGGTAGCAGCATCGTGTATGCCGAAACCGACTCCAATGGGTAGCCTGATGTGCTTGCGAAGTTCTGGAATCTTTTTTTCGATCGCGGAAAGATCAAGGTGTCCCGCCCCTGTCACCCCCTTCAGTGAGACATAATATACATAGCCACGCGCCTGCTTGGCGACGCGCTCAACACGTGCATCGCTGCTGGTCGGCGCAAGCAAGAAGATTGGATCGATGCCGTGCTTCTCCAGATGTGCAAACGCCTCGCGCCCTTCTTCAGGAGGAAAATCCACCGTCAACACACCGTCCACGCCCGCTTCGGCACAGCGTTTGGAAAATGTCTCCCAGCCCATCGCTTCGATCGGATTACCGTAGCCCATCAGCACCAGCGGGGTTGAACTATTGGTGCGGCGAAATTCGGCCACCATGTCCAGCACATGATGCAGCCCGACATGGTGCTTGAGAGCGCGTTCGGAAGCACGCTGTATGGTCGGGCCATCCGCCATCGGATCGGAGAACGGAATACCAAGTTCAATCACATCAGCACCTGATTCAACCATTGCATGCAGCAAAGGTACCGTGAATTTCGGATGTGGATCACCGGCAGTAAAGAACGGGATCAACGCCTTGCGCTTGTTTTGCTTGAGAATATCAAATGTAGACTGTAGGCGCGACATGAATATCCCTAGAACTGTATGCCTGATGCGCTTGCCACTGTCGCCATATCTTTGTCACCACGACCTGACAGATTCACCAGCAGCACCTTGTCCTTGCTCATGCCCGGTGCGATCTTCGAGGCATGGGCCAGCGCGTGGCTGGATTCCAAGGCAGGGATGATGCCTTCAAAGTGACACAGGTCGTGAAAAGCGCGCAACGCCTCGTCATCGTTGATCGCCACATATTCTGCGCGCCCGCTGTCTTTCAGCCAGCTATGCTCCGGTCCGACACCGGGGTAGTCCAGCCCGGCGGAAATGGAATGCGTTTCGATTATCTGACCATCCGCATCCTGCATCAGATAAGTACGGTTGCCGTGAAGCACGCCTACCGGACTGTTGGTAGTCAGCGGAGCAGCATGATGTCCGCTGGCCAAGCCATGTCCGCCCGCCTCCACGCCGATCAGCGTCACACCCGGAATATCGATGTACGAGTAGAACACCCCCATCGCATTCGATCCGCCGCCTACACAGGCAATTACCACATCTGGCTGGCATCCTGCCAGCTCCGGCATCTGCACCATGCATTCCTTGCCGACGATGGCATTGAAATCGCGCACCATCATCGGGTAAGGATGTGGTCCGGCCACCGTACCAATGATGTAAAAGGTGTTTTCGATGTTGGTCACCCAGTCACGCATCGCTTCATTGAGCGCATCCTTGAGCGTCTTGGAGCCGCTTTCAACCGGTACTACCGTCGCACCGAGCAGTTTCATCCGGTAAACGTTCTGCGCTTGGCGCTTCACATCTTCCGAACCCATGTATACCACGCACTCCATACCATGGCGCGCCGCCACAGTCGCTGTTGCCACGCCATGCTGACCTGCGCCGGTCTCGGCAATTACGCGCGGCTTGCCCATACGCTTGGCCAGCAAAGCTTGCCCGACGGTATTGTTGACCTTGTGCGCGCCGGTATGATTAAGATCTTCGCGCTTAAGATATATCTGTGCTCCGCCAAGTTGCTCCGACCAGCGTTTGGCATGATAGATTGGGCTGGGGCGACCGACGAAATATTTCAGGTCGCCATATAGGTCGGCGATAAATTCAGGATCCTCGCGATATCGCTCATAGGCTTGATTCAGCTCTTCCAACGCGCCCATCAGGGTTTCAGCGACGTAGATGCCACCATATGGGCCGAAATGGCCGCTGCTGTCGGGATAGTTATACATCTGCTCGCATGACCTCTTGCATGAAACGGGCGATCTTCGCCCCATCTTTAATTCCCTTGGCTGACTCAACGCCGCTGGACACATCCACCGCGTAGGGTCTCACCTTGTTGATGGCTTCTGCCACATTCCCCGCATGCAATCCCCCGGAGAGAATCACCGGCAACGGCAACTGTCTGGGGATCAATTCCCAATCAAAACATGTTCCGGTGCCGCCTGGCACGCCATCCACATGGGCATCCAGCAATAATCCCTTGGCGGTATAAAAATGCGACGCGCATTGTAGCAAATCTACCCCGTCCTTGACGCGAATCGCTTTGAGATAAGGTTTGCCGAATTGTATGCAATACTCCGGCGCTTCATCGCCATGGAATTGCAGCAGATCGAGTGGAACACTCGTCAATGTCTCACGTATAACAGCCGCTTCGGCATTTACAAATAATCCGACCACAGACACAAACGGCGGCAACACCCGAGCCAGCTGTGCAGCCAAAGCCAAGCTGACATGACGAGGGCTGCGATCGTAGAACACCAGCCCGATGGCGTCCGCTCCACAATGCACGGCTGTAAGAGCATCCTCTGCGCGAGTGATGCCACATATCTTGATTCGCGTCACTGTATCCCTCCCTGCACGATCAGATTCTCCATCCGGGGCTAGCTATTCTTTAGAAATTTTTCGAATTTAATGCAAGTATAAGCCATCCGTCACCTGGAAGTAGTCCAAGGAATATTTGGGACACGCCAATTACCGGTTATCCGGTTAATTGACCTTTCATCACTTTTGCGTTGACTGCTATCCGGGCAATTCAATAATCTGCTTTTGCCTGACGAGCTTACTTAGCGCCAAGCAAGCAAATTCAACGGCCAAGGAATGAAACTGGCAGCGGGACTTGCTGATACATAACTTGCAAATCATGGGAGATAACATGCTAATAATTAATATGAGCAGATTGGCCTTGATAATGATCATTGGCTTGATGGTTTCAGGATGTGCCACCGTAGCCATTACCGGCTCTGCCGATGTCGACAAAAAAGCTTTCGGAACCAAGAAACGATTTGCAGTCGTGTCTATCGCCTCTCTTAAAACCTTTCAGGGTGAACAAGGCCTTTCACAAACATTCACCAGTAACGACAAAATTCCAGGTGTAAACACCCAGCCGCTCATCAATAAACTTCGGCCAAAAATTATAAGCTCCTTGGATAAGTCAAAGCATTTTAGCCTAATACCAGAGGATACCGTATTCGAAAGCAAGGCCTACAAAAATCTTGCTGAAGATGAGCGTGTCATGAAGATATTGTTCATGAGTGAAACGATGAATGTTGCTAATAACTACAAATACATTTCCGATGAGAAAAAATTTGCAAAATTAGCCCAGGATCTTGGAGTTGACGGGGTCATCGGCATTACCATGAACTTCTCGATCGCCTCCGGCGGCGGGAAATTAACCGTCATGGGCCTAAGTCTGGGCAAGAAAAGCTATAGCGCAACGGCCTCAATATCAGCGGTTGCTTACAACAAGCATGGGGCGGTTATCTGGAAGGATTCCACAATGAAAGAGGCGGAACCTGATGATACAAAGGCCATCATTCTTATCGATACCTCAAGCATGACCGATACGAATTTCGAGAAACTTCATCCATCCGCCATACAAATTGGCAGCAAGGCAGTGGATGTATTGCTGGCCCGTCTGGACGACACACTGGCAGGAAAAGAAACCAGCATGTTCCAGAGCGTGAAATAATTAAGAAAATATACAGCCGCAATTCATGGGCGAGGTTTTGTGCGTTGCCTCGCCCATCCCGATTACATCAACTGCGGTAATCCCCATTTTGCATCGTAGGTGATGTGCCGCAGGTACAATCCATCCGGTGCAAAAGTCGGCGCGGCAACCTCCCGTGATCGGCTTTCAAGGACTCCAGAGATCCACTCTGGCGGATGCTTCCCTTTGCCGACATACACTAGGCAACCGACAATATTGCGCACCATGTGATGCAAGAACGCATCGGCACTCACGTCAAAGACCAGCATCTCACCTTCCCGAAGAATATCAAGCTGGCGCAAACACTTAACCGGTGATTTGGCTTGGCACTCCGCCGCACGGAACGCGCTGAAATCATGTTCGCCTAGCAGGAAATTCGCCGCGGCCTGCATTGCCGCCACGTCCAGCGGCGCATGATACCAGCCGGCCCTGCCGGCATGGATGGCCAGACGCGTGGCGCGATTGATCAACACGTAACGGTAGCTGCGCCCATGCGCAGAAAATCGCGCGTGGAAATCATCCGGAACCGGATGCGCCCACAGCACTGCTATGCTGTCCGGCAGCAGAGAATTCACGCCGCGAACCCATGCGGTCAGCGGCCGCTCGACCGGGGTATCGAAATGCACCACCTGCTCCAATGCATGCACGCCTGTATCGGTACGACCCGCAGCGACAACCGATATCGGCTCGCCGGCAATCAGTCCCATGGCATGCTGCAGCGCATCCTGCACGGTCTGGCCGTCTGGCTGGCTTTGCCAACCACAATAAGGACGGCCATCGTACTCCACACCTATTGCGATCCTCATCGTAACGCAAGTATAAAGATCAACATCGCACCACTCAGCAACAGCACATCGGCTATTGCAAAGCGGTACATCTGCAGCTCCATCATCCCTCTCAAGTGGCAAGTAGCCACTTGAAGAGGATGACAAGCTTTTCCAGACAGATCATTGGTTATGTCTTCAGGTTCCAAACGGCGCAAAATATCTTGCCATGTATATGCGTCTCGCAGCATCGCTACCTCGGCATAAAACAGCGTCAACTCCAAACGCACGGCAAGGCGTTCACTCGACAAACCCAAACATTGCAATGGTGTAAAAAGGGTATGAAGTCCTGAGACAAACTGCAGCCTATGCATGCGCTTCTGCAATATAGCCAAACCTGCCAAGGCAGCCAGCAATCGCGCCAGTTGCTGCACTCCATCAGTCAACCCTTCACGGCTCGGGCTAAACATTCCAAGCATATCTGACAGCGGCTGCCCCGGTGTGATGTAAGCGTAGATCAGCATTAATGACAATATAATCCAACGTGTGCGGAGAAATAACTGGATGAATTTATTCCAGGAAATAACTAAAGCAAACAGCAGGAGCGAACCGGCAGTCACAAGCAAGGTGACTGATGCCAGCACTTGTATAGTCGCGGTCAGTAAACACCATGTCAAAATTTGCGCAGCTGGATGAAATTTCATTGGCGCTCCGGAAGAAAGCGGCGACACCAGAAAGGTAATGCGAAAGAGGCTGCCATGCTCCTAGTCACGCATACGCCATTTCCTGTGCCTCGGGAAGCTTAGTTGGTTTGTCAGTCGATTTTAGTTCAATCGGCATTGCCGTAGTTGCACCACCATCTCCGAACCGCCGTGACTATCCCATTTACCGAGGTTTCTAATCAGGCTAGTTTGTCGAGCAGCGACTGTGCAATCCCTTTTTGGCCTTCGTCCCCCTCACGCAGAACTTCCTCAAGTATCTCGCGCGCGCCGTTGGCGTCACCCATTTCCTGATAAGCCTTGGCCAAATCAAGCTTGGTGGCAACCTCCTGCCAGTGTTCATCCTTATTTTCAGATACCGGGGCCACAGGTGTGGCAGCATCCTCAAAATTAAGGCTTATCCCCGCTAGAGCAACTTCAGCTTGCTGTGCCGCCGGCGAGACTTTATTGGTTTTATCTTCAATTGGAAAGTCCAGTGTGAATTCCATCATTCCGTCAGCTGCCTGCACAGGGTTCTGGGTCTCTGGTTGTGCCGCTGGGACGGATGGCGAGCTGGTCGCCACGTCGAAAGACATACCATCAATTTTGGGCAGCGCTGCTTCCGACTCCCCTTCAGTTGCAGGTATCGCAGGACGACTACCCGTCACATCAAAAATCAAATCGCCCAAATCTGGCAAGACAGAATTTGACTTCTCTCCAGCTTGATCAGAGGCTGTTGGAGGAGCTGAAGTAACATCAAAATCCATCTCCCCTCCTGGCTTGGCAGCCGTTTCTGGGGACAACATGACTACTGTCTGGCCCGCGCCAGTCATAAAATCCTGCCCTGAAGGCAAGGCATTTTTCTCTGCGGGCACATCCAGATTAAAATCTACTGCCTTTGGTGTAGACGCATCCCCCGATACCAATCTAGGCATGGAATCAAAGACCGGGGCCTGCATGTTCCCGGTGTCTTCCTTGGCTCCAGAACCGCCATATAACGGATTGCTTGGATCCAGATCCCGGCCCATTGCAATCGCCTTATGAGTTGCCTCTTCGTCACCGGAATCCTGCAACTGACGCGTAATGTTCGCGAAAGAACTCAGATCCTTGCGATTGGCATAAATTTCCAACAGCTTGAGATGTATCCGGTGATTATTAGGTGTGCTTTGCAGCGCGTCTTTAAGAATTTCCTCAGCCTGCGCATCGCGTCCGAAATTAAGGAACAGATCCGCCTCACTTATAGGATCGGCGTCTTGCGATTGATCACTCGCATCGCCTTGGGATGCAGCCATGCCGGTGAAATCACCTGTCTCAGGAGAAGAAACGGCAGGTGTTGCGATATGCGTGGTTTGAGTACCGGAATCCTCGGAAAATTTGCTTAGGAACTTAAAGAACGGTTTTTTTTTTCGCTGTTTTACAAACCAACCCAAACCGCCCAAAGCAATCAGTAATCCAGCGCCCCCGGCAAGATAGAGGGGTTCGCCCAGAACCCGATCGAACATATCCAGCACCTGATCGATCAGTGTCGGCTCCTGCTTGACTGGTGTCTGCTCCTGCTTGACTGGCGCCGGCTTGGGTTGCTTAACCGGCGCTGGCTTAACCGAACTCGCTGGTGACACCGCAGCGGCAACAACCGGGGGTTGTTGCGCTAGGGCCGCAGCCTGGGATTTCAACTCAAGCAGCCTTTGCATCTCCTGAATATTCTTTTCCAGCAAAGCAATGCGAGCTTGATCTTCTTTGGCAGCCTTGGCTGCTGCGATTGCATTCTCTTGCGCCGCACTTTGCTTGTCCTGCGCAGTCAAATCTTTGCCGCCGCCACCTCTCGCCGCCTTATCTCCTGGGGCTTCTCCCCTGGATAGCCTGAGCACTTCCTTGGCGGAATCTTTGGCAACAGGTGCTTTATCTTCAACCGAACTGGCAAGCTTGCCGGTAGCAATCTGCTCGGCCACTTGCTGCTTGCTGCTCCTTGATGCGGCTCCAGCCAATTTTTGCCGGTAGGCATTCCAATCGGCAACATGGGCACGGATTTCCTTAATTGCTTCATACTGCCCCACCTCTTCGACTTCTTTCTGATTGGGTAAGCGCAAAATCTTGCCTGCCCTGATCCGGTTCATGTTTTTTCCGTCGAACTCATCAAAATTGGCTCGATACAGCGCGACCAGCATGCGTTCCAGACTGACATCAGCCAGCTTGTATTGTGCCGATATTTTGCTCAAGGTGTCGCCGCGATGAACTTCAAGCCACTCTTCGTTCGGAGCCAGTATGCCGCCCAACGCAATATTTTCTGGCACAGCCGTTGTCTCCGGGGTGCCCTGCTCCACAAATGGTACAGCTACACCTTCAGCCGCAGATGCGGCAATAGGAACAGGTGAAGACGAAACTGACGGCACTCCTTGTTGAATAGACTGTACTACAGCAGGCGGTGCGGGCGGCTCACCTGGCATTAGCTCCATACCTGCAGGTGCAGATTGAACTGCGGGTGCGACGGGTTGAACTTCAGCCTGCACTGGAAGTTCAGCAACGTAGCCAGGAGGATCAAGCAGAAAAGTATATTCGCGCAGCAACTTCCCTGACGACCAAGTCAATTCCACCAGCATTACCACGAAAGGATCGTTGATCGGCTGAACGCTGGTTACCTTGAGGTATGGCTCGCCATCCGCGCGGCTCTCGATCTGAAATTTGAATTTGCTGCCATAGGGATAATCCAGGCCGGTGCTTTTATAGACCTCCGGAGTGGCGAGGCGGGCAACAAGACTTGCCTTCTCAGACTTGCTAATTGCCACTAATTCAATTTCCGCGTTAAGTGGCTGACCCAGACCGGTAGTCACGCGTATTCCACCCATACCCACGGCGGAAATAGTTGCGGACAGTGTCAAACCGGCAACAATCCCAATCAGTTTCAGCAGTGATTTTTGCACACCATCACCTTCACCTAATTTCATTAGACAATACAAAATAACATCATAGAGTTATAAGCACAAGCTAAAAATTACTTTAAAACAATTAAACCCTACTTATATGATGGAAATAGCTGTTTCCGCACACTCTTTCAACTGAGATATTTCGCAATCAGAATTTCCGCGATCTGCACGCTATTCAACGCAGCGCCCTTACGTACATTGTCGCTGACTACCCACAGATTCAAGCCTAACGGATGCGAGACATCCTCGCGGATGCGACCGACGTAGGTCGCATCGTTATCAGTTGCTTCGACAGGAGTCGGATAACCTCCCGGCTCGCGGCTGTCTAAAACGATCACGCCCGGCGCCTTCTCCAACAGGGTACGCGCCTGGTCGGCAGTAATCTTCTTGCGAGTCTCGATATGCACCGCCTCGGAGTGTCCGAAGAACACAGGCACGCGCACTGCAGTCGGATTGACCAAAATGGTATCGTCCTCCATGATCTTCTTGGTCTCCCAAACCATTTTCATCTCTTCTCTGGTATACCCGTTTTCCATGAACATGTCGATTTGCGGCAACACATTGAAAGCAATTCGTTTTGGATACACCTCTACTGCAACTTCCTGAGAATTGAACAACGCCCGGGTTTGCGCGGCAAGCTCTTCAATTGCCTCCTTACCAGTACCGGATACGGCCTGATAGGTCGCCACATTAATACGCGCAATGCCCACTGCATCGTGGATAGGCTTGAGTGCCACCAGCATCTGTATTGTAGAACAATTCGGGTTAGCGATAATGTTGCGATTCTTGTAGTGCGCAATCGCATGCGGATTCACCTCAGGAACCACCAGCGGAATATCTAGCTCGTAACGGAAGTGTGCGGTGTTGTCGATCACCACGCAACCCGCCTCAGTCGCGATGGGCGCATATTTTTCGGAGACGCCGCCTCCTGCAGAAAAAAGGCCGATCTGCGCCATGGAAAAATCGAATTCATCCACGTCGATGACAGTATAGTCACCCCCCTTGAAGCTTGCGGTGGAGCCTGCCGAACGGCTTGAGGCCAGCAGATAAAGATTGCGTATCGGAAACTTGCGCTGCTCAAGAATCGACAACATCGCCTCGCCCACCGCACCAGTCGCACCCAATATACACAGGTCGTATTGCTTGGCCATATATTCTTTACGCAATATTGGTGCAATTATCGTTCAAGCAAGATACGCAACATGCGCCGCAAAGGTTCTGCCGCGCCCCACAGCAACTGGTCGCCACACACGAAAGCACTCACATATTCAGCCCCAAGTTCCATCTTGCGCACACGCCCGACAGCAACGTCAAGCTTGCCAGTTACCGACACGGGAGTCAGTTCGCGCACAGACAACTCGCGCTGGTTGGGCACAAACTTGACCCATGGGTTGCCCCCCTTGATGTGTGATTCGATTTCACTCAACGGTATATCTTTCTTCAGCTTGATGGTCAGCGCCAGGCTATGGCACCGCATCGCACCGATACGAACGCACAGGCCATCCACCGGGATACGCTGTGTCGTCCCCAGTATCTTGTTGACTTCTGCCTGCCCCTTCCATTCTTCCTTGGACTGACCATTGTCGAGTTGTTTGTCTATCCATGGGATCAGGCTGCCCGCCAATGGCGCGCCGAAATTCTCGGTGGGCATATCGGAAGAGCGCAGCTCCTCGGCCACGCGGCGGTCGATCTCCAGAATGGCTGAATTCGGGTCGGCCAGCAGTTCGGCCACCGAAGCATGGACCACGCCCATCTGGCTCAGCAGCTCGCGCATGTTCTGCGCTCCCGCGCCGGATGCCGCCTGATAAGTCATCGACGAAACCCACTCTACCAATCCTGCATGGAACAAGCCCCCCAAGCCCATCAACAAAATGCTGTTGGTGCAGTTGCCGCCAATAAAATTTTTGCCGCCATTAGCCAGAAACTTTTTGATCAACGCCAGATTCACCGGATCAAGAATGATGACCGCGTCTTTTTCCATGCGCAGTGCGGAGGCCGCATCTATCCAATATCCTTGCCAACCTGCCGCACGCAGCCTGGGGAAAATCTCGGTAGTATAATCGCCTCCCTGACAGGAGATTATCGTGTCCATCGCCTTAAGCTCATTCAGGTCGTGCGCATCTTTCAGCGGCACGCCGCGCCCTTCGGCAGGCGCCGATCCCCCCGCATTGGAGGTGGAAAAAAACACCGCATCGATCTGGCCGAAATCATTTTCCTCGCGCATGCGCTGCATCAGCACCGATCCCACCATTCCGCGCCAACCGATCAAACCCACCTTCATGATTGTTCCTCGTGATTAAAGTGCTGAGACGACCGCATCGCCCATCGCCGCACAGCCGACCTTCTGCATGCCGGCCTCATAGATGTCACCGGTGCGCAGCCCTTGCTGCAACACATTTCGCACCGCGCCCTCAATGCGCTGCGCGATATCTTCGCGCGCAAAGGTGTAACGCATCATCATCGCCACCGACAAGATCGTCGCCAGTGGATTAGCGATGTCCTTGCCCGCAATGTCCGGCGCAGAACCGTGGCAAGGCTCATATAAACCTTTGTTACTGGCGTCCAGCGAAGCGGATGGCAACATGCCAATCGAGCCAGTAAGCATCGAAGCCTCATCCGACAATATGTCTCCAAAAATATTTCCGGTAAGGATCACATCAAATTGCTTGGGTGCGCGCACCAGTTGCATAGCGGCGTTATCCACATACATGTGCGATAACACGACCTGTGGATATTCCTTCGCTACATCAGTAACGACCTCCCGCCAGAACATGCTGGTATCCAGCACATTGGCCTTGTCTACCGAGCACATCTTTTTGTTTCGCTTCATCGCTATCTGGAAACCGACATGTGCCACGCGGCGTATCTCAGTTTCACTATAGAGCATGGTATCAAAGCCCTGACGCTCTCCGTTATCCAATGTGCGTATGCCGCGCGGCTGGCCGAAATAGATGTCGCCGGTCAATTCGCGCAAGATCATGATATCCAACCCCGACACCAACTCCGACTTCAGTGTGGAAGCATTTACCAGCTCCGGGTAAACGGTCGCCGGGCGCAGGTTGGCGAACAGGCCAAGACCTTTGCGTATGCGCAACAAGCCCTGTTCTGGCCGCATCGGACGGGGCAAAGTGTCGTATTGATAGCCCCCTACAGCACCAAGCAACACTGCATCTGCCGCAAGTGCCAGCTGCTCTGTCGCTGGCGGGAAAGGATCGCCCGACGCATCATATCCCGCGCCACCAAGATGTGCGTATTCCAGCTCAATTTTCAAACCATCGCGGCGCAACAGTTCCAGAACTCTGGCGGCTTGGGCAACGATTTCCGGCCCGATGCCGTCACCAGGCAATACTGCGATCTTCATTTAACATTCCCGGAATAATTACAAAATTGATCATGCATACAGCCATGGCTGAGAAAAACGGTGTTGCTCCTCATACGCCCTGATCTGCTCCACATGCTGCAAAGTCAGGCCTATATCATCAAGCCCATTCAGCAAACAATGCTTGCGGAAAGGTTCGACCTCAAACTTGCACATTGTGCCGTCCGGCGTAGTGATGCTCTGCTGCTCAAGATCGACCTTCAAACGATAACCAGGCACGGCTTCAACAGTCTTGAACAATAAATCTACCTGTCCAGCTGGCAGACGGATCGGCAGCAAGCCGTTCTTGAAGCAGTTGTTAAAAAAAATGTCGGCGAAGCTGGGAGCGATGATGGCGCGAAAGCCATAATCTTCCAAAGCCCACGGAGCATGCTCGCGCGAAGAACCGCATCCGAAATTTTCACGTGCCAGCAATATCTGTGCGCCCTGATAGCGTGGGCGGTTCAGCACAAAGTCCGGATTGATCATGCGCTTCGAGTTATCCATCCCGGGTTCGCCGTGGTCGAGATAACGCCACTCATCGAACAGATTCGGGCCGAAGCCTGAGCGCTTGATAGATTTCAGGAACTGCTTGGGGATGATCGCGTCGGTATCCACGTTGGCCCTATCCAGCGGAGCAACCAACCCATTCAGCAAGGTAAATTTCTGCATTACTTTCTGACCGCCTTCTGAATTTCTTCGCCGCCTTTCTGGAGGTCTTTACCAAGACCATCCAGGGTATTGCAGCCCACCAGCATGAATGACATCAAAAACAGCAAAACAAATCTCATAATTCATTCCCCTCATTTCAATTTCTGCTGACATCCACAAAATGCCCGGCGATCGCTGCCGCGGCCGCCATTTCCGGACTAACCAGATGCGTGCGCCCACCCTGCCCCTGGCGCCCCTCGAAATTGCGGTTGGACGTCGAGGCACAGCGCTCACCCGGCGAGAGTTTGTCGTCGTTCATCGCCAGGCACATCGAGCATCCCGGATCGCGCCATTCGAAACCTGCCGCGATGAATATCTTGTCCAACCCCTCCTGTTCGGCCTGCCGCTTCACCAGACCAGAGCCGGGTACCACCATCGCCAGCTTAACGTTCTTTGCAATACGTTTTCCTTTTGCAATCGCGGCAGCGGCACGCATATCCTCAATGCGCGCATTGGTGCAAGAGCCGATGAAAACCTTGTCGATATTGATCTCGCTTATCGGGGTATTGGCCTTTAAACCCATATACTGCAGCGCCCGCTCGGCAGCATCGCGCTTGACCGCATCGCTCATTCCCGCAGGATCTGGCACTCGTCCATCAACCGCCACCACCATTTCCGGCGAGGTGCCCCAAGTCACTTGTGGCCTGATCTGTGCAGCATCCAATTTGACCACCTGATCGAATTGCGCGCCCTCATCGCTAAGCAGGGTGTGCCAGTAAGCCACCGCCATGTCCCACATTTCGCCTTGCGGTGCGAACGGACGGCCCTTGAGATAATTGATAGTAGTGTCGTCAACCGCGACCATCCCGGCTCGGGCCCCGGCCTCGATCGCCATGTTACATAGCGTCATGCGCCCTTCCATCGTAAGACCGCGTATTGCACTACCAGCAAATTCGATCGCGTAGCCGGTACCGCCTGCCGTGCCGATCTTGCCGATCACCGCCAGTGCAATGTCCTTCGCGGTAACGCCCCTGCCCAGCATCCCTTCAACGAGCACCTGCATCGCCCTGGTTTTTTTCATCAACAGACATTGCGTAGCCATTACGTGCTCGACCTCGGAGGTTCCGATGCCAAACGCCAGCGCAGCAAATGCCCCGTGCGTACTGGTATGCGAATCGCCGCACACCACCGTCATGCCCGGCAAGGTCGCGCCCTGTTCCGGACCGATCACATGCACGATACCTTGACGCACATCTGACATCTTGAATTCATTCACGCCGAATTCAGCACAATTGCTGTCCAGCGTTTCCACCTGTAGACGCGAGACCGGATCGGCGATACCCTGCGCGCGTCCGCTGGTCGGCACATTATGATCAGCCACAGCAAGTATCGAAGATGTGCGCCACAGCTTGCGTCCGGCCAGCTTCAGTCCCTCGAAAGCCTGCGGGCTGGTCACTTCATGCACCAGATGACGGTCAATGTAAATCAACGCGGTGCCGTCGGATTCCTGACGCACCACGTGGGCATTCCAGAGTTTGTCGTACAGGGTTTGCGCGCTCATCTCGTTCTGCTTATTAGAACGTGTGATTATGCCACAACAGTTACAGCTTGGCAGCTTGCCGCGGTTTGCCTGACAAGGCACTTGTCATGAAGCAGAATTTGTCGTCTAATCTATTCAGATGCACAACCGTTTTCTGGATACGGATTTTCCATGGGACACACAAATATTAATATAAGCCCATCTACGTATATAACGTGGTTAATCCACGACGATCCCAGCTTTACTTTGAAATCTACCTAGCTGGCATACATGAAAATATTCGCCAGCCTGATATTTGTTCTGCTCCATGGACTCACGGGCTCGTATGCTTGGGCTGGCTGCGCCGACCTGAGTAATGTCACCAATTGGTCGGACATCAATACCCACAAAATAATCATGTACAAGAAGAACAAGGCGGTCGCAGTCCTTGAAATCCCGTCCTGCACCATCCTCAAAACGTCTGACATCAGACTGGTGAAGGAAAATGTCTGCGGCGGGGACAAGATCATCGTGTCGGGAGAAATTTGTGATGTGCGCAGCGTCGAGAAACTATAACCATCCCGCACGGCGGAACGCCTGTTCAGGCGAGACACCCTGACAGGTTAGCTCCTTAGAACAACGCCCTTCTCCTACCGGAATGTCCCGCGTACTGATAATCGGATATGGAGAAATGGGGCATGCCATGGAGCATCTGCTGCAAGGGAAGCACCCTCTAGCCATCCATGACTCCCGCCCTGTCGAAGGCATGGCGGCCATCAACGTCGAGCAGCAGGCAGCCCAAGCCGACTTCCTGCTCCTGTGCTTGCCGGCCAATCCACACCGGCAACTGCTAACCAGCCTCGCCCCCCATCTGCAAAGCCATTGCATCTGCATCAGCATCGCAAAAGGCCTGGATGAGCAGGGCCGGACGCCAGCACAGATATACCAGCAGACATTCAATGGACGGCAACCCCACGCCCTGCTCTATGGTCCGATGATCGCGGAGGAGATATGCGCAGACCGATACGCCTTCGCTGAATTGGGTTGTACAGATATATCTACCTACAGTAGTGTGCACACCCTGTTTCATGACACCAGGCTATGCATCCGCCACAGCATCGATTTCACCGGTATATCCTGGTCAGCCATCCTCAAGAACGTTTATGCCATCGCGTTCGGAATAGCGGATGAGTTGCAATTCGGGGACAATATGCGCGGATTCCTCGCTGTGACCGCCTTACGCGAGATCGGGTCCATCGCGGGACAGATGGGCGGAAAATCTGGCGCGCCCTTGCACCTTGCGGGACTGGGCGACCTGATCACAACTGCCACCAGCGCCGGTTCACACCATCATGAAATCGGGTGCAGGCTCGCCCGGGGCGAAACGAAAGATATCAACGGCGAAGGGGTGCATACACTGGCTATGGTCGATAAGTACCGGCTGTTCGATTTTGCGCCATACACCCTGTATGCACTTATCCATGATGTCGTGAAAAAACCGGTCAATGTAGCGCAAAAGTTCCATGACTATCTTGCCACCATCCAGCGCTTGACCTGACAGAGCGAGGAAAAACTCGCGGGAAATGGCGTTAATGAACATTTTGCGCTTCGAAACCATGCTGCTGGATATCTTATGAAAAACTGCCTTCTTCGTCCGCCCGATGCACTGATCTTCATTGCCGGGTATCCGAGTCTGGGGAGCAGGATACTCGCGGCGCTGCTACTGGTGCTGACGGTTACTCCGCTCCACGCCGCGCAATTCGGGGCAGGGGTCGGCATCTTCGCGCTGGCCGAGAACGGGGCCGACATCCAGATCAACTATCATCCGGAACAGGGTTCATGGCTGTATGGATACAAGTTCACACGCTGGACTGATACGTTTCACGATCCATTCACCGGTCGCGAGTTGACCAAAACCACCAACACGATGACCGGCCCGATCGCAAATTACCTGTTCAGCCCGGAGTCGCCGGGAACATGGTATCTGGGCATTGAAGTACTGAGCTGGACAAGAAAAGAAAAGTGGCTGTTTACCGGCGCGACCAGTTCTGATTCCACTATCGCACCCTTTTTCGGTGGCGGTTACATGGCAACGCCGGGTGAATCGTTCTATTACAATCTCGGCTTCTTCCTCAGTCCCTTTCCCAAACTATCCACCAATACGGGGTACAGTTCCGAGGAAAGCAGTGGCGGTTTCGATATCCAGCTACAACTTGGAATCGCGTTCTAATGTTGCCATAAAACAGCCTGACTGACCGGTCAACGGACCCCTAGCCGCCACAACGATGTAACCTCCGCCGCACGCGCAGCATGCAGCGGGTCGGTCGCATCGGAAGCCTTGGGATGATGCGGCTTGACATCCATGCGCGCGATCACATTCAGCCCTGCCGCAGCGAACGTGGCCAGCAGTTCGTCGCGGGTGCGTAATCCCAGATGCTCGGCGATATCCGAAAGCACCAGCCAGCCCTCCCCGTTCGGCTCCAAGTGCGCAGCCAGCCCCCCGATGAAACCGCGCAGCATGCGGCTGTCCGGATCGAATATTGCAAGCTCGATCGGCGAGCTGGGACGAGCCGGGATCCACGGCGGGTTGCACACGATCAGCGGCGCTTTTCCCGCTGGGAACAGATCGGCCTGCACCACCTCTACCTGCGCACCCAGACCTAGCCGCGCAAGGTTCTCGCGCGCGCACGCCAATGCCCTGGGGTCCTGATCGGTGGCAACGATGCGCTTGACGCCGCGCCGCGTCAGAACCGCCGCCAGCACCCCGGTTCCGGTGCCGATGTCGAAAGCCAAATCAGTTGAGGGCAGTGGCGCGTCATTGACCAGGCTCACATATTCGCCGCGCACTGGCGAGTACACGCCGTAATACGGGTGGATGCGTGCCCCCAATACCGGAATCTCCACACCTTTCTTGCGCCACTCGTGCGCTCCGACCAGGCCCAGCAGTTCGCGCAAGGAAACCACCGAAGGTTCGCTTGCAGCCCCATACGCTTCAACGCAAGCCTGTCGCATGTCCGGCGCGCGGCGCAGCGGGATGGTGTAATCACGACCCAGCGGGATAAGTATCATCGCCAGTGTGCGTGCGCGTTGCGACTGCGCCTGTCGATGCAGGTTGAACGCTACACCCGGTATTGTTGAGGTCCCTTCGACCTTGCTCAGGACAGGCTTACGCGGCTTGCGGTCGGCCCGCCGCGACATCGCCTGCAACAACTGTCTCGCGTTCTGGAAATCGCCGCGCCACAACAGCGCAGTCCCCTCGCAGGCCAAGCGATAGGCCTCGTCCGCCTTGGTCGTATCGTCCGCGATGGCCACGCGTCTTGGCGGCGGCATGCCGCTTTCAGAACGCCATAGGGCGGCGCAAGCCTTGCCAGCTTCGGTCCAGTTGATGGTTGCGTGTTCGATCATGACAACACCTTATTCCATTTCGCGATGAAAAGCGAAATATCACGGGGATATATGGCGGACAGGCTAGTTTACTTCGCCTTAATCCTAAAAATATCGTAAGATTCAAGCTTTGAAACCGCAGCAATCATGTAGATAAGGAAGTCATTCAGCAACCATAATCAAAATCAGGGAGAACAATAGCATGGCAAAGAAGAATGCTTTTTATGCGCAATCCGGCGGAGTCACCGCAGTCATCAATGCATCGGCCTGCGGCGTCATCGAAACCGCCCGCAAGCACAAGGACAAGATCGGCAAGGTGTATGCGGGCCGCAACGGCATCATCGGTGCGCTGACCGAAGAGCTGATAGACACCACCAAGGAATCCGCCAAGGCCATCGCCTCCCTGCGTCACACGCCCTCCGGCGCATTCGGCTCCTGCCGCTACAAACTCAAGAGCCTGGAAGCCAACAAGCGCGAATACGAACGCCTGATCGAAGTCTTCAAGGCGCACAACATCGGTTACTTCTTCTATAACGGCGGCGGCGACTCCGCTGACACCTGCTACAAGGTCTCGCAACTCTCTGAAAAACTCGGCTATCCGGTGCAGGCCATCCACGTGCCCAAGACCGTGGATAACGACCTGCCGATCACCGACTGCTGCCCCGGCTTCGGCTCGGTCGCGAAATATATCGCCGTCTCCACGCTGGAAGCCAGCTTCGACGTTGCCTCGATGGCCAAGACCTCGACCAAGGTATTCGTTGTGGAAGTGATGGGTCGCCATGCAGGCTGGATTGCTGCGGCAGGTGGATTGGTCGAAGATCACGGCATCCCCGTAGTCATCCTTTTCCCAGAGATCGAATTCGACCAGAAGAAATTCCTCTCCAAGGTGGACGCAATGGTCAAGAAACACGGCTATTGCAGCGTGGTAGTCTCGGAAGGCTGCCATTACCCGGACGGAAAATTCCTCGCCGAACAGGGCACGCGCGACGCCTTCGGCCATGCACAGCTCGGCGGTGCTGCGCCAGTGGTCGCCAACATGATCAAGGACGCGCTCGGCTACAAATTCCACTGGGCCGTGGCCGATTACCTGCAACGCGCCGCACGCCACATCGCCTCCAAGACCGACGTGGACCAGGCCTACGCACTGGGCAAGGCCGCAGTAGAATTGGCAATCAAGGGACAGAACGCAGTGATGCCCACCATCGACCGCGTGTCCGACAAACCGTACAAATGGAAAGTCGGTGTCGCTCCGCTATCCAAGGTCGCGAACGTGGAAAAATTCATGCCGCGAGATTTCATCACCTCCGACGGTTTCGGCATTACCACCAAATGCCGCACCTACCTGTTGCCGCTGATCAAGGGCGAAGACTATCCACCATACAAGGATGGCTTGCCGCAGTATGTGAGGTTGAAAAATGTGGCGGTACCGAAGAAGCTGCCTAATTTCAAAATCTAAGGGAAAACCGAAAAGTCATCGTTCCTGCAACATCCGCAGCATAGCGATATCCATCAAGAACCGTCGGGCAATCCCCGACGGTTTTGGTTTTGAAGTTGTTATCCTTCCTTCGATATAGCCATTCGACTAAGCTGTCAAAATACGACAGCCAAGTCGCTGGTTATCAGGACGAAAGGGACGACTGGTTTTCGCCCTGTCCCAAGAGCCGCCCACCCCCGCTATGCTACAATTCGCGCCTTCGTTTCAAAACAACAAGACCCAGCACAATGAGTTTGAACAAAGTCCCCTCCGGGAAAAACCTGCCCGACGACTTCAATGTGATCATCGAGATCCCGATGCACGGGGAGCCGGTGAAATACGAGGTTGACAAGGAATCCGGCGCGATCTTCGTCGATCGCTTCATGAATACCGCGATGCACTACCCGTGCAACTACGGCTATATCCCACACACCCTTTCCGACGACGGTGACCCGGTGGACGTGCTGGTGATCACGCCGGTGCCACTGAATACCGGCGTGGTGGTGCGCTGCCGCCCGCTGGCCGTACTGAAGATGGAAGACGAATCCGGTTTCGATGCCAAAGTGCTGGCCGTGCCTGTGGACAAGCTCTCCACGCTGTACCGCGGACTGAAAAGCCACACCGAATTGCCGGAGATCACGCTCAGGCAGATCAGCCATTTCTTCGAGCACTACAAGGACCTAGAGCCCAACAAGTGGGTGAAGATAGGCGGATGGAGCGGCATCGGCGAGGCACGCGCGGAAATCATGGCGGGTGTCAACAATTATGAGAACGCGCCGGAAAAACCCAGCTTTTAAGCTGGTAGGAATGACGACTTGATCAACCTTTCACTCAACAAATAGGCCAAAGCGCAAGGATGCGAACATGACTGCAAAGATCATCGACGGCAAGACCATCGCACAGCAGGTGCGCTCCGAATGGAAGGTGCGTGCCGACGCGCTGAAGGCGCGTGGCACCACGCCGGGGCTGGCAGTAATCATCGTCGGCGAAGATCCTGCTTCCAAGGTGTATGTCGCGAACAAGGTGAAGGCCTGCGCCGAACTGGGCCTGCATTCCGAGCACATCGTGCTGCCCGCCGACACCAGCGAAGCCACGCTGCTGGATCGTATCGCCAAACTGAATAGCAACCCGAAGATACACGGCATCCTGGTGCAACTGCCGGTGCCCAGGCACATCAATAGCGACAAGGTACTGAACGCGATCAGCCCGGACAAGGACGTGGACGGCTTCCACCCGATGAACGTCGGCGCGCTGGTCACCGGCAACATGCGCTTCGCGCCCTGCACGCCTTTTGGCGCGATGAAGTTGCTGGAGAAGAGCGGCGTGAGCATCGAAGGCAAGCATGCCGTGGTGGTGGGCCGCAGCAACATCGTCGGCAAGCCGATGGCGCTGCTGTTGTTGCAGGCCAATGCCACCGTGACCATCTGTACCTCCAAGACACGCGACCTCGCCAGGTTCACCCGCGATGCCGACATCCTCGTGGTGGCCACCGGCAAGGCGAAGATGATCAGCGGCGACATGGTCAAGCCGGGCGCGGCGGTGATAGACGTGGGCATCAACCGCATGCCGGACGGCAAGTTGTGTGGCGATGTGGATTTCGATGCTGCCAAGAAAGTAGCGGGCTGGATCACCCCGGTGCCAGGTGGTGTCGGCCCGATGACCATCACCATGCTGGTGGCGAATACGATACAGGCGGCGGAACGCTCCTCCGGTTTCGGCAAGTAACGGGTAGCAGATTTGCGCGTAGAAGCAGTCTGCCTGGGAAAGCGCAGTATCCGCTACGCGCCTATTCTGCCGAAAGATTATGGAATTGATCCAACAGCTTCCCAACACAAAATGCCGTTCAGAACCGGGAAAATCATCCCGCAACAGATCACAGATTTGGAATCGAACTATTCTGTAGCGCCAAGAACAGCAGAGGCAGGCATTGGTTCTGCACTTTTCTCTTTCACCTGTACGGATGACTTCCGTTCTGGCACATTCCGTGCAGAAGAATCCTCAAGTATCCGGTAGAACACCTCGTCGCGCTTGATCATGCCCAGCTCGCTGCGCGCGCGCTCTTCGACTGCTTCGGTGCCTTGCTTGAGATCGCGCACCTCGGCATCCAGCACTGTATTGCGAACCCGTGTCAGCTCATTGAGTTGCTGCTGCTCAACGAGCTGCCGATTCGTATCCCACACTTTCAACCAACTGCCTTTTCCGATCCACAACGGGTACTGCAATAGCAGCAGCAGGATTGCCAGTATCAGCGTAACCGCACGCATTATGAAACCTCAAAAAATCCAGATTTCATCCCAACTGCTGCATTACGAAAAATGTTTCCTGCTCACCTATAACCAAAATACGGCGCAGCAAGATTGTCCCCGCACCATGCATTTTGGCGAACCCTGGGTTATTAGCCGCTTCCATCATCCCAATTGGTAATAAGCGTCACGGCCCGGATAGGAAGCGGTGTCTCCCAGGTCTTCTTCGATGCGCAGCAACTGGTTGTATTTCGCCATGCGGTCCGAACGCGACATCGAACCAGTCTTGATTTGCAGCACATTGGAGGCGACCGCGATGTCGGCGATGGTGGTATCTTCGGTCTCACCTGAACGGTGTGAGATCACCGCTGTATAACCTGCGCGCTTGGCCATCTCGATCGCGGCGAAAGTCTCGGTGAGCGTGCCGATCTGGTTGATTTTGATCAGGATGGAATTCGCCAGCCCCTGGCGTATGCCTTCGCGCAATATCTTGGTGTTGGTAACGAACACGTCATCTCCTACCAACTGGATCTTCTTGCCGAGGCGCTTGGTCAGGAGCTTCCAGCCTTCCCAGTCGTGTTCGCTCATGCCGTCCTCAATGCTGATCAGCGGGTACTTGTCCGTCCAGTTAGCCAGGTAATCGACGAACTGCGTCGAAGTCAGTTTCAGCTTTTCGGATTCGAGATGGTAAAAGCCGCCCTTGAAGAACTCGGAGCTGGCGCAATCCACGCCGATTGCCACATCGGTTCCCGGAACATAACCCGCCGCCTCTATGCCCTGCACAATCAACTGCAGTGCCGCTTCATTGCTTGGCAGGTTAGGCGCAAAACCGCCTTCGTCGCCCACGGTGGTCGGCATGCCCTTTTTGTCGATCAAGTTCTTCAGCGCGTGGAACACTTCCGCACCATAACGTAGCGCTTCGCGGAAACTCGGCGCGCCGACCGGGATAATCATGAATTCCTGCATGTCGATGTTGTTATTGGCATGCGCGCCGCCATTGATGATGTTCATCATCGGTACCGGCATTTCCATCCTGCCGGAGCCGCCCAGATAGCGATACAGTGGCAAACCGCTTTCCTCAGAAGCGGCGCGTGCCACCGCCATCGACACTGCCAGGATCGCATTCGCACCCAGGCGAGATTTATTCTCGGTGCCGTCCAGCTCGATCATAGTCTGGTCGATAAATGCCTGCTCTACGGCATCCAGTCCGATGATCGCTTCGGCGATCTCGGTGTTCACGAACTCGACCGCATTCAGCACCCCCTTGCCCAGATAGCGCTGCTTGTTGCCATCGCGCAACTCAACCGCTTCCTTCTCTCCGGTAGATGCGCCGGACGGCACGGCGGCACGTCCCATTACTCCTGATTCCAGTAACACATCTGCTTCCACGGTAGGGTTACCGCGCGAATCCAGGATCTCGCGAGCGATCACATCAACTATTGCACTCATACTTTTTCCTTCTTCCCTCTTCTAAACGTTCTTCAAATCGATATATTCTTCTATCATCCCCTGTTGCTTGGCCGTGTTATCCAGCACCATCAGTGTACCCAGCAGCGCCTTGAGGTACCCAAGCGGAAAAGCGTTCGGGCCATCCGACAATGCCTTTGACGGATTGGGATGGGTTTCCATGAACAGGCCGGAGATACCCGCCGCCACTGCTGCGCGCGCCAGCACCGGCACGAACTCGCGCTGCCCGCCGCTCACTGTGCCCTGCCCACCCGGCAACTGTACCGAATGCGTGGCGTCGAACACTACCGGACAGCCGGTATTGCGCATCACCGCCAGCGAGCGCATATCCGACACCAGGTTGTTGTAACCGAACGACGCACCGCGCTCGCAAACCATTATATTGTCTTCCCCGCTGGCCTCTCGTGCCTTCTCCACCACGTTCTGCATGTCCCATGGTGACAGGAACTGCCCCTTCTTGATGTTCACCGGACGGCCGCATTTTGCGACCGCATGGATAAAGTCGGTCTGCCGGCATAAAAATGCCGGGGTCTGCAGCACATCGACCACGGCCGCAACCGCACCGATTTCGTCGATACTGTGCACATCGGTCAGCACCGGCACACCCAGCTGCGCTTTCACATCGCCAAGTATCTTCAATCCGGCATCCATACCCAGACCGCGAAACGACTTGCCTGAACTGCGATTGGCCTTATCGTAGGAAGATTTGTAAATGAACGGCAGCTTGAGTTCGCGGCAGATTTCCTGCAACTTCCCGGCAGTATCAAAAGCCATTTCCCGCGACTCGATCACACATGGACCGGCGATCAGGAAAAGCGGCTTGTTCAGCCCAACCTCGAAATTACATAATTTCACTCCGCCACCTTGTTATTGCGGCTGTGCCGCGAACCCATATATCGTCCCGCTATGCGGCAAACATGTGCCTGCCTTCTGTCTTCTGTCTTCTGATTTTTCATGCCGCCGCCTTTTCTTGTCGTAGTGATGCGTGCCGCTGCAATGCCGCCTCGACAAATGCCTTGAACAACGGATGCCCGGTACGTGGCGTGGAAGTAAATTCGGGGTGGAACTGTACGCCTACGAACCACGGATGCATCGATCTTGGCAGCTCCATCATTTCAGGCAAATCCTCGGTTGGCGTGCGCGCAGAAATGATCAGCCCGGATTTTTCCAGTGCGGGCACAAAATGGTTGTTTACTTCATAGCGGTGGCGGTGGCGCTCGTTCACCTCATCGCCATAGATATGCTGTGCCAGCGAACCGGGCTTGACCGGACAGCGTTGCGACCCGAGGCGCATCGTGCCGCCCAGATCCGAATCGTTGCTGCGGGTTTCAACCCTTCCATCACGGTCGCGCCATTCGGTGATCAACGCCACTACCGGATGCTCGGTTGCCAGATTGAATTCGGTGCTGTTCGCGTCAGCCATCCCGGCGACATGACGCGCATATTCGATCACAGCCAGCTGCATGCCCAGGCAAATGCCCAGATAGGGCACCCTGTTCTCACGCGCATAGCGGATCGCGGCGATCTTTCCTTCCGTTCCGCGCTTGCCGAAACCACCCGGAACCAGGATCGCGTCAAAATGCGCCAGCCCTTGCGTGCCGGCAGTCTCAAGCAATTCCGAATCAATGTATTCGATATTGACTTTGGTTTCCGTATGGATGCCCGCATGACGCAATGCCTCTATCAGCGACTTGTAGGATTCGGTCAGATCCACGTATTTGCCTACCATGCCGATGGTGATCTTGTGCTGCGGGTTTTCCAGCGCGCCTACCAATTTCGCCCACACCGACAGATCGGCGGGAGGAAGATCCAGCGCCAGATCCTCACATACGATGCGGTCCAGTCCTTGCTGGTTGAGCATTTGTGGAATCTTATAGATGGTATCCACGTCCCACATCGAGATCACTGCCTCTTCGCGCACATTGGCGAACAGCGATATCTTTGCACGCTCATCATCGGGAATCGGCCGGTCGGCGCGGCACAGCAAGGCAGTAGGGAAAATACCGATCTCGCGCAATTTCTGTACGCTGTGCTGGGTCGGCTTGGTCTTCAGCTCACCCGCGGTGGCGATATAGGGGACCAGCGTGAGATGCACATAAGCCACCTGATTGCGTCCCATGCGCAGACCCATCTGGCGCGCAGCCTCAAGAAATGGCAACGATTCGATATCGCCCACCGTGCCACCGATCTCCACGATCGCCACATCGGCGTGACCATCATGCGAAGCGGCGGCACCGCGCTCGATGAACGCCTGGATCTCGTTGGTGATATGCGGGATCACCTGCACCGTCTTGCCCAGATATTCGCCGCGCCGCTCCTTGCGAATCACGCTGTCGTAGATCTGGCCGGTGGTGAAATTGTTGGCCTTGCGCATCCTGGCCGAAATGAAGCGCTCGTAATGGCCCAGATCAAGATCGGTTTCCGCCCCGTCTTCTGTGACAAACACCTCGCCATGCTGGAAGGGACTCATGGTGCCCGGATCGACGTTGATATAGGGATCAAGCTTGAGCATCGTCACCCTCAACCCGCGCGATTCGAGGATAGCGGCGAGGGAGGCGGCTGCAATACCCTTTCCCAGGGAAGAAACAACACCGCCGGTAATGAAGATGTACTTGGTCATGAGGCCGCGATGATACCGCAAAACCCCCTGCCATCAAAATTATAGCAGCGTTTTATGCCCCTACAGGACGGATCCGATTTGCGCAAAATTGCCGCACTGTACCGCATTCTCGAAATCCTTTAGCGGCAAAGGCTTGCTGTACAAATACCCCTGATAGGCTAGACAACCTGCATCGTGCAGGAATGTACGCTGCTCTTCCGTTTCCACCCCTTCAGCTATCACTTCCATACCCAGGCTGTTGCCCATGCCGATGATAGTCTGCACGATCACCGAATCTGTATGTTTGGTTCCTATATTGCGCACGAAAGAGCGATCGATCTTCAATTGATCCAGCGGCAGTTGCGTCAGGTAAGACAGTGACGAATATCCCGTGCCAAAATCATCCATTGAGAACCTCACCCCGATCTGCTTCAGCGCATGCATTTTGGTGATGGTGTCATTGATGTTATCCAGCACTGCGCTCTCGGTCAGCTCGATCTTGAGCCGGTTCGGAGCTGCGCCGGTCTTTGTCAGCACCTCGCTCACTTTCTGGACAAAATCCTGCTGGTGGAACTGGCGCGCGCTTACATTGACCGCGAGTTGCAGGCCACTAATCAATGGGGATGTTTCCCATTCCTTGATCTGGGCGCAGGCCGTTTCCAATACCCACAAGCCGATGGGTTGGATCAAGCCAGTCTCCTCTGCCAAAGAGATAAATTCGACAGGCGTCACCACTCCCCGAATCGGATGCTTCCAGCGCAGCAACACTTCGGCCCCGATGGGCCGGTTTTCGAAATCCATCTGTATCTGATAGTACAAAGCGAATTGCTTCAGGGAAAGCGCATGGCGCAGGTCGACATCAAGCAAGGAACGGTTTTCAAGCGCAGCCTGCATCGATGGATCAAAGAAACGCAGCGCATTGCGACCGGCGGACTTGGCCTCGTACATCGCGGTGTCGGCTCGCTTGAGCAGTTCGTCAACGGAGATTTCCTGATCGTGGAACAAACTGATTCCAATACTGCATGTGCTGTGATGCTCAAAATCTCCCAGCCGGCAAGGCAGCCGGATGGTGCTGAGGATCTTTTCCCCCACAGCCCTTGCTTGAGCAGATGCCTGAGCTTCTTCCACGCCTAGGCCTTCCAGCATAACGATAAATTCGTCTCCGCCCAGGCGGGCGACGGTATCCGATCCGCGCACGCAATCCTGCAGACGCCGGGCAGTTTCGGTCAATAGCAGATCGCCGACATCGTGACCCCTGGTATCGTTGAGTATCTTGAAGTTATCCAGGTCAATGAACAAAACCGCGCCATGATCCATTTTCCTGGCACCGGCGGTCATGGTATGGCGCAGACGGTCCACCAGCAGGCGCCGGTTGGGCAATTTAGTGAGTGGGTCATAGAAAGCAAGCTGGTGGATTTGCTCCTCCGCCTGCTTGCGTAGCGTAATGTCGGAAAACACAGAGACATAATGTGACACATGACCATCAACCCCTGAAACAGCCGTAGTGGTTAGCCATATTGGGTAAATCCTGCCCCCTTTGTGACGGTTCCAGATTTCTCCCTGCCAGTATTTATCGCGAGCAAGGGTTTCCCACCTTTCCCTGAAGAATTCCTCGTCATGCAGTCCCGATTTGAGCATGTCCGGGGTTCGTCCGACGGCCTCCCCGGGGCTGTATCCAGTTATTCTTGAGAAGGCACTGTTAACCTTGACGATGCGCCGCGCCGCATCCAGGATCATAATGCCCTCCTGTGTCTCGAATGCCGTGGCGGCGATGCGCAGCTGCTGCTCCTCCCCCCTCATTCGATAAAAGGCATAAATGGCATAACCCAGCATCAGCATCGCCGACAGGAACAGGACGAACCGGTACCTGGATGCGGCTAGTTGCTGATCCTGATAATAATCCAGGTAAAGCTGCTCCAATCCGGTTCCCACATGATTCTTTCCATGCGAACCGAGCTGTGCGAACTGCCCTATGATGAGTTTCTCATGCTCCAGTATCAGCTTCGCGTGGCGCGAAGCCAATTCAGCCGAACTTCTGACGTCATCTGGCATGCCGGGAATGATCCGGTCGATCGCAGTTATGGATTGTTTCAGATTCTGATGGGCGACTTCGCTTTTACTGACGGACATCAACAGTGCATCGCGCAGCAGGAACTCGAATGCCTCATGCCAACCTATATTGTTGAAGGCTATCCGCTCCAGCACAACACTGACCATGCGCGGCAAATACAGGAACGAGTTTTTCAGCACCGCGTTATGGGACTTGAATTCCTCCAGCACGGCCGCCTTCTGCCAGATCCGTTGCTGCATGTCTTTCAACTCATCGTTGAATTCCGGCGTATCCGGCAAGGACCGGTATTGCTGATGCTCTTTCAACCTGGCACTAAGGGTCTCCATGCGTTGCATGATGGCGACCACGCCATCGTAGTTGTGCAACATCCGGTAATGATGCTGCAATACCGCCTCGCCCAGCTCGATATCGCGCATCTGCAGTTCGCGCAAATCCCTGGTCAATAAATTGTGCATATCAGGATCGACCGGCTGCGCCCTGATAAACATGAAAAGCAAAGCGGAAACCGCAAGGACAGAAAAAACAAGTTGCCGGAAATTCTTTTTGGCCCGCATGCTTTTGAGGAATCGGATCATGCTCCTGCCTCTCCTCGGTATATCCCGGTCAGGGTATTGAGAAACTTCACGATCATGGTGATTTCCTCACCGCTCAGATCCACGCCCAACTGATATTTCCCCATCGTGGCCACGGCTTTCTCCAGGGAGTCTGCTGAAGCGTCATGAAAATAAGGCGCTGTCATGGCCACATTGCGCAATGACGGCACGCGAAAATCATAGCGATGCTCATCATTTTTAGTGATGTTGTAGCGGCCGAAATCAACCTCGCTGATATTACCGCGATCCGCAAAATAATTGCCGACTATGCCAAGCTTTTCATACATGTTGCCGCCTACATTCATGCCCTGGTGGCAACTAATGCAGCCCAGGCTTTTGAACAGCTCATATCCGGCCAACTCGTCTTTATCCAGAGCCTGCTTGTCTCCGCGAAGAAATCGGTCGAATTTTGAATTCGGGGTGATCAGGGAACGCTCGAAAGTGGCAATCGCATCCTTGACTGTCCCAGACTGGATGCCGCCCGGATAGATTGCCTTAAAATCACGGCGGTATTCCGCATCCTTGTTCAGTTTGCCGATTACCTCATACCAGCTCGAACCCATTTCACAGGGGTTATTCATCGGGAAGTCGATCTGATCTTCCAGCGTTGCGGCGCGACCGTCCCAAAACAGCCTGAAATTGAACCCGCTGTTGAACACCGTTAGTGTATTGACCTTGGTCTGCTTCCCGGAAATACCGGTCGAATGCGGCAAATTATCCATGCCGCCATTGGCGAGGTTATGACAGTGGGCGCAGGAGATCGTATCGTCGCGGGAAAGCCGCGGATCGTGAAACAAGCGCCGACCCAGCGCAACCTTGCGTTTATCAAGCTTCAATTCGAGCGGTATCGGGGTGATCGGCTCCTTCCAGTCAGCGGAATCATCGACCTGCCCGCCGTTTACTTGAGGATCGTGACCTGTAGGAGTTGAATACCAGAAAAAATAAGCCGTTGCGCACAGGGTCAGCCCAATCAGAGCCAGAGCCAGCACCAACCTGCCCGATTTTATAATCATTAAGCGCCCTTATCTAACTTGATAATTCCATTCTGCCACTATGGGAATCAAGATTCAATCGGAACTTACCCACCGCAACTGGTTTTCACTTCTGCACTCCCCTACAACGGTGGAAGTCTTCAGCAATAAACGCTCAATGCAGCAGCAAGGATTGTTGGACAGATACCACGCAAACCGACATCAGCGCGCCAGGCAGCAGGCCAAGCAACAACATGCCTAATCCATTCACGCTGATCAGCAGCACTGTATCCTGCGCGAAAATGATCGGTGCACGGCTTTCAGGCGCGTCGAAATACATCAGCTTGACGATGCGCAAATAATAAAACGCGCCGATCAGCGAGAATAGAACCGCGGTGACGGCCAACCAGATGTTTCCAGATTGCACTACCGCGTTCAACACCGAAAATTTGGCGTAGAAACCAACAGTAGGCGGCACACCTGCCATCGAAAACATCAACAACAACATCAGAAATGCGAGCCATGGACTGCGCTGGCTAAGTCCCTTGAAATCGTTGAGAGTGTCGGCCTCGAAACCCTCGCGCGACAGCAACATGATCATCCCGAACGCACCCAACGACATCAGCACATAGATGACGGCATAAAACATCGCCGATCCATAACCCTCGATACCGCCGCTCAACAGGCCGAGCAGCATGAAGCCCATGTGGGCAATGGTGGAATAGGCCAGCATGCGCTTGATGTTGGTTTGCGCGATCGCAGTGATGTTGCCTATGGCCATTGAAGCAATAGCAAGAATGACCAGCATGCCAGACCAGTGTTGTACCAGCGGTTGCAAGCCTTCCACCAGAATACGGGAAACGAAGGCGAATGCGGCGAGTTTGGGCGCAGAGCCGATCAGCATGGTCATCGCAGTGGGCGCGCCATGGTATACGTCCGGAACCCACATGTGGAAAGGCACGGCGCCGAGCTTGAAAGCCAGACCTGAAACCACGAAAACCAGCCCGAACACCAGCAAAGTCTGGTTTGCCTTGCCGGACAGGATCGCGCTCGACACCGCCCCGAGATGCAATGATCCGGTCGCCCCATACAGCATGGACATGCCATACAGCAACAAGCCTGAAGCCAGCGCGCCAAGAATAAAATATTTCATCGCCGCTTCGGTGGCGACCGCGGAATCACGCTGCAGTGCGACCATCGCATACAGACTCAGGGAGAGTAATTCGAGACCCAGATACAACGTGAGAAAATGGTTGGCTGAGATCATCACCATCATACCGAGCATCGAGAACAGAGCCAACACCATGAATTCTCCGCTAAACAGGCCGCGTACAGTGAGATACTGGCGAGAATACACCAGCATCATGCCAACCGCGAGGTAGGTCAGAAGCTTCAACACGTCGGACATCAGATCATCCACGAACATTTCGTTGAAGGCGTATGTCACACCGCTCTCATGCGTACCGACGGTGACCAGAGCACAGCCAAACAAGCTAAATTGCACCAGCATATAAGTGATCATGCCTCCTCTTTGCCTGATCAACAGATCAGCAATCAGAATCCCACACGCCATGAGCAGCAGGAAAATCTCCGCGCCAGCAGGCATCAAATAGGTCATTAAATCCATATTTCCTCTGTTCTGTGTTTACAACGGCAGCTTGGAACGAGCTATATGTACCAGCAAATCATTCACCGATGTGTGCATGATTTCTGTGAACGGCAACGGGTACAAGCCCATGCCCAGCACGGTAAGCGCCAAGATAGTGAAGATCACTTTTTCGCGCAGGTTAAGATCTGTAAGTTCAGCGACATGCGCATTGGCCACTGCGCCGAAGATCACGCGCTTGTACATCCACAACGTGTAGGCCGCGCCGAAGATCAGCGTAGTCGCAGCGGCGAATGCGTACCAGAAATTTGCCTTCACCGCGCCGAGTATCACCATGAATTCGCCAACAAAACCGCTGGTTCCTGGCAAGCCACTGTTGGCCATCGCAAACAACATGAAAAAGGCGGCGAATACCGGCATGCTGTTGGCCACGCCGCCATAGTCGGCTATGTTGCGCGAGTGCATCCGGTCATACAGCACGCCTATGCACAGGAACAGCGCTCCAGACACAAAACCATGTGAAATCATCTGCATCAAAGCGCCTTCCATGCCGTAAGCATTGAAGATGAACAAGCCAAGTGTGACGAAACCCATGTGCGAGATCGAGGAATACGCCACCAGTTTCTTCATGTCGGTCTGGGTCAGCGCCACCAGACCGATATACACGACCGCGATCAGCGACAGCGCGATCATCACACCGGACAGTTGATGGCTGGCATCCGGCACGATGGGCATCGAGAAGCGAATAAACCCGTAGGCGCCCACCTTCAGCATGATTGCAGCCAGTATCACCGAACCGCCGGTGGGCGCCTCAACGTGAGCGTCTGGCAACCAGGTATGCACCGGGAACATCGGCACCTTGACCGCAAAGGCGAAGAAGAATGCAATGAAGATCAGGATCTGCGCGGTCATCGGCAGTGCGACCCGATGGAAATCCAGTATCGCGAAGCTGCTGCCTGACTGGTTATACAGATAGATCAATGCCACCAGCATCAGCAACGAACCGAGCAAGGTGTAGAGGAAAAACTTGACTGCCGCATACACGCGATTCTGTCCGCCCCATACACCGATGATCAGGAACATCGGGATCAGCATGGCTTCCCAGAACACATAGAACAACACCGCATCGAGCGCGGCGAACACGCCGATCATGATGCCGGACATGATCAAAAAAGATGCCATGTATTGCGCGACGCGTTTTTCGATAACCTGCCAGCCGGCCAGCACCACGATGGGCGTAAAAAAGGCGGTCAGCAGGATGAACAGCACCGAAATGCCGTCCACGCCGAGATGATAATGGATGTTGAAGCGCGCGATCCAGTCATGCAGCTCGACGAACTGCATCTCCGAAGTGTCGCGCACAAAGCCCGTGTATAGCGGAATTGTTACCAGAAAGCCCAGCAGTGCGCCAGCCAGCGCAAGGATGCGCGCCAGCGGTGCGTTCCTGTCGTCGCCTGTGGATAACACCAGTATGCCGAAAATGATCGGCAACCAGATCGCGATGCTAATTACGGGTAACCCAGAAATCATGCTTTCATTCCTTCAGCTTTCACGCGACTGCCGCGTCATTCAAACCAATTCCGCACGCTCAACAGCACGAATACGCCGATGATCATCGAAAACGCATAGTGATAGATATAGCCGGACTGGAGGCGCCGGATAACTCCAGAAAGCATTCCAACCAGCTTCGCCGAGCCGTTTACCATCATCCCATCAATCAGCTTTATGTCTCCAAACTTCCACAAGATGCCGCTTGCACCACGCGCACCACCGGCAAAGAACCAGTCATTAAACCGGTCGAAGTAATACTTGTTGTCCAGCAGGGTATAGATAAACTTGAACCTGCGGTGAATCAGCGCAGGAATATCAGGGCGCTTCAGATAGAAGAACCAAGCGGATACTACACCAGACACTGCCAGCCACAGCGGCAGGGTGGAAAATGCGTGCAGGGCCATAGAGAACGGCTCCTCTATCACCTCATGGTGCAACACCTGCTCGAGCAAATGCTCTTGGGAGACTACAAGCGAATCAAGGAAAAAACTGCTGTGCAACATCGGATCAAAGGCTATGTAACCTATAACGACCGAGGGGATTGCCAACAGGATCAGCGGAAGCGTCACCACCCATGGTGTTTCGTGAGGCTTCTCGCCAGGAGCCAAGCCATGATGATGCTCATCATGTTTTGCATGCGGATCAAGCTGCGCATGTGCATCATCGTGGGCGTCATGTCTTCCTTTCCTGTCCCCGGTAGCTCCCGATCCCCGGTCTTCTGTTTTGCCAAAACGCTCCTCGCCGTGGAATACCAGGAAATACATCCGGAATGAATAGAATGCAGTGACGAACACCCCGGCCATCACTGCAGCGTATGCAAAACCGGAAACAGGTAACTTCGAAAGATATGCCGCTTCGATGATACTTTCCTTGGAATAGAAGCCAGAAAAGAAAGGCGTGCCGATCAATGCCAACGAACCGATCAGAGAAGTAACCCATGTTATTGGCATGTATTTGCGCAAACCGCCCATATTGCGAATATCCTGATCATGATGCATCGCCATGATCACACTCCCGGCGCCAAGGAACAGCAGCGCCTTGAAGAATGCGTGGGTCATCAGATGAAAAATCGCAGCCGAATATGCGGAAGCCCCCAGCGCCACGGTCATGTAACCTAGTTGCGACAACGTGGAATATGCCACCACGCGTTTGATGTCATTCTGGATAATGCCGAGAAAACCCATGAACAGCGCAGTGATTGCGCCAATCACCATCACAAACGACATGGCGGCATCTGAAAGCTCGAATAGCGGCGACATGCGTGCCACCATGAAAATGCCGGCAGTCACCATGGTTGCAGCGTGGATCAGCGCGGAGATAGGTGTCGGACCTTCCATAGAATCGGGCAACCAGACATGCAACGGGAATTGCGCAGACTTGCCCATCGCACCAATGAACAACAAAATGCAAATAGCCGTCAGTAAATTCACCGACATGCCCGGTATAGGTGCAAGATCACCGGCGTGGCTCGCTGCATTGGCGAATACGGCATCATATTGCAGCGTACCGAACACCATCAGCACCAGTGCGATGCCAAGCAAAAAACCAAAATCTCCGACACGATTCACCAAGAATGCCTTGAGGTTGGCATAAATCGCGGTCGGCCTTGTGTACCAGAAACCGATCAACAGGTAGGAAACCAGACCCACCGCCTCCCAACCGAAGAACAGCTGCATGAAGTTGTTGGACATCACCAGCATCAGCATCGAGAACGTGAACAGCGAGATGTAGCTGAAGAAACGCTGGTAGCCGGGATCTTCTTGCATATATCCGATGGTATAGATATGTACCATCAACGAGACGAAGGTCACCACCAGCATCATCGTGACAGTCAGGCTGTCGATCAGGAAACCTATCTGGAAGCTGGTATCACCCGAAATCAACCATGTATATACCGGACCGTTGAACACATTGCCTGCCAGCACATCCCTGAAGATAACCAGCGACGCAAAAAATGAAACCGCGACCAGAGCGATGGTGATGCGGTGTGACCATACGCGCCCCAGACTGTTTCCAAACAGGCCGGCAGCAATCGCACCGAGCAGCGGAGCCAGTGGTACAAGCAAGTAGAGGCTTAGCATACTCATCAACCTTTCAGACTGTCGAGATCATTTACATTGATCGTATTCAGATTACGGAACAGCACCACCAGTATCGCCAAACCGATAGCGGCTTCGGCAGCGGCTACGGTCAAAATAAAAAACACGAAAACCTGCCCTGCGGTATCACCCAGATAGTGGGAGAACGCCACAAAGTTGGTGTTTACCGCCAGCAACATCATTTCGATCGCCATCAGCAGCACGATCAGATTCTTGCGGTTCAAAAAGATGCCTACCACGCTGATGGCAAACAGCACGGCGCTCAGGACCAGATAGTGCGACAGTGTTAACACGCTGCATGCTCCCTTGTAAGGTTCATTCTTTACCCGCTGATGTGCGTCCGGCCGCAAGTTTTTCGGATGGATGCCCTGCTCCCAATTTTTCGGATTGCATGGACACGATGCGCAAGCGATCCGCTTTTTTGACTATGACCTGCTCCGGCACCACTTGGGATTTCGCATCCTTGCGGCGCCTCAACGTCATGGCAATCGCGGCTACCATCGCCACCAGCAGGATCACGGCGGCAATCTCAAACGGATAGGCATATTCGGTATAGATCAACCGGCCCAGTTCCTTGGTATTGCTGTAATCAGCAGGATGCCGGATAGCGCTCATGCCCCTGAAGCTATCCTGCGCGCCAAGCACCCAGATCATCTCGAAAGCCATCAGGCAGGCCAGTGCAGCGCCAAAGGGAAGCCAGCGCCAGAACCCCTCGCGCAGGCGCACCAAATTGATGTCCAGCATCATCACCACAAACAGGAACAGCACCATCACCGCACCAACATACACCAGCACCAGAGTGATCGCGAGAAATTCCGCCTCAAGCAACATCCAGATACCGGCACTACTGATGAATGCCAGCACCAAGAACAGCACTGCATGCACCGGATTGCGTGCGGTGATCACGCGCAAAGCCGCGAACACAAGCAGCACTGCAAGCGCATAAAACACGACGGTTTCAAAGTTGCTGGTTAAAAAATCCATTAAACTTGCCCTCTATCCTGCTTATCTGAATTTCGCATCCGCTGCGCGGTCCTTGGCGATCTGTTCTTCATATTTATCTCCGACCGCCAGCAGCATCTGTTTGGTGTAATACAGGTCGCCGCGCTTTTCGCCGTGATATTCGAACACGCGCGTCTCAACGATCGCGTCCACAGGACACGATTCCTCGCAAAAACCGCAGAAGATGCATTTGGTCAGGTCTATATCGTATCTTGTGGTGCGGCGTGTGCCGTCCTCGCGTTCGGCCACCTCGATCTTGATCGCCAGTGCAGGACATACCGCTTCGCACAGCTTGCAGCCGATGCAGCGCTCTTCACCGTTGGCATAGCGGCGCTGCGCATGCAGTCCGCGAAAACGGTAACCCTGAGGGGTTTTCTCTTCTGGAAATTGCACAGTAATCTTGCGAGCAAAAAAATATCGCCCGGTTAGCGCCATGCCCTTGACCAGTTCAAACAGCAGGAAAGTCTTGAAGAAATTTCTTATCGTATTCATATTCGCCTCCACCGCTTACCAGAACCATAGCGGGGTCTGCATCCACACCGCAATCACCACCACCCAGATGATGGTCAGCGGTATGAAAACTTTCCAGCCCAGACGCATCAACTGGTCGTAACGATAACGCGGGAAAGTGGCGCGGAACCACAGGAACAGGAACAATATGAACGTGACCTTGGCAAGCAGCCAGATAAAGCTGTCCGGCAGAAACGGTAGCGGAGACAACCAACCGCCCAGGAACATGATCGAAGTGAGGAAAGAGATCAAGATCATGTTGGCATACTCGGCCAGGAAGAATAGCGCAAACGTCATACCGGAATATTCCACATGAAATCCCGCAACAATTTCCGACTCGCCCTCTGCCAAATCGAATGGTGAACGGTTGGTTTCCGCTACGCCGGAAATCAGATACACAAGAAACATTGGGAACAGTGGAAATAGATACCAATTCAGCATCCCCAAGCCACCTTGCTGACCGCGCACAATGTCTCCCAAATTCATGCTCTGCGCTGCCATCAACACGCATACCAGCGCGAAACCCATCGCGATCTCATAGGACACGATCTGCGCCGCAGAACGAACCGCCCCGAGAAATGCATACTTGGAGTTGGAAGCCCATCCGGCGATGATGACGCCATAGACACCCAATGATGTCATCGCCAAGATGTACAGCAACCCTGCATTGACATCGGCCAGCACCATCCCATCACTAAACGGCACCACCGCCCATGCGGCCAGCGACGGCGCCAAAGCCATGATAGGCGCCAGGATAAACAGAAACTTGCTTGAACCGGCCGGGATGATGATTTCCTTCAACAGCAATTTCACCCCATCGGCAAGCGGCTGCAATAAACCAAAATAACCGACACGATTCGGGCCGATGCGGATCTGCATGTAGCTGAGAACTTTGCGTTCAGCCAAGGTTAGATAGGCGACTCCGCCCATGATGGGCAATACTATTGCCATGATCTTGGCCAGCGTCCAGACCGGCAACCAGGCAGCGCCGAGCAGCTCTTGGCCTGTTTGCAGCAGAGATTGCAGAAATTCCATCATGCACGCTCCACAATAATAGTTCCGAACATCGCCCCCAGCCCTGCCGTTGCCGGATGTCCAGCTGCCACACGCACCGTGCCGACCGGCAAACTGTCGTTCGCTTTCGCCACCAGCCGCACTGTGGCCTTGCCCTGGCTCACAATAACGGTATCACCGGAATTCGCGCCGGTTTTGTTCAGGTCGCTGCTGTGCATCAGCACGCATGGGGTTGCCGCATCTTGTGTCTGTTGCAGTGAAGCCGCGCGTCGCACCAGCGCATCTGCAGAATAAATCGGCACGTCGCTGACACGCTGCAAACCTTGGATATTGCCGCCTTTCACCATTTGCAGTGCGATGTCGGTAACACGGTTATCCATCTGGTCAGCCAAGCTCAACCCGGCCAACAGTTCGTCACGAGCTGCTTCGCTACTGTCAAAATCGAAACCAGGTACTGACAGCAAATTACCCAGTACACGCAATACCTTCCAGGCCGGACGCGTTTCGCCCAGCGGTTTGGCTGCGCCCCTGAAACTTTGCGCACGTCCTTCGGTGCTCACGAAAGTACCAGAGGTTTCGGTGAACGGCGCGATAGGCAACAGCACGTCGGCATAATCGCTCGCACGATGTTTGTATGCGGACAATGCCACCACCATATCGGCGGCATTCATCGCAACCATCGCCTGCTGCGGATCGTGCATATCCAGTTCCGGCTCGACATTCAGCAGGATAAAAGCCTTGCGCGGACTTGCCAGCATTTGGGTGGCATTCATTCCCGTAGCGCCTTTGATGAATGGTACGGCCCCGGCCAGATAGCCGCCGACACTGTTCGCCGCCTCGCCGAGGAAACCGAACTTTGCCCCACACAATGCGGCGATCTGCCCGGCCAACAATGCGATCTGTGCAGCCTGCGGATGTTGCTGTGCAAAATTTCCCAGCAACACCGCAACTCGTTCCCCGCTCGCCATGCTGCGGGCAATGGCACGCGCTTGCTCAGAATGTTGCACAGATTCAACAACTCTCTGCACCTCCGAAGATAATGAGACCGATTTCTCAGAAGCTAGCGCCTTCAGAATTTGTGCCAGCGTGTTCGCCAGATCGCTTGGTGCGACAATGGCTTTGTTCGCTACCGGCATCAACAACTCATCATCGCAGGCATGCACTATATTGGCCTGCGCACCCTTCTTGACCGCATGGCGGATACGCTGGGCCAACAAAGGATGATCTTTGCGCAGGAAGCTACCGACAATCAGGAAACGGTCACAGGTATTAATCTCTGCAACCGGCATACCGAGCCAAGGGACACCAGCCTGCTTGCCATCCGCAGTGAAATCGGACTGGCGCAAACGGAAGTCGATGTTGTGCGAGCCAATTCCGCGCAGCAGTTTCTGCAATAGATACAATTCTTCCAGTGTGCTGTGCGGCGTCGCCAATGCCGCGATCTGCTCCGCACCGGCTGATGTCTTGATCTGGCGCAAGCCGTTCGCCACATACTCCAGCGCAGCCTGCCATTCGACCTCGACCCACTTGCCACCCTGCTTGAGCATCGGCTTGGTCAGGCGCTCCGGGACATTCAGCCCTTCATAGCTAAACCTGTCCTTGTCAGATAACCAGCACTCGTTGATAGCCTCGTTTTCTATCGGCACCACACGCAGCACTTTGTTGTCCCTCATCTGCACCGCCACATTGGAACCCAGACCGTCGTGCGGGCTGACCGACTTGCGCCGCGACAATTCCCAGTTGCGCGCGGTGTAGCGGAACGGTTTGCTGGTCAATGCCCCAACCGGGCACAGATCGATCATGTTGCCAGACAATTCCGAATCCACCGAACTGTTCACAAAGCTCATGATCTCGGAATGCTCACCGCGGAACGCCATACCTAATTCCATCAAGCCGGCAATCTCTTGGCCGAAGCGCACGCAGCGAGTGCAATGGATGCAACGGTTCATCTCCTCGGTGGACACCAACGGCCCAATGTCCTTGTGCAACACGCTACGCTTGGGCTCCTGATAGCGGGATTCACCACCACCATAACCCACCGCAAGATCCTGCAACTGGCATTCGCCGCCCTGATCACAGATCGGGCAATCCAGTGGATGGTTGATTAGCAGGAATTCCATCACGCCTTTTTGCGCCTTGACTGCCATTTCGGAATGCGTGCGCACCTTCATGCCCTCCGCTGCCGGAGTGGCACAGGCCGGCAGCGGCTTGGGCGCCTTCTCCACTTCCACCAGACACATCCGGCAATTGGCCGCAATGGAAAGTTTCTTGTGGTAGCAGAAATGCGGGATATACACGCCAGCCTTGTGCGCAGCGTCCATCACTGTGGTACCGCGCTCGGTCTCGACTGATTTGCCGTCTATTTCAATGTTGATCATCACTCACCTAACCCGTCTACTTCACACCAAGCAGCGCTTGTGTTCGATGTGATATTCGAATTCGCCACGGAAATGCCTGAGCATGCCCTGCACCGGCCATACCGCGGCCTCACCCAACGCGCAGATGGTACGTCCAGCAATGTTGTCGCCGACGCTCAGCAACAAATCCAGATCTTCCTTGCGCCCTTCGCCGTGCTCGATACGATGCACGATGCGATACAGCCAGCCGGTGCCTTCGCGGCAAGGCGTACATTGGCCGCATGATTCCTCATAGTAGAAATAGGACAACCGTTCCAGCGCACGCACCATGCAGGTGGTGTCATCCATGATGATCACCGCACCGGTGCCCAACATCGAACCAGCCTTGGAAATGGAGTCGTAATCCATGGTCAGGTCCATCATGACCTCCCCGGGCAGCACCGGCATCGACGAACCACCAGGAATGCAGGCCTTGAGCTTGCGCCCGCCACGCATGCCACCGGCCATCTCCAGCAATTTCTTGAATGGCGTGCCCATCGGCACTTCGAAATTGCCCGGATTGTTCACGTGGCCGGACACCGAAAACAGCTTGGTACCGCCGTTGTTGGGCTTGCCCAGTTCGAGGAATTTCTGCCCGCCGTTGTTGATGATGTAGGGAATGCTGGCGAATGTCTCGGTATTGTTGATCGTAGTCGGTTTGCCATACAGGCCAAAGCTTGCCGGGAAAGGCGGCTTGAAGCGCGGCTGTCCTTTTTTGCCCTCTATGGATTCCAGCAGGGCAGTCTCCTCGCCGCAGATGTATGCACCATAGCCCAAGTGATTGTGCAGGTCGAAGCTGAAATCCGAACCCAGGATATTGTTGCCCAGATAACCCGCCGCACGTGCCTTTTCGCAGGCTTCCTCCATGCGCTCGTAGGCTTCGTATATCTCGCCGTGCACGTAGTTATAACCGGTCTTCACCCCCATGGTGTAAGCGGCAATGGCCATGCCCTCGATCAGCAGATGGGGGTTGTAGCGCAGGATGTCCCAGTCCTTGCAGGTACCCGGCTCTCCCTCGTCTGAATTGCAGACGATGTACTTATCCCCATCATAATTTTTGGGCATGAAACTCCACTTCAGCCCGGTCGGGAATCCCGCGCCACCGCGCCCGCGCAGCGCGGATGCCTTGACCTCGGAGATGATCGCATCAGGTGACATTTTCTCGGCCAGCACCTTGCGCAGAGCTTGATAGCCACCCACTTTGAGGTAGTTTTCCAACGTCCACGGCTGATCCAAGTCCTTGGTGGTAAATATGACTGGGCCGCTCATGATTTGTCCAGATCCGCTAAAATTTTATCAATCTTTTCTGGCGTCAAACGACCGCACAGTTTTTTGTTATCGATCGCAAACAGCGGCGCATCAATGCATGCCCCCATGCACTCGCCTTCACGCAAGCCGAATTTGCCATCCTTGGTCACCTCGCCCAAGCCGATACCCAGCTTGGTTCCCAGATAAGCAACCGTATCCCCGGCACCGCACAGCGTGCAGGACAGGTTGGTGCATACGGTGATGGTATGCTTGCCCATCGGCTTCAGGTTGTACATATGATAAAAGCTCGCCACTTCGTATACCGCCATCTGCGCCATGCCCAGATAGGTCGCGATATCAGCCATATCTTCGGTAGCAATCCAACCCTTTTCATCCTGCACGAATCGTAATGCAGCCATCACCGCAGACTGCTTCTGGTCTGCCGGATATTTCTTCAACTCACGGTTGATCCTGGCCAGTATTTGTTCGGTCAACATCAAGACACCCCGATTAATTTGTTTGCAGAAACGTCCATCAGCGATCTATCTCTCCAAAAACAATATCCTGCGTACCGATAATCGCCACTACGTCTGCAATCATGTGTCCGCGCGACATTTCATCCAACGCCGCCAAATGTGCAAAACCAGGTGCCCGAATTTTCAATCGATAGGGTTTGTTGGCGCCATCTGAGACCAGATAGATGCCGAGCTCCCCCTTGGGATGCTCTACGGCGGAATAAACCTCACCGGCTGGCACATGCATTCCTTCGGTGAACAACTTGAAGTGATGGATCAACTCCTCCATGTTTTCCTTCATGGACACACGTGCCGGGGGCGAGAACTTGTGGTTCTGCGAAATCACCGGACCGGGGTGGTCACGCAACCAGGATATGCATTGCCGGATAATGCGGTTGGATTGGCGCATTTCCTCGACACGAACCAGATAGCGATCATAGGAATCGCCTGTTACTCCCACCGGAATATCGAAATCCATACGATCATAGACTTCATAAGGGCGTTTCTTGCGCAAATCCCACTCGATGCCGGAGCCGCGCAACATTGGGCCGCTAAAGCCGAGTGCGAGCGCACGCTCCGGCGTGACCACGCCGATGCCAACGGTGCGCTGTTTCCAAATGCGGTTATCGGTCAGCAGAGTTTCGTACTCGTCCACACACTTGGGAAAGCGATCGGTAAAATCCTCGACAAAATCGAGGAAGGAACCATCGCGGTTCTCGTTCATCTTCTTGACTGCCGCAGCATTGTGAATTTTGGAAGCCTGATATTGCGGCATGCTATCCGGCAGATCGCGATACACCCCGCCCGGGCGATAATAGGAAGCATGCATCCGGGCGCCAGAAACGGCTTCATACATATCCATCAGGTCTTCGCGCTCGCGGAAGGTATAGAAGAACATGGTCATCGCACCCAGATCCAAGCCATGTGCGCCCAGCCACAGCAAGTGATTCAGAATGCGGGTGATCTCATCAAACATAACGCGGATATATTGCGCACGCAGTGGCACGTCAATGCCTGCCAGCTTTTCAATCGCCATCACGTAAGCATGCTCGTTGCACATCATCGAGACGTAATCAAGCCGGTCCATATAGGGAACAGACTGCAGGAAGGTCTTGTGCTCGGCGAGTTTTTCGGTAGCGCGATGAAGCAAACCGATATGTGGGTCGGCGCGCTCAATCACCTCGCCGTCCAGTTCCAGCACTAGGCGCAACACCCCGTGCGCAGCGGGGTGCTGTGGTCCAAAATTCATGGTGTAGTTTTTGATTTCCGCCATTTTCTTGCCTATCTCAACACTTGCCGCAAGGAGCTTTCACCATGCATTTCAGTGCAGGCTAACTTGCGCATGCAAGTTAAGCCCGCAGGGCGGCCAAAACTAAAATTCATGGTGTAGTTTTTTATTTCCGCCATCACTTATTTCCTGCGTTGCTCGCGTAATTTTCTTCACGCACGATGCGCGGAGTCACTTCGCGCGGCTCAATCGAGACCGGCTGATAAACCACACGCTGCTGGGATGGGTCGTAGCGCATTTCCACGTGCCCGGACAATGGAAAATCCTTGCGGAACGGATTGCCGACGAATCCATAGTCGGTCAGGATACGGCGCAAATCGGGATGCCCGGCAAACACGATGCCATAAAGATCGAAAGCCTCGCGCTCATACCAGTTGGAAGAGGGCCAGATGTCAGTTATCGACGGCAACACTGGAAATTCATCATCACTGACGTAGACGCGGACACGCAAGCGGACGTTATGCACCACCGAAAGCAGATGATAGACCACAGCAAACCTGGATGGATGAGCGGCATCCTGCATGTCGCTGGAACTGAAATAGGCTCCGCCTTCAGAGATATCGCTGCCATAGGTGGAGTAATCCATGCCGCACAGATCTATCAATTGCTCGAAACGGAACTCCACCGCATCGCGCAGCCGTGTCAGTACCTCCGGCATATCGCCTGTCCTGACAACAACAGTCAGTTCTCCCAGTTTTTCATCTACGCTGAGCAGTTTGTCACCAAACAAACCGGTCAGATTAGTGCGCAGGGTACTCAAATCAGCATCCATAATTTACCCTAGCGTGCAATGGTATTGGTTCGTTTGATCTTGTTTTGCAACTGAATCAAGCCATACAACAAGGCCTCAGCTGTCGGAGGGCAACCAGGCACATACACATCCACCGGCACGATGCGATCGCAGCCGCGCACTACCGAATAGGAATAATGGTAATAGCCGCCGCCGTTGGCGCAAGAGCCCATCGAAATTACAAATCTCGGCTCAGCCATCTGGTCATATACCTTGCGCAGAGCCGGAGCCATCTTGTTGCACAGTGTACCCGCCACAATCATCAGGTCGGACTGCCGCGGGCTGGCACGGAACGCGCCTGCGCCGAAACGGTCGAGGTCGTAACGTGCAGCGGCCGCATGCATCATCTCCACGGCACAGCATGCCAAACCAAAGGTCATCGGCCACAGCGAGCCGGTACGCGTGTAATTGATTACCGTGTCCAGCGAAGTGGTGGTAAAACCCTTTTCAAGAACCCCTTCTATTCCCATTCCAATGCCCCTTTCATCCACTCATAGATGAAACCCACCACCAGTATGGCCAAGAAAATCATCATGGAAACAAAGCCGAAAGTACCAATTTCCTTTAGAACGATCGCCCAAGGAAAAAGAAATGCGATTTCCAGATCGAACAATATGAACAGGATCGCAACAAGGTAATAGCGCACGTCGAATTTCATGCGCGCATCTTCGAAGGCTTCAAATCCGCACTCATAAGGGGAAAGCTTTTTGCTGTCGGGGCGATTTGGGGCCGCCAGCTTGCCAAGCACCACCGGGACTACGCCCATCGCGATACCGACACAGATAAACAACAGCACCGGAAAATAATTTTCCAACATTGAGCCTCTCCCCTGCTTGCTATTCGTGGGTCAATCCAGAATTGCATTATCATTTTGTTAATCTTGCCGATACGCACAGGTATCAGCTTTATTCCTGGTGCGGATGGGGAGACTCGAACTCCCACGCCCTTGCGAGCACAAGCACCTCAAGCTTGCGTGTCTACCAATTCCACCACAACCGCGATACCGCCGTAATACTACTTCGGGATTTCCTT
>Ga0224495_10000186_pt1 | contig 49468 bp, 47 predicted proteins | sample SF_Jul11_sed_USG_FD_168128 | JGI IMG/M metagenome (GOLD analysis project Ga0224495, IMG submission 168128) | Sediment microbial communities from San Francisco Bay, California, United States - SF_Jul11_sed_USGS_4_1 | ecosystem: Environmental > Aquatic > Marine > Sediment | place: USA: California...
CTCTGAAAAAATCCGAATTGGGGTAGATAAATATACCCGTTTTTACAAGAGATAATATCTCTTTTCATAAATAACATACTCGGTAACAAGCTGCCATAGTTCAACGCAGCATGGAGAAGGCAAAAAATCATCCACACAATCCTCGCCCCCCTCAATATCCGGTTGAGAACAGCAAAAAATGCGGCGCCTCCCATGCACCCGGTTTATATAAGCCAGATATTGTTTTTAAAATAAAAAAACGGCGCTCCATCAATCGCCGCCGCGATCACCGCCGGTCTTAACAAAGACCGACCAATCCAATAAAGCCAAAGGAGCCCACAGAATGATTACCCGGATGATCAAACTCGAAACCGAATTCACCGAAGACGAAATCATGGCAGTCGCAAAATCACATGTAGAACAACCTAACCTTCAACGCATCCGTATTCACTGCCACACGTCTGAATGGGTAAATCACCCTGCGCTACGTCGCGACACGCCATCGTTGTGCCGCAATTATCGGCGACGCCTAAGCCGATAAAATGCGAAAATAGCGCCTCTCCCGCAGAATCACTGCGCGTTTAGCACCCTAACATGCCGTCTCTTGTCGATTTTTCTAAGGTAATCCGATGTACCCAGTCCACGATGTTGATGCAATCCTGTTGCTGGCCCTGTCGCTTGCATCCAAGCGCCGTCCCGCAGAACTAATCGAGATCATCGCGGCCGCCGATCTGGCGCAAGGCGAGATCCCGTCCGCGACCAGACTGTCCGATTCGTTCTATCGTCTCGCCGAATACGGCCTGATCTGCGAGCAGGACGGCGGCTATGCGCTGACGCCGGTTGCGCAGCAGATGCTGACCGGGCACGCGAAAAAGGCCCTGCCGCAGGAACGCATCCGTGACATCAAGGAGCATCTCGCCGATCACACTCTGCCGGACGAACGGGCCGCTATTCTGGTGACGGAAAAACAAGTGGCTGCCGCGATCGTGGCCCATCGTAAGAACAAACAACAGCGCAGCTGGCTGATACCAAAACCCAAACCGGTGTGGATTTCCAAAAAGGATCTGGTCAGAGGCAAAACTTTACCGGCCAAACGTCGCAAGGATTGATCACAGCATGACGACCACCACCTCATCCTCCGCGAATTCGTTCAAAACTCAACCGCTCTCGCCTGCGATGCAAGCCAACCTGCAGCAGCTTGGCTACCTGACGATGACACCGATACAGGCCGCCACCCTGCCGATCGCGCTGGCGGGGAAAGACCTGATTGCGCAGGCCAAGACCGGTAGCGGCAAAACGGCGGCGTTCGGCTTGCCGCTGCTCACCAACCTCAACCCGCGCCGCTTTACGGTGCAGGCGATGGTGCTGTGCCCCACGCGCGAACTGGCCGATCAGGTGACGCAGGAGCTGCGCCGATTGGCGCGCGCCGAAGACAATATCAAGATATTGACGCTGTGCGGTGGCAGCATCATGCGCACGCAGACCAGCAGCCTGGAGCACGGCGCGCACATCGTCGTCGGCACACCGGGCCGCATCATGGATCACATGGAGCGCGGCACGCTGAATCTGGAGGCACTCAACACGCTGGTGCTAGATGAGGCAGATCGCATGCTGGACATGGGCTTTGTTGATGACATCGCGTATGTCGCGAAACGCTGCCCTGCAAATCGCCAGACATTATTGTTCTCTGCAACCTATCCCGACGGCATCGCGCGGCTGGCGCGCCAGTTCATGCGCGACCCGCAGGAGGTCAAGCTGACCGAACAACACGAGGAAAGCAAGATACGCCAGCGCTTCTACGAGGTCAGCAACGAGGAGCGGTTGCCGGCCGTCGCCACCCTGCTCAAGCACTACCGTCCGGTGAGCACACTGGCTTTTTGCAACACCAAGCAGCAATGCCGATCCTTGCTGGAAGCGCTGCATGCGCAGGGTATCAAGGCGCTGACGCTGAACGGCGACCTGGAGCAGCGCGAGCGCGACCAGGTGCTGATCCAGTTTGCCAACCGCAGCATCTCGGTGCTGGTGGCGACCGATGTCGCGGCGCGCGGGCTGGACATCGCCCGGCTCGAAGCGGTCATTAATGTCGACATCACGCCCGATCCCGAAGTGCACATCCACCGCATCGGCCGCACCGGACGCGCCGACGAGAACGGCTGGGCGCTCAGCCTGTGCAGCCCCTCCGACCAGCGCCGCGTGATGGCCATCGCGCAGGTGACGGGCATCAAACCGGAATGGCATGAGCTTGGTGAATTGCAAAGCGAAGACGAAGCCAAGCTGGTGCCGCCGATGGTCACCTTGCAAATGCTCGGCGGGCGCAAAGAAAAAATACGTCCCGGCGATGTGCTGGGCGCGCTCACCGGCGAGTTGGGTTATACGCGCGAACAGATCGGCAAGATCACCATCACCGATCAATCCACCTATGTCGCGGTCGCGCGCAACATTGCACACGAGGCCGTGCGCAAATTATCCGCAGGCAAAGTCAAAGGTAAAACGGTGAAAGTACGCGCGCTGTAAGGGGCGTACAGACAAGGTATCGGGTTGACAGGCGCGGTTGGAGTTTGCCTCGGGCCCGAAAGGCCCTGCCCTCATTTCAGCCTCACGCGTCCATCGCCATTTCCAATTCCAGCCAGCTTTCTTCCAGCTCGGCCACTTTCGCTTCCAGATTGGCATGTGCTGTATCCAGCTCGCTGATCTTGTTGCGATCAGGGCTGTCGTAGGTGGCGGGGTCGGCGAGTTGCCGGTTGACCTCGGCCAGCTCTGCCTGTGCGCTGGCCAGTGCGGTTTCGAGTTTGGATTGTTTTGACTGCAGCGCCTTGCGGTTGGGCTTGGGTGTATTTTGTACGCGCTGCTTTTCCGCTTGCGGTTGGGCGACAGTTTCGCGCGGGCGGCGGGTTTCGATCCAGCTTTTATAGTCTTCCAGATCGCCATCGAATAACTTTGCTTCGCCATCCGCAACCAGCCACAACTCGTCGGCCACGGCGCGTATCAAACTGCGGTCGTGCGACACGATGACGACTGCCCCGGTGTATTCTTCAAGCGCGATGGTGAGTGCGTCGCGCATGTCCAGATCAAGGTGGTTGGTGGGCTCGTCGAGCAGCAACAGGTGCGGCTTTTGCCAGGCGATCAGGGCGAGCGCAAGACGACTTTTTTCACCGCCGGAAAAACTCGCCACGGGGCGGTCTTCACTGTCTCCGGCCAAACCGAAACGCCCGAGAAACGAGCGCAGTGCCAGCGTCGTTTCCTTGGGCGCAACGCGTTCCATGTGCTGCAGCGGCGTGGCGGCGCTGTCGAGATTTTCCAGTTGATGCTGGGCGAAGTAGCCGATACGGATGTCGGGGGTGATTTCCAGCGTGCCCGACGTGGGGTGCAATTCGCCCACCAGCAGCTTGATCAGCGTGGATTTCCCCGCGCCATTCGGGCCGAGCAACGCGATGCGCGCACCGGCACGCAGCACCAGGCCGATATTCCTGAACAGGGTCTTGTCGCCATAGGCGAAGCCCATTTTTTCCGCGCGCATCAATAGATCGGGGCTGCGTTCCGGCGCCTCAATCTCCAGTTCGAAATGGCCGTCAGTGACATGCACGGCGGCGATGCGCGTGATCCGGTCCAGCGCCTTGATGCGGCTTTGCGCCTGCCGGGCCTTGGTGGCCTGGGCGCGGAAACGGCGCACGAAGTCTTCCAGATGCGCGATCTTTTCCTGCTGTTTATTGAACGCCTGATTTTGCTGCGTGATTTTTTCCGCGCGGGCGCGCTCGAAGTCATCGTAGTCACCCGTGTAGCAATTGATCGCCTGATCATGCACATGCGCGATGCGGTTGACGCAGGCATTGAGGAATTCGCGGTCGTGCGACACCAGCAAAATGCTGCCGGGGTAGCGTGCCAGATATTGTTCGAGCCAGAGGATGGCTTCAAGATCGAGGTGATTGGTGGGCTCGTCCAGCAACAACAGATCGGCCCTGTGCATCAGCGCCCGTGCCAGATTCAGCCGCATGCGCCAACCGCCGGAAAAGCTGCTTACCGGGCGTTCCAGCGTGTCGTTGGCGAAGCCCAGCCCGTTCAACAGTTGCGCTGCGCGCGCCTTGGCACCATAACCGTCGATACCTTCAAAGCGCTGCTGTGCATCAAACCAGGCGGCATCGTGATCTTCGCGCGCCAAGGTGGTTTCCAGCCGACGCAGTTCAGCATCGCCATCGAGTACGAATTCCAGCGCGGGTTGATCAGAGTTGGCAATCTCCTGCTCGACGAACGCGATCGTCTTGCCGGACTGCAGCGATACCTCGCCGCTGTCAGGCTTGATCTCCCCCCGTATCAGGCGGAATAGCGTGGATTTCCCGCAACCATTCTTGCCGACCAGCCCGATGCGCTGATTGGCAAACGCCTGTAGATTCACATTCTGAAGTAGCGGGTTGCCGCCTTGCAGGTAGGACAGATTCTGGATATTGAGCATGGGCGTGATGATAGCAGACGAGGCTGGGAATATTGGTCTGCCATGTCTGACTCAGGCGGGTTAAGGGGGCCTGCTTCGCATCAAATCTCCTGCAAAATCCGGATTGTGACAATTATCACAGACTTCAATTCGCACTGTATTTAGAGTGCACATTCCGATGTACATTCCGTTTTATTACTCACTGACAAGGACAATCATGAAGACGAAAACCACACTATTCACACTACTGGCGCTGACGACTTCCGCAGCCTACGCGGAAGATTTGAGTAAATATCAGGAAGAAAGCCGTGCCGTGGCGATGCCATTCATGAAGAATCTCGCTGCCGCAAACAAGAAGGCTGTGGAAGAAGGTGGCCCTGAATCCGCGATCACAGTCTGCACTGAAATCGCCCCAAAAATGGCCGGTGACATTTCCCGTGAGAATGGCTTGAAATTGACGCGCGTCAGTTTGAAAGTACGCAACCCTTTGCTTGGCACGCCCGATGCATGGGAACAAAAAAATCTGCAGGAGTTTGAAGCACGTGTCGCCAAAGGTGAAAAGCCGGAAACCATGGACGTTGCAGAAATCGTGCAAGAACCAGCCGGAAAATACTTCCGTTATATGAAGGCCATCGCCCTGCAACCCGGTTGCGTTGCTTGTCACGGCAACCCTGACCAGATACCCGACAATGTAAAAGCCAAGTTGAGCGAAACATACCCGCATGACAAAGCAACCGGGTACAGCGCTGGTCAAATACGTGGTGCAGTCAGCATCAAGCGCCCGATCTAACCAATACTGGATTGTTTCAAAATCAAAGGTTCTGGAGTCGATTTCTTTACTGCCATCAAAACAATTCGACTCCGGCACCTTGGGTCCGGGAGCGGGCCATGCCCGCGACCCAGCGATTCGCGGGCATGGCCCGCTCCTGCAAACTTCAACTACGGCATTCAGTTTGTAGGGTGGATAAGCACAGCGCATCCACCAACCCGCGCCTAATCCAGCATTCCGGTGGATGCGCTGCGCTTATCCACCCTACGATTTAAGGCTTTGTGATTAGCGTCTTTATTCCGGAATGGGCGACTCTGAAATCCATAGCGCCCAGTCGCACCAATCATGCAATGTTCGGTAATAAGGCGTGCAGGATAAACCAATACCATCGTTCTTCATTTGCGCCAGCGACTCTGGTGTAAGCGTGATCTTAAGATTGAAGTGCTCCGGCTTAAACAGTTCGGCAATCTGATATTTCTTCGGATTGCTGGCCGGAAAAATCGCCAGGCTTCCATACAAGGGTGTGTCATACCCATCGACCTTTATGCGAACCGCCCGGGTATTACCGGCGTACTCCCTGCCTTTAGACTTTTGCAGCTGCGTCAATACCACCGGCCCATCCTCATTGGAATAGAACGGTGCGCCATCAAACTTTTTGTCTGTCAGGATAAAAGCGTGATCATCCGCACTTACCTCAAGCAGTGGTGGAGCGAGCTGAACGCTTTCGACAGGAACGGTGGAATCGGCTGTAAAAAACTGCATGTCGCCGTGGGAACAGGCGACGAGTAAAGAGGATAAGGCCGCAACCAAAGCAAATAGAATTAACTTTTTCATGTTTATGCCCCTCGTATTATTACCATGTATCATTCCGGGACTTGCAAAAATGCATGCATGATTACAAGACCTGTCCCCTGAGCTGACGAAGCGTGCCACGCTTCGCATTCAGTTTCTGGATTGTAAGATATTCTTTCTACACTTGAGGCTTAAAATCTTTATTCGTGGTCTATCCCCGATTGTTTTAGCGCCCTCACCCAAAAGTTTGGCAAATTGGGTTGGCTATTGTAGGAGCGGGCCATGCCCGCGAACAAAAAGACAATCGCGGGCATGTCGTGCTCCTGAAGTTTTGGTAGGGTGGATAAGCGCAGCGCATCCACCGGAATGCCTGATTAGGCGCGGGTTGGTGGATGCGCTGCGCTTATCCACCCTACGACTTACCACCCTCACCCCAACGTCCTGCCGACCACCTCCTGCACATCGCGGGACAAACCTTTGGCTGCGGCGACTTTCTGCAACGCGGCCTGCATCTGTTTTTTAAGCTGAGGCTGGTATTTCTTCCAGTGATCCAGCGTGCGCACCAGACGTGCGGCCACTTGCGGATTGAGCTTGTTCAGCGCGATCACCTGTTCTGTCCAGAACGCATAGCCGCTGCCATCCGCCGCATGGAACTGTGACGGATTGCCGTTGCAGAAACTGGAGATCAGGCTGCGCGCACGGTTGGGATTTTTCAGCGTGAACGCGGGATGGGTCATCAGCTTGCGCACCGCTTTGACATCGGTATGGGTCGCTACCGCCTGCAGGCTGAACCATTTGTCCACCACCAGCGCCTCGTTCTTGAAATCCCGATAAAAGTTCTTCAACGGCTGTTGTGCCGTCTTGCTGCCGGTGTTCACCAAACACATCAGCGCGGCCAAGCGGTCGGTCATGTTGTCGGCGGAGGCGATCTGCGCGTGAGCCAGTTGCAGCGTGGATTCATCTTGCCAACCCAAAAGATAAGACAGGCACAAATTCTTCAGGCCGCGCTTGCCGGCCGATTTGGCATCGGGGCTGTATTTGCCGGTGGTCCGGTTGGCCGCATAGGCCGCGATGAAATCGGCTTTGAGTTTTTCGGAGATCGTCTTGCGCATGAACTTTCGCGCCGTGTGGATCGCCTGCGGGTCGATCACTGCGCACTGTTCGGCCAGCATCAATTCGCTAGGTAATGTCAGCACCACCTCTTTGAATGAAGGATCAAGCGTCGGGTCATTGAGCGTGCTGCGCAAGGCGTTAATGAACAGCTCATCCAGTGTCAGCGTTTCACCCGATTGCACCTGTTCGATCAGTTTCAACAGACGTTGCATCGCCAGCCGTTGCCCGGCCTCCCAGCGGTTGAAGGCATCGCTGTCATGCGCCATCAGCTGCGCCAGTTCTTTATCGGTGTAGTCGTATTCCATCACCACCGGCGCAGAGAAGTTGCGCAGCAAGGATGGCGTGGGTTTGGATTTAACGTTATTGAAAGTGAACGTCTGCTTTGCCTGGGTCAGCTCCAGCACGCAGGTGGTAGCCGGTTTATTGTCCCGGCTCGATTTGAACGAAACTCCCGTTCGTGCTGAGCTTGTCGAAGCATGAGCATCCTTGAACGAGACCTCCGTTCGTGCTGAGCTTGTCGAAGCATGTGCATCCATCCGCATTTCGACAGGCTCAATGCGAACGGATTCTTGGATAAACGGAGCCGGATCAATAGTAGCATCGTCAAGATATAGGACCATGTCGCGCCCCCCGGCATCAAGCAGGCCCACCGCAACAGGGATATGGAAGGGCAGCGGGTTCTTTTGCCCGGCGCCGGGCTTGCAGCTTTGGCTGAGCGTCAGTTCATAGGTCTGCTTGGCGGCGTCGTAGTGACTTTGCACTTTGAGCTGCGGCGTGCCGGACTGGCTATACCAGCGTTCAAATTGGGCGAGGTCGCGCCCGCTGCTGTGTGCCATGGCCGCGCGGAAATCGTCGCAGCTAACCGCCTGCCCGTCATGCCGTGCAAAGTACAGGTCCATGCCCTTGCGGAAGCCGTCGCGCCCCAGCAGGGTCTGATACATGCGCACCACCTCGGCGCCTTTTTCATAAATCGTGACCGTGTAGAAATTGCTGATCTCCACAAAACTGTCCGGGCGCACCGCATGGGCCATCGGCCCCGCGTCTTCAGAAAACTGCACCTGGCGCAGCATGCGCACATTTTCGATACGATTCACCGCGCGACCGCTGTCTGTGCCGATCATGTCGGCGGAGAATTCCTGGTCGCGGAACACCGTGAGGCCTTCCTTCAGCGACAACTGAAACCAGTCGCGGCAGGTCACGCGGTTGCCCGTCCAGTTATGAAAATATTCATGGCCGACCACCGCCTCGATATTGGCGTAATCGGTATCGGTGGCGATGCTGGGATTGGCCAGCACATACTTGGTGTTGAAGATGTTCAGGCCCTTGTTTTCCATCGCGCCCATGTTGAAGTCGCCCACCGCCACGATCATGAAGCGGTCCAGATCCAGCTCCAGCCCGTAGCGTTCCTGATCCCAGCGGATACTGTGCTTGAGCGATGCCATCGCATGCTGTGTCTTGTCCAGATTGCCCGGCTCCACCCACACCTGCAGCAGCACGCGGCGCCCGCTGTTCAGCTTGAATGTTTCTTCCTGGCACACCAGCTTGCCTGCCACCAGCGCAAACAGATAGGAAGGTTTCTTGAACGGGTCTTCCCACTTGGCATAGTGGCGGCCGCGGGGTAAGTCGCCCTGTTCGATCAGGTTGCCGTTGGACAGCAACACCGGATATCGCTTCTTGTCGCCGCGCAGCATCACCGTGTATTTCGCCATCACATCCGGGCGATCGGGGAACCAGGTGATCTTGCGGAAACCCTCGGCCTCGCATTGGGTAAAGAAATTGCCGTTGGAAACATACAGACCCATCATCGAGGTATTCTTCTCGGGCTCAACCAGCGTCTCGATCTCCAGCGTGATCTCGTCCGGTGCGTTGGCGATGCGCAATTTCCCGTCTGCTATCGAGTAACCCTTAACACCTTTACGCAGCGTCTTGCCGTTCATGCGCAAGGCCACCAGCTTCACGCCATCGCCCAGCAGCTCCACATCCCGGTTGGGCGATGCGCTGTTGCGCTGCAGCGTGATGCGCGTGGCCACACGGGTTGCCGCAGGGTCGAGATCGAAACCCATTTCAACGGTGTTCACCCAATAGGCCGGGGCAGTGTAGTCTTTGCGATAGATGGTGACGGGTGAGTTCTGGTTCGATTTCTGGTTCGATTTCTGGGTCATGAGCGGCAGGTCAAAAGGTGTAAGAAGGAGCGGATTTTAACAGGGGCGGGGCTGGCAGGGCTGACGGCTTGATTTAATTGAGACTGACGCTAAGGAGACGCTGATTTATTCCTCCGTTCGTGGTGAGCTTGTCGAACCATGAATGGAGGAATAAATCAATCAATGAGTTACCCAATATGCCCTTCGACAAGCTCAGGGCGAACGGAATAAATCAGCGCCTCCCTAACTCCATAAATTTGGTTTCCGTCCCCCTCTTTCTCTCCGCTTGACTGCCAGCCTGAATCCTCCTATCGTTTGCACATCAACACCTAAAAGGAACAAGCCATGTCAGCCATACTTGCAGAACTACAGGCACAGGCCAAACAACTCGCTTCGGAAGAGCGCGCACAACTCGCAAGCTTTCTGCTGGAAACGCTGGAGCCAAGCGATAGCGGTGACATCAGCCAGACATGGGAAGCAGAAATTGCAGCGCGTTGGGCGGAGATCGAACGAGGCGATGTTGAATTGATACCCGCCACGGAAGTGTTTGCCGAAGTCCGCCGCAAACTTTCGTGATCCAGCCGCAGTTCCACCCCAAGGCTCGCGCCGAATTTCAAAAATCGGCGCTCTTCTATAACGGGAAGTTTTCCGGTCTGGGTTTGGAATTCGCCGCCGAAGTACAAGCCGCTGTTGCGTTTGCATTTACCCATCCAGAAGCAGGCGCACCTGTTGCAGATGGATTCCGTCGAGTCGTCGTCCGCCGATTCCCATACTCTGTCGTATATCGCAGCAAAGGCGACCATATCTACATCATAGCGGTAGCCCACCAGCGGCGGCACCCGAATTATTGGAATGATCGGGCATGAGCAAGAAAAACAATTAGCCCGCGCGCCAGATCGGCTCAAAGAAAACGCAAAAGGTACCGGAGTCGAATTGATTTTCACGCACACAATCCCCCATATGCCAGTCATTTTTTCTTTGGCTTTTCATCGCCGCTGAGAGCGAGGTTGTTGCCACTTTAGTGGCTGTACAACCACGGCCTCCCCCTTGCGGGGATAAACCCGATAGGCCGCTTTTTCTGCGGCACGGGCGGGGTCATCAATTCGCGGATGGCATCGAACACTTGCTTGAGCTGGGCACGCGTGTTGCGCGCAAGGGTGTCATGTTGCATCGCCATGGCGGCAGTTTTTTCTTCCAACGCGTTGAGCTGCTTTGCCAGGTCGTGATGCGTCATAGCCAGTTCGCGCAGTTTTACGAACGCCCGCATGATTGCGATGTTGACTTGCACGGCTTGCGGGCTGCTCAGTATCGACGAAAGCATTGCCACCCCCTGTTCGGTAAACGCATAGGGCGCGGTGCGCCGACCTCCCCATCGTAGCGTTTCCAGCGCCTCCGAACTTGAGGTCACAGATTGTGACCTCAAGACGTTAAACTCCTGATTGGTAAGCTGAAACATAAAATCCTCGGGGAACCGCTCCAGATTACGCCTGACCGCTTGCAGCAGCACCTTGGTTTCCACACCGTAAAGCGTGGCCAAATCTGCATCCAGCAAAACCTTTTGCTCGCGCAGCAACAGAATGCGGTGCGTAATGGTTTCCAGCGGCAACAGGGAAGGCGTGCTCATTTAGAATGAAACTGTTCGCCAGAGCAGCGCAAAGAAAAGGCAGAGATGCTTGCAACCATGTTACCCCCCTTCAACAGACATTGTGCCAGCGCCACATCGTATGTGGTCGTAGCTGTCACCCTGTCTTCCCGCTCCCCCGCCCTCTCCCGCAAGCGGGTGAGGGGGACAAAGTATCGCTACGCGATGATTATGAATATTAACTTGCTGATTGATCGTTCCGACAGTGAAGGAACTCGCGCCAACTGTTTTGCGTTTTAAATATCCGTTGATCGCGCAAGGGAATAGTACGGAAACAATCTGGGCGCGGCAAGGCTTAAAGCCTGAAACGCCGATTTTGCAAAGCAATGCCAACAACCGAGGCATTGTGATACACTTATTCCAATACGTATATCCACAAGGAGTAAATCATGCAAGTGGCCAAATGGGGGAACTCACTGGCGGTCAGGTTGCCCACCGTGCTGGTGCAGGCGCTGGACTTGAAAGAGGGCGAGGAGATTTCTTTGCATGCCGTCGATTCCAGAACCTTTGAGGTTTCCCGGAAGAAAGAGGTGAAGGAATTGCTGGCACGCTTGCGGCAGTTTCGCGGTCGCCTGCCTGCCGATTTTCACTTTGACCGGCTTGAAGCCAACGAGCGGACACCTGCCAAGTGAGCGCTGTTTTTATCGACAGCAATGTGGTTTTGTATTTGCTGTCCGGCGATGCCGCCAAGGCCGACCGCGCCGAAGCCATGCTGAACAAGGGCGGCATCATCAGCGTGCAGGTGCTCAACGAAGTGACTTCCGTTTGCCTGCGCAAACTCAAGATGAGCTGGGAAGAAATTGATGCGGTATTGTTGGCGGTAAAGGCCGCGTGCGACGTCGTTCCGCTCACTGTCGAATCGCATGACAAGGCGGTGGAAATTGCCAGGCGTTTTCAGCTTTCGATTTATGACGCGCAAATTTGCGCGGCAGCCATTTTGTCCGGAGCAAAAACGTTGCTGTCCGAGGACATGCAAAGCGGGATGAAGATTGAAGGTCTGGTGGTCAAAAATCCATTTTCCTGATTGCCCGAAATCAATCTGAGCGCGGCAAGGCTTTAAGTATGAATGGATAATGACCCGCCCGAACCGCTACGAGCTAAAGGGTTCAGACTGCCCACTATGATTCTGAATTGATTTTCACAGGAGCGCTCGACGCTCGGGATGTTAAAATGAGCGCAATCAATCCGACCGTTAAAACTGATGGAAACGAAACCTGCCTGCCCGGCGGATCAAGTCATGTGTCATTGCAGTGGCACGAAGCAAAGCTACATTCAACGCCTGTTTGACGAGGGCCTGGATATACAGGGCATTTCCAGAATGACGGGGGCGCTTTCCGGCTGTGGCGGTTGTGAATGGGATATTGGGGATTACCTGAAGGAACTTGCCGCACATCGCGCAACTGGCACGACCCTCAACAAATAGATGGGGTGTCTCGGGGGCAGGTTATACCGGTTTATTCAAAGCCCAGCATAGCCCGCTACCTGCTTGATGCGCGCTTAATGCCACCCCGATCCGGGTTTAAGTTATCCTTGCGAAAATTCCCCTGTTAAACCGATGATCCCCTTTTCCATTCTTGACTTGGCCCCGATCAACGAAGGCAGCGATGCGGCCCAGTCGTTTCGCAACACGCTGGATATTGCCCAGCACGGCGAACGCTGGGGCTACCAGCGCTTCTGGCTGGCCGAGCATCATGGCATGCCGGGCATCGCCAGCGCGGCGACCGCGGTGCTGATCGGACATGTCGCCGGCGGCACGCAGTCCATCCGCGTCGGCGCGGGCGGCATCATGTTGCCCAACCATGCACCGCTGGTGATCGCCGAACAGTTCGGCACGCTGGCATCGCTCTACCCCAGGCGCATCGATCTGGGTCTGGGCCGCGCGCCGGGCTCGGACCCACTCACCGCGCGCGCGTTGCGCCGCAATCTTGCCTCCGACCCCAATCAGTTTCCCAATGATGTGGTCGAGCTGATGGAATATTTCTCGGCGACGCAACGCCATGCAGTACGGGCCGTTCCGGGCGCGGGACTGAACGTGCCGATATGGATACTGGGCTCCAGTCTGTTCGGCGCGCAGGTGGCCGCGGCGCTGGGTCTGCCTTACGCGTTCGCGTCGCATTTTGCACCGGACCAGATGATGCAGGCGATCGCGCTGTATCGCGCCACCTTCAAGCCTTCGACCCAACTGGCGCAACCTTACGTGATGCTCGGCTACAACGTGTTTGCGGCAGATAGCGATGCCGAAGCGCAATTCCTTGCGTCTTCGATGCAGCAGGCATTCGTCAACCTGCGCAGCGGCCAACCCAAGCCGCTGCAAGCACCGCGCGAAGGCTATCTGGACAGCCTCGCCCCGCAGCAGCGCGACGTGTTGGACGAGGTGCTGTCCTGTGCCGCGATCGGTTCGCCCGACACCGTGCAACGCGCCCTGCAAGATTTCATCGCACAGACCGGCGCGGATGAGTTGATGATCACCTCGATGATCTTCGATCACACGGCCCGCCTGCGCTCGTATCAGATCACCGCTGAGCTCCGCGCATAACGAAACGCAACGGTGTCGAATTATTTTTCACTTAGGTTGGCATGATGAAAATTGAAACCGACCGACCAACCCGGCCCACGGTAAACTACCCGACATGAACCCATTTGTCGTCGCCGCACTCTACAAATTCGTCAAGCTCCCCGATTGCGCCGCGCTGCGCGCGCCGTTGCAGGCGCAGTGTGATGCGCTGGGCATCACCGGCACGCTGCTGCTCGCTGAAGAAGGCATCAACGGCACGATTGCCGGGACGCGTTCCGGTATAGACCAGATATTGGCGTACCTGCGCAGCGATCCGCGTCTGGCGGATTTGGCCCACAAGGAATCGACCGCCGACCATCCACCGTTTTACCGGATGAAGGTGAAGCTGAAAAAAGAGATCGTGACGATGGGCGTGCCAGACATCGACCCCACCGAGCGGGTCGGCCGGTATGTGAAGCCGGAAGACTGGAACGCGCTGATCAGCGACCCGGATGTGCTGCTGGTGGACACGCGCAACGATTACGAGGTGGAGGTGGGCACCTTCAAGGGCGCGGTCGATCCGCGCATCACCACCTTCCGCGAATTCCCGGACTACGTTAAAAATAATTTCGACCCGGACAAGCAGCCGCGCGTGGCAATGTTCTGTACCGGCGGCATACGCTGCGAGAAAGCTTCGGCCTATATGCTGCAACAGGGATACGCCGAGGTGTATCACCTGCAGGGCGGCATCCTGAAATATCTGGAGAACGTTCCGGCGAAACAGAGTCTGTGGCAAGGCGAGTGTTTCGTATTCGACCAGCGCGTGGCGGTGGGGCAAGACCTGGCGCCGGGACATTACGAGCTGTGCTACGGCTGCTCGCGCCCGATCACTGCCGAGGAAAAAGCTTCACCCGAATATCAGGCGGGCGTTTCCTGCCCGAAGTGCTACGCCAGCCTCACCCCCGAAAAACGCGCCACCGCACTGGAGCGGCAAAAACAGGTCGAACTGGCCAGGCAGCGTGGCGAGAAACATTTGGGTCGGCGGGGAAATAAGAAGGCGTAGAGGGTTGGTAGCGCTAAAGTGGCTAGGTTCGAATTGTTTTTCAAGCGAGGTAGGCAATTAGCCCGCGCGCCAAAACATCAATCAGGCGTCATCCCTAAAGCCTCCCGTATTTCAATACGACGTGCCGTCTTCAAGAGTTAATGGGGGAAGTCTCGAAATATTTTCAGGCACTCACCCAACAATGTGGCTCCACCCCCAATATCTACGTTACTTTTCTAAATCTTCACGCCGCAACAAATTTATTTCATCGCGCCATGCCGCTCGTTCCTGATTTAACTGCATTGGTTTAGGTGCGGCAGACGAATGCTATACTCCCAGTTGACATTTATAAATTCACTTCCAACCTTTATCAGGAGTTTTTATGAAGCTGCATTCCATCTACTTACTCGGGCTTGTTGGCACACTGGGATTGGCATCATTCAACGCCAGCGCTGCGGATGATTTGAAAACTGTCGCATCCATTTACGAAAATGGAACCGCACTCGCTGGGCAAACGGTGAGCGTGCAAGGCAAGGTGGTAAAGGTGGTTAAAGGCATCAAGAAACGCAACTTCATTCATATTCAGGATGGCACGGGTGACGCTAAATCCGAGACCAACGATTTAACGGGTACGAGTCAGCAATTGGCCAATGTGGGTGACCAAGTTGTCCTCACTGGCGTGTTAGTCATAAACCGTGATTTTGGTGGCGGTTATTTATTTCCAAGACTACTTGAAGATACCACCATTACACCTGCAGCCAAGCCTTAAGCGTTAGTCATACCAATGCATCACAAAGCAAAGGGTGTTCACTTGAGAAAGTGAATATGCATTACAGAATCGCACGATAAACCTACTCCTGAATCAACTGCAGGATCAGCTTTTCCACTTCAGGGTGATCAAACTCACGACCGCCAATCGCACGAAAACGTACATTGCCTTTTTTGTCGATGAGGTAGGTGGTGGGCAAGCCCATCACGCCATAGGCGCGGGACACGCGGCTGTCCTTGTCGTATACGATAGGGAATGACAGGTCAACGCCAAGGTCGCCGGTGAAGGTGAATACCTGGTCTCCGTCTTCCATCTGGTTAAGCGCAAGTACGGCAAAATCCTTGTCCTTGAATTTTTGGTGCAAGCGTTCCATTGAGGGCATTTCCCTGCGGCAAGGCGGGCACCATGTGGCCCAGAAATTGAGCAGGACGACTTTGCCGCGATAGTCTTGCAGGCTGAATTTATTTGCGTCCATATCTTCCAGTGTAAAGTCCGGCGCTGGCAGGGGTTCTGCCAGGGCTGTCATTTGGTAACCCAGCTTGGGTTGTTGACGTTCGGCAGCCTGTGCCGAAAACATCAGCAGGCCGCAAAGCAATATCGATATGGTTCTATATGGCATGTCAGTTACCTCTACCGTGTGCTTCGACAGGCTCAGCACGAACGGATCAATGGTTAAAGGGTGGCGGGGGCGCAGCTCATGTTCTCGATTGTCCCCTGGTGTTTTTCCCCGTCTAGTGTCCAGGTGTAGATGAGGTCGAATTTTTCATTGCGATCTATTTGTATCGTGGTGAATCCCTGCTGCCAGTCGCCGATGCCGAAGTCACCGCTTTCGGGCAGCAGTGTCCATGCAAAGGTGATGCCCACTTTGCGCCATTCTTCCAGCCACTGTGCCTTGGTTTTGACCGGGTAGGATTTGCCGTTCTTATCGACATAACGCCAGTCGGCAACCCGATAACTCAACTGCTGTTGTGAGGTGTTCTGGATGATGCTGCCAAAGACACAGTAGCCGGCGATCCGCTCGCGCTCATCGGCAGGGAATTCATGTTTGCCGTATACGGCACGGACAAAGTCGGGATTCAACTGGATGAGTTCGATGCTGAAGCCGTTATCCTTTACGGTCCAGGTCAACAGACCGCTCGCGTCGTTCTTATGGATGGTGACCTCTGCCGCCTGAACCTGTGTGCCAAGCAGGCACATGCTCAGGCACAGGCAGAGGATCTTCAGCAGCTGGACTTTTATGTTGGTCGGCATGGGTTTATTGTCCATTAAAAGGATCGTTTCCGGTTTTATTTTAGACCACTTGGCCATGAAGATATATTGAAGTGGGCTGGGAGGCGGGATGAAGTCCGGGAAATAATGGATAGCTGCGGTAAAGAGAAAGGATCTGAATTGAAATTCATATCCGGCCCCATACCACCCCACACTCACCAGGCGTAGAATAACCACAACGAAACCCAGCGCCTGATTCACCCGCGCGTTGCGGTTTCAACTTCGGTCCACCGTCTATCTGCAAGGAGCGCCGCGTGATGAACCATGAAGCCCTGCCCATTCCCGAACTGGTTGCCGTTGTGGTCGGCCTGCTGCTGTTTGCGGCGACGACCAAGGGTTTTGCCGACCGCTTTCGCCTGCCGTTTACCGTGTCGCTGGTGCTGGTAGGCATCGCGCTAAAGGAGCTGGGCGAGATCGGCCCGGCGGTGTTTCATTCCCTCGCGAACATTCGCGTCGAGCCCGAGGTGATTCTGTTCGTGTTCCTGCCCACTTTGGTATTCGAGTCGGCCTACAACATGGATTCGCGTTTGCTGCGGCGCAACCTGGCACCGGTGCTGACACTGGCGGTGCCGGGGCTGGTGGTTTCCACCGGGGTGATCGGGCTGATCGTGTGGGCGGCCACGCCGTTCGATCTGGCGGCCTCTCTCCTGCTAGGCGCGATCCTCAGCGCGACGGACCCGGTGGCGGTGATCGCGCTATTCAAGCAGATGGGTGCACCGAAGCGGCTGACGATATTGATCGAGGGCGAGAGCCTGTTCAACGACGCAACCGCGCTGGTGGCGGCGAAGATTTTGATCGGGGTGGTGCTGGCCGGCTATTTCAGCTGGGATGCGGCGATGGCTGGCGTGGGCGAATTCTTCAAGGTATTTCTCGGCGGTATCGTGGTGGGCTGGGCACTGGCGGTGGCGACCGGCTGGGCGCTGGGCCGGGTGCGCACCGAGCCGAATGTTGAGATCTCGCTGACGACGATACTCGCCTATCTTTCGTTTTACATCGCCGAGCACCTGCTGCATGTCAGCGGGGTGATGGCGGTGGTGAGCGCGGGCATTGTGCTGGGCGGCTGGGGCCGCACCAAGATTTCGCCGACGGTGGCGAGCTACATGAATAATTTCTGGGAGTACATGGCGTTCGTGGCGAACGTGCTGATCTTTTTGCTGGTGGGGCTGTCGGTGGATGTGCCCGCGCTGTGGCACTCGCTGCCCTGGCTACCCGCAGTAGTGCTGGCGATGCTGGTGTCGCGCGCAGTGCTGGTGTACGGCATGACGCCGCTGGTCGGCAAGCTGCCCGGCGCGCAGCCGGTGGGCCGCCCTTACCAGACGGTGATGTTCTGGGGCGGGCTGCGCGGCGCCATTGCACTGGCCATCGTACTGAGCCTGCCGGCGTTCGAACATTCGGAACTGTTCATGCCGCTGACCACCGGCGCGGTGCTGTTCACACTGCTGGCACAGGGGCTGACGATAGAAAAATTGATGCGCCATCTGGGGCTGGACAAGGCGCCGCTATCCGACCGGCTCGCCTTGCTGGAGCGCGACCTGGCCGCGCAGGAGATGACGATAGAACGCATCCCCGACCTGTTGCGCGGCGGACTGTTTGCCCACCCCATCGCCGCGCACCTGGAGCGCAAGAGCAAACGCAACGCGGAACGCATCCGCGAGCAGATCGCCGAGCTGCGCAAAAAAGAAATGGGGCGCCACGAAGAGATGATGCTGCTCTACCTGCGCACGCTGTCGGAAGAGCAGGCCTATTACCAGCGGCTGTACCACAACGGCCACCTGAGCGAGGGCGCTTACCGCGAGCTGGTGGCGGTGCTGTTGATGCAGACCGACGCGATCCGCTACCAGGGGGAATTCGAGCATGTACGCTCGCACCATTTCAGCAAGCTGCTGGAGCACCGGCTCTATCACCTGATCGACCGCCTCGGCTGGCCATGGCTGGCAAACCTGGCCGAGGGCATGCGCACCCGCCGCATCGTGCGCAACTATGAGGAAGTGCTGGCCCATTACCAGGCCAACGGCTGGGTGCTCGCCAGCCTGAAGCAGATGGCCGCGGATGAAAGCATCCCGGCGGACATCATCAAGGAAGTGCGCGAGCGCTACAGTCATTGGCATGGCCTGGCGCGCAAGCAACTGGACGACATGGGCGCGCAGTTCCCCGAATTCGTCACCGCGATGCAGGAGCGGCTGAGCCAGCGCATCGCGCTGCTGGCCGAGCGGGTGGCCACCGAGGAACAGGTGGAACACGGCCTGCTACCGCCGGGCATCGGCGAGGCACAGATCGAGGACGTGTCACGCCGACTGGATGAGTTGCGCACGCCGTATCGCGTGCGGCTGCGCGTAAGCCCAGCCGAGCTGCTGCGCAAGGTGCCGTTCTTCCGCACGCTGACCCATGCGGATTTCGACGAGATCGTGCCGCTGCTGCAGGAACACAGCGTGGAAGAAAAAACCGACATCATCACCCAGGGCGACCCGGGCGACGCGCTGTATTTAATTGCGCGCGGCGTGGTACGGGTGGTTCACCTCGACGAGGGAAAAGAAGAACACCCCATCGGCACCCTGCTCGCCGGCGACTTCTTCGGCGAACAGGCACTGTTGCACGACGCCCCTCGCAACGCCACCTGCCGCGCAATCACGCCCTGCTATCTGTACCGGCTGCAACGCAAGGACTTCGACGAATTGCGCCAGCGCTGGCCGGCGATAGAGAAGGCGCTGGAGAAAGTGGACAAAGAAAGGCATTGATGAAGATCACGAAATCATGGCTGCTAATACTCGCGATGTTGCTCGGCCTCACCGGCTGCAGCATGGTGACCTTCGGCTACAACCACGGTGACTGGCTGCTGCGCTACTGGATCCACGATTACACCTCGTTCAACAAGCAGCAAAAAGAAGAAATCCATCGCGAGGTGGATGACTACCTGCGCTGGCATCGACAACATGCGCTGCCGGAATACACCGCTTGGCTACAAAAACTGAATACGCTGGTTACCCGCAACCGGGCATTAATGGCGGCGGATGTCGCGCAATCGAGGGCCGAGGTCTGGCGCCTTTACCGGCTGACCATGGCACCGATGATCCCGCCCGCCGCGCGCATCCTGCGCACGCTGGACAGCGCGCAGATCACCGAACTGGCCAACCGGCTGGCGGAAAAAAACGACGAATACCGCGAGGAAAACCTTGGCGACAGCGAGCAGGAGATGCTCGACAGGCGCGCGGATCGCTACATCGACATCGCGGAAGACCTGGTCGGTACGCTGGATGCGGAACAGAAGAAGCAAGTGCGGGCGCTGAACCTGCGCGTCCCGCCCAGTACCGCTTACTTCGACCAGCGCGAAGCGAAGCAGGCGACATTGATCGCGTTGTTGAACACGAAGGGAAGCGAGGCGGAGATCGCCGCATTGTTCAGGCTGTGGACCGACACGCCGGAGGCTTCACGTTCGCCGCAACACCAGCAGGCGATCACCGCCTATGACAACGCAATGAACGAGATGATCGCGCAGATACACGGGATGCTGAAGCCGCACCAGAAACGTCACCTGAGCGAAATGCTGAAAATCTACATCGACGATTTTGAGAGGCTGTATACCGATATCGAAGCCCAAGTGCGGGCGGAATGAAATTCTCTAAGCGCCTTTCAATTAATAGGGTCAGCGCACCCCTCAAATCGCCAACCTGCGATAAGCCTTATCCAGCTTCTCCGCAAACGATTCATTTTGCAGGTTGCTGCAATGCACCATGGTCACGGTCCAGTTGCGCCGGTCGTAGCCGATGAGGTCGTTGAACATGATCTCCTCGCCCCGCGCGGTGTCGTCTGCGGCGCGGCGGATGCCCATGTTGTCCAGCACGATAGCGTGCTGATCGATGCGCAGATATTTATCGGGATGCAGCAGCACCGCTTCAAAATCGCCGATGTAATTGCTCGGCTCCAACGAGGCGATGATGGATTGCAATTCTTCCATCAGGCTCGCAAGTCGCGCTTCCAGCGCGGGGCTGTCGTGTGCATTGGCGGCACGCAACCGATCCACCAGCATATCTCTTTCCTGCAGCAGCGATTGTTTGTCGCGCCTGCGTTGCTCGATCCGCTGTTTCACCTTGTTTGCCATGCTATCGAACAAGCTCATCGCGACTTGCTCTCTGGCTTGCTGTTCGCTGGGCGCAGGGTTGTCTATCGTGTGGCTGGTGAAGTAGACGGCTTTTTGCGCCACATCGTGCTGCACCACCCCGCCGGACAATTCCATTCCCACCACGGATTTTTCAAATCTCCGCATCCCCATCAGAGCATACAACTCGCTGCTAGCCGGTGATTTTCTCAGGTAATCCCTCACGGCAACACTGGAGCAGATCACTTCGCCTACTGCGTTGATGTCGGGAAACAGGGCGTGAACGAAAGCATCCTTGGCATAGGATTCCCGGTCTACCTTCACCGGGCCGGGCAGGTCGGTTGCAAGCCGGTGCGCATATTCCAGTGCGGCAGCAACCGGCTTGCGGTAACGGTTGGGGTAGCCGCTCACCTGTTTAAGCATCGGCTCGACGGCGGACACGGCATGTTCGATGGCCGGTAGCAAGCCGGGGGGTTCCCGCTGATCCTCATGGCCGAACAAATGTCCGAAAAAGCTCATTCCCGCTTACCTCCGGTACCAATATTAACGCTTCCGCTTATTCGCGGCTGCGCTAAACACCGTTCATCAACATCAGATCAAGCTGCTTGCCAGGTCTGCTCAAGCGCCTGAGCAAACGTTGCGACCGGCTGCGCGCCGGAAATGCCGGATTTCGCGTCGAACACGAAGAATGGCACACCCCGGATGCCAAAACCCGCCGCACGCGCCTCGTCTGAACGTACCGCTTCGGAAAAATCATCGCTGTCCAGCATCGCCAGCGCGTCGTCTTCTGTGATGCCGAACTCAGGCGCGAGGCGAGCCAGCGCGGCACGGTCACCCACACGCAGGGCTTCGGAAAAATAGGCTTGCATGATGCGTTCAATCGCGCGGTCGCCGAGTTGCCGGGATTCGGCATAATGCAACAGGCGGTGTGCATCGAAGGTGTTGCCCGGATGCGCATCGGCCAAACGATAATCCAGCCCCAGCTCTCTGGCGACCGAGGTGACGTTCGCGTTCATCTCCGTCGCCTGTTGCGGACTGACGCCGTATTTTTTCGCCAGCAGGTCTTCGAGTGTGCCCGGATATTCCCGGGGTGCTCTGGCGTCAAGTTCGAAGCTGCGCCAGATCACCTCAACTTCATCGCGATGCGCAAAATCGGCGAGTGCCATTTCAAAACGCCGTTTACCCACGTAGCACCAGGGGCAGATCACGTCAGACCAGACTTCAACTTTCATATGATCTCCTGTCCTTTGGCTTGTTTCGCCAAAAATTTATCCAACTGGTTCGCGAATGCCTGACGGTCGGCCTGACTGAAGCTGGGCGGGCCGCCGGTATCAACACCGCTACCGCGCAGGTTGTCCATGAAATCACGCATGGTCAGCCGCTCCTGTATCGTGTCTTTGCTGTAGAACTCGCCGCGCGGATTCAGGGCATGGCCGCCCTTCGCGATCACCTCGGCGGCCAGCGGGATGTCGGCTGTGATCACCAGGTCGCCCGGCTCGGTCAGTGCCACGATCTTGTTGTCCGCCACATCAAATCCCTGCGGCACCTGCATCGCGCGGATCACCTTCGATGGCGGACAAAACAGCATCTGGTTCGCCACCAGCGTCAGCGGAATCTGCCGCCGCTCCGCCGCGCGGAACAGGATCTCCTTGATGACCTTGGGACACGCGTCGGCGTCTACCCAAATTTGCATTACGTGTTCCCTGTTGAATCTTCCCCAAGCATCATTCTGGCATGCCGCATTAATTCCACCAGTTTGGCAGAATGGTTGTATTTGAGCGCCAGCCTAATCAGCTCACGAATGTGCGGTTGCTCAATCAATTCCGAATGCGCATTAAGTATCCCGGCCCACAGCGTGGCAATGCGCTCATCCTCGCGGTAGGCCAGATTGTCGCCGATCTCCTCTGCCAGTACCGGCAATACCTTCAGGTCGCTGGCTCGCTCAAGCACACTCGCATCCGACAACACCGGGCTGAAATAATAGGGCTCGTGCTGGCGGATCAGCGCTTCGTGCTGCGGCGTACGCTTCACCACCAGCAGGGAGGCTTCGTCGCGATACACCACGGCCCATTCCTCGCCGGGGAACAGCGTGCTCTTCTCGCTTTCGGTATCGATGATCGCGTAATCGATATCCCACTTCGTCAAGTCATCCGGATGGCTGACAAAATAGAACGGGTCGCCGAACACCCGGCCCATGTTGTACTGGAATATCTTGCGTTCCGGCGTGATGCGATAGGAAAGGTAGCCGCCCATGTTGCCCGAGTTGTACAGATGTCCCGCAAGCTTCTGCGCTTTGATGAAATTCACCGCCCCGACCGGATAAAAACTCTCGTCCATGCCGTAGCCGAATGCCAAGTCGTACATTTTCAGGTAATGGTACTGGTCGCTATCCGACGGTGCCTCATCCACCCCGAACTTGACCGAGTAACCATGCCAGAGCATCAGCACAGCCGCCATGCCCAGCACCGCAACATGCAGTCTGCGCTCCAACTTGCCCGCTGCCTCGCGGAGACCGGTCGCCAGCAGGCTGGCGATGACCGGCACCAGCACGATCGCCGCCACACCGGTGACTCGGTTGAAGCGCAGCGCCGCCAAACCGAACACCGTCATCAGCAGCAGGTGCGTGAAATCAAGGCGGCGCCAATAACGCATGGCCAGCAGCGCCGTCCAGCCGAACAGCAGGATGAACACCTTGAATTCGTCCCAGCTCACCGGCGTGAACTCGGTGATGACCTGGTTGAAGTTCGCCTCGCCGACCACATAGCCGACGAATATCCCGTATGAACGCAAGCCGAACGGGTTGACCAGCATCGCCAGCATCGTCAGCGCAAAACAGCGGTTTAGATACTTCAGGTCGTGCGGCGCCAGCGATTGCTGATTGCGCAATATCGACAGCCGCTGCTTGGCATTCTCGCCGGCAACGAACAGCGTCAGAAAGGTCAGCCCATACACCGCGCCATGCAGCCAGTCCCACACCACTAGGATCGCCGGAATCGCCCAGAGCCAGCGGCGCGACAGACGCCCGGCGCGAAACCCGTACAGCACAAAACCCAGCAGCGCCGTATTAAACAGCGAGAACAACTCGGGACGCTCGTGATACCGGTTGATCCCGGCGAGCACCACCAGCACCACCAGCAATCCTGCAACGGCAGGGCGGGTGCTTTCATGGCGCAGCGTGCGATACAACAGCCAGACCATCCCAGTGACCAGCAGCAGCTTGAAACCCAGCAAACCAAAGGAGCCGAACGCATTCCATATCAGATAGAAAATCACCTGTCCCAGCCATTCATGGTTGGCAAACTGTTCGCCCTGATGCGTGTAGGAAAACACCTCCTCGCTGACGATATGCGCCGAGTTCACCATCTCGCGCCCGTTGGCCAAGTGCCAGTACAGGTCGAAATCGAAAACCGGGTAGGTAACGAGGATGAGCGAGAACAGAAACACCGCCAGCAAAGCCAGCCCGTCCCTGCCGATGAATGAATTGAAGTTATATTGATTGCCGAACATGCAGACCACCCGCCTTTCGTATCACTTGTTGCAGCAGAAAGAGTCCAGCCTCCTGCCCTAGTAATTCGCTAGGTTAAGCCCATGCCTCGACGGATGCAAATATTTTGTGCCTAGTTGCCGGCATGATCGTTGCGCTTCACATGCGCCAATGTGGCGTGTAGATGTTCATTGCAATGTCGCACACTTTGATCGCGTTGAAACTATACAGTGCAATAAGCTCGTCCATAGAGCAGTAGAAGGGCATAACACGATTAACCGCCCGCCCGAATTTCATACGGCGCAATGTCCGTTGGTTATTGCGCCCTACGCTGGCTGACTTCCTGCCCCACCCTGAAGGAAATCAACGCACATCACGCCGCCGCGTACCGCCTCACATCCAATTCAACTCCGCGAGTTGACGCCTGCTCCGCCTGCTCCAGTAATGAGCGAGTAACATTTTCGTCGTGATAAATCTCACCGCAGTTGTCGCAGATATCGGCGGGCACATTCTTGAACAGCAGCGTGGCGCCGTCGCGCTCCAGCGTGATGCTGGCGTGACCTTTATGTGTGCTGCCGTGCTTGCAAATTGGACATTTCATGGTTATCTCCTTGTCTTCAAATCTTCATGCCAGATTGCCGTGTCGGGTTCGTAAACGGTGATGATTATCCGCTCGTTACCTTCGATATTGTCGGCATAGACCACATGCACGGTTTTTGAACCAGCCGTACCGAGTAATAGCACGCTTGGGTGTGGCGTATCATTCGAATAGTTTTCGATCACTTCACCGGCTTCAAGTGCTCGATGAATTTCAGCTTCGGTAATACGCCGCTCATACATTCTCTTGATCGCATGTTGTCTGTATATCAACTTCAAGGATAGGCTCCCAACCTGACCCGCGATCATTCGCGTAAAATTGCCACCGCACTATAACGCCGCCAGCGGCAAATAACCATATCCCTAGCCTGAAGAATCCCCCTACCGTGTCCGTCGAAGTCGAACGTTTTTTCTCCAAACAAAGCCCGCTTGCCGCTGAAGTCGCATCGTTCCGTCCGCGCGCGCAGCAGCGCGAGATGGCGCTGAAGGTGGCCGAGGCGATCAAGGACAATGCAATCCTTGTCGTCGAGGCCGGCACGGGCACGGGCAAGACCTTTGCCTATCTGGTGCCCGCGCTGCTGGCGGGCGGCAAGGTGATCATCTCGACCGGCACGAAGAATCTGCAGGACCAGTTGTTCCAGAAAGACCTGCCGATGGTACGCGATGCGCTGAAGGCGCCGGTGTCGGTGGCATTGCTCAAGGGACGCTCGAACTATGTGTGCCACTACCATCTTGCGCGCACGGAATCGGACGGCCAGTTCAAGTCGCGCGAGGACATCAAACATCTGGGCAAGATCGTGAAGTACGCCAAGGTGACGGACAACGGCGACAAGAGCGGTCTGGCCGATGTGCCGGAGAATGCCATGATCTGGATGCAGGTGACCTCGACGCGCGACAACTGCCTCGGCCAGGAATGCCCGAACCACAAGGAGTGCTTCGTGCTCAAGGCGCGCACCGAGGCGATGAAGGCGGACATCGTGGTGGTAAACCATCACCTGTTTTTCGCCGACGTGATGCTGCGCGACGAGGGCGTGGCCGAGCTGCTGCCCGCCTGCAACACGGTAATCTTCGACGAGGCGCACCAACTGCCGGAGACTGCCAGCCTGTTCTTCGGCGAGACGCTCTCCACCACGCTGCTGCTCGACCTGGCGCGCGACACGCGCATCGAAACGGCTGCTGCCGCCAAGGATTTCGCCGCCCTACCCAAGGCCTGCGACGAGCTGGACAAGGCCGCGCGCGACCTGCGGCTGGTGTTCAAAAAGGAAGGCCGCATGCCGGCCAGCGCGACCGAGGGTTTCAAGGAGTTCGCGCCCACGCTGAAGACCCTGGGCGAGAAACTCGCGCAGCTCACCGGCCTGCTGGAGAAACAGGCGGAGCGCAGCGAGGGACTGGAGAACTGCTGGCAGCGCGCGCAGGCGCTGGTGCAGCAGCTCAAGCACTGGATGCCTGAACAACCCTCACCCCAACCCTCTCCCGCCCACGGGAGAGGGGGCAATAGTTCCCCTCTCCCGCAAGCGGGAGAGGGGCTAGGGGTGAGGGCTGATGATCAAAGTGCCGATGGTTTTGTGCGCTGGCTGGAAGTGTTCCACCATTCGCTGCAACTCAACACCACGCCGCTGTCCATCGCCGAGATATTCAAAAAACAGATCGACGGCAATTCACGCGCGTGGATATTCACCTCGGCAACGCTGGCGGTGAAGCAGAATTTCTCGCATTACCAGGGCGAGATGGGCCTGCTCGAAGCGCGCACCGCCTGCTGGGACAGCCCGTTCGACTACGGCGAGCAGGCGCTGCTGTATGTGCCATCGAATCTGCCCGAGCCGAACAGCGAGGGCTATACCGAAGCGGTGGTGCACGCCGCGCTGCCGCTGATCGAGGCCAGCAAAGGCCGCGCATTTTTATTATTCACCAGCCTGCGCGCAATGCAGCGTGCCTATGACATCCTCGTCGCCGAGTTCGACCTGCGCGGCTGGGACTATCCGCTGATGCTGCAGGGCGAGGGTTCGCGCAACGAACTGCTGGGCCGCTTCCGCGACCACGGCAACGCGGTGCTGCTGGGCAGCCAGTCGTTCTGGGAGGGTGTGGACGTGCGCGGCGAAGCACTGTCGCTGGTGATCATCGACAAGTTGCCCTTCGCCCCGCCGGACGACCCGGTGCTGGCGGCGCGCATCGAACACCTGAAAAAACTGGGACACAACGCGTTCATGGAATACCAGCTGCCGCGCGCGATCATCACGCTGAAGCAGGGGGCGGGAAGGCTGATCCGCGACGAGACCGACCGCGGCGTGCTGATGATCTGCGACCCGCGCATCATCACCAAGCATTACGGCCGGCGCATCTGGCAGAGCCTGCCGCCGTTCAAACGGACACGTGTTGAGACCGAGGCGGTGGCGTTCTTTACTGCGCCAAAAGCGCAGCCGACTGAACCATAAAACTCACTTCCCGGTATTTTGGCCGGACCGCGCGGCTTTCTCGCTCTGCTCCTTCCACTGCTTGTAGCAGTCCAATCCGCAGAAGTGCGCAACATAGTCAGCGGCTTCTGGAACCATCGCTTCGGAGAGGGGGACTTCTTTGCGGCAGATGTCGCAGGAGACTTTTTCGATTTCGGATGGATTGCTCATGATGCACCTCCAATATCGTTAATGATACACAGTCAGACTATGCCTATTTCACCGCACATGCAAGACACCGGTGGTGAAAATTTATATCTCCGCCCACAGGTCATGGGCATCGGAATCGGTAATCTTCACCTCAACGAAATCACCGACGTTCAACTCTTGCCCATTTTCGATGTATACCAGACCGTCTATCTCCGGCGCATCCGCCGAGCTGCGCGCGACCGCGCCCTCTTCGTCTACTTCTTCAATCAGCACGGTGATAGTCTTGCCGATCTTGCGTTTGAGGCGTTCCTCGCTGATCTCTTCCTGCAATAGCATCAGCCGGGCGAGGCGTTCCTGCTGCACTTCGGGCTGGATGTGATCGGGCAATTCATTTGCGGTTGCACCTTCCACCGGCGAATAGGCAAATGCACCAACGCGATCCAATTGCGCCTCTTCGATGAAGTCGAGCAGCTCTTCGAACTCATCCTCCGTCTCGCCTGGGAAGCCGACGATGAAAGTGCTGCGTAGCGTCAGGTCAGGACATATTTCGCGCCACTGCTTGATGCGCTGCAACACATTATCGCTGTTGCCGGGGCGCTTCATCAGCTTGAGGATGCGCTGGTTGGCATGCTGGAACGGGATATCCAGATAAGGAAGAATTTTGCCCTGCGCCATCAGCGGGATCACTTCGTCCACATGCGGGTAGGGATAGACATAATGCAAGCGCACCCAAACGCCCAACTCACCCAACGCCGCAGCCAGTTCGGTCATGCGCGTCTTAAGCGGCCTGCCGCCCCAGAAGCCGGTACGGTATTTCACGTCCACGCCGTAGGCCGAGGTGTCCTGCGAAATCACCAGCAGTTCCTTGACGCCCGCGTTGACGAGATTCTGCGCTTCCTGCATCACATCGCCGACCGGGCGGCTGACCAGGTCACCGCGCAGGCTGGGGATGATGCAAAAGGTGCAACGGTGGTTGCAGCCCTCGGATATCTTCAGGTAGGCAAAATGTTTCGGCGTGAGACGTATGCCCTGCGGCGGCACCAGATCGGTATAGGGATCATGCAGCTGCGGCAGATGCGCATGCACGGCTTCCATCACTTCGTCGGTCGCATGCGGGCCGGTCACCGCCAGCACACTGGGGTGTGCCTGCCGGATCACATCGCCCTTGGCACCCAGACATCCAGTGACGATGACCTTGCCATTCTCGGACAATGCTTCGCCGATCGCGTCCAGCGATTCGGCCACTGCGCTGTCGATGAAGCCGCAGGTGTTAACCACCACCAGATCGGCATCCTGATAGCTGGCGGAGATCAAATAGCCCTCGGCGCGTAAGCGCGTCAAGATGTGTTCGGAATCCACGGTCGCTTTCGGGCACCCGAGGGAAACGAAACCAACCTTAGGCGGTTTTTTGGTTTTACTCATTACTTGCTTTCATTGTCTATTCGCCAACCAGCAACTTGACCAGAAATATCGAAGACACGCCCAAGGCGATCAGCACCACCTGCTCCAGCGTGTCGCGCAACTGGGTGCGCTTGTGCAGGCCGGGGATCAGGTCAGCCACGGCAACGTAGATCATGCTGGCCGCAGCCAATGCCAGCAGGGAAGGGACAAATTCCTGCATGGATTGCAGCGCAAAATAGGCCAGCAAACCGCCCACCAAGGTAGCCAGACTGGATACCAGATTAAGTACCAGCGCCCGCGCCTTGCTGTAACCGGAATGCAGCAGGATCATAAAGTCGCCCACCTCCTGCGGAATCTCGTGTGCGATGATCGCCAGCGAAGTGACGATGCCCAGATTGATGTCGACGAGAAAAGCCGCCGCAATGATGATGCCGTCGACAAAGTTGTGGAAGGTATCGCCAATCATGATCAACGTTCCGCTGCGGCCTTGCATATCATGGCTATGGATATCATGCCCCTCGCAATGGTCATGATGGCAGTGGCGCCACAGCAACAGCTTCTCCAGCGTGAAGAACAGCATAATGCCGATCAGAACCGTGCCGCTCACCGCCGCCGGGCTGGTACCCATCTCCATTGCCTCGGGCAAAATATCAAGAAACACCGCACCCAGCAATGCGCCGATCGCGTAGCTGACCAGCGAGTTCACCCAGTGCGCGCGCGCATTCAGCGCAAATAGCGCGGCACACACCACGCTCAGCACACCGCCAGCCAGGCTGGTTGCAATAATCCACATCAGGACGGTCATGGAAATGATTCGGAAAAAGGGGCGCGGATTATACCAAAGGCGGGGAATATACCCCGGCCTCATCCAAACTTATCTCAGGAATCGGTTTTGCGGTATTGGCTGGGGCATTGCCCGAACCACTGATGAAAATTGCGAGTAAAGGTACTGCTCTCAGAATAGCCCAGGTAAGAAGAAATCTCGGAAATACTCCAGTCGGTTGAGGTCAGTTTGTTGATGGCCTCCTGCTTTCTGGCTTCTTCAAGCATCTTTGAAAACACATGTCCCTCTTTCGACAGGACGTACTTCAACTGCTCCCCATTAAGCCCGACTTCATTACCAATCATGGATAAGGAAATTTTCTGCTTGCCAAAGGCTTGCATAATTTTTTGCATCACAACTTTCTGCCAACTTAGGTCCTCCCCCTGCATCTCGGGCAGGAGTTGTTCAACAATTTTCTTCAAGTGCGTGGCAGTAATCGCCTGCCCACCAGTGGTTGGCACTTGCATCCATGAATCGGGGAAGATGATTTCGGATACGGGCTGGTTGAATTTCACCGGGCATCCGAAAAAGTTTTCGTATTTCTCAACAGATCCGGCAGGGCTAAACTGGAAACGAATCTCATCGGGAAGCAAAACATCATTGGTAATGGTGCGTAAGAACCTCACAGTGGTTGCAATGATGGCTTCCGAAAATTGCCGGTGAAACCAGCTTTCAGCGCTCTTGCACGTATGAAAAAAAGACCATTGCCCTTCTTGCACTGATTTAATCCCGTTGCGATAGCCCTGATTCAATTTTTGCTGACCTTCCGAAAATGCCTCCAACACGGCCTGAAGATTACCCAGATTTACAAAATAACTGTAGGCAACACCGTAATCCTCTTCCACATTGAAATGCAGGCTCTGCCAGAATCCAATTGCAGGCACGGCTACAGCGTTACTTGCAATCCTCCAGATTTCCTCCAGCTCCGAGTAAGAAATGAAGTCGGATGGCTCATCCAGAAATTGATGCTGTTTGCCGGCTCTTTCCAGAATCTCTTGCAGACTCTCCCCGTTATTTTCCAGCGCTGAGCGCAAAAAAATGACGAGTGCGTAAGGGCTGCTTTCCGTGTAATCCATATTAATTATTTTCTTAATTAAGAAGATACTTCTTGGGCTCTAAACACCCGATTCGTTCAGACCTGATTTGAAATCCCAGATTCCGGATGTCACTACCCGGCAGTGACACCACCAGCTAATTCGCTTGTGATGCTTGCTGTGATATTTGAGCGGTTTTTCGATATTGGTTCGGACTATCCCCGAACCACTGACGAAAGTTGCGCGTAAAGGTACTGCTCTCCGAATAACCCAAGTATGCAGATAGCTCTGAGATGCTCCAGTCCGTTGAAGTCAGTTTATTGATGGCCTCTTGCCTTCTGACTTCTTCAAGGACTTTTGAAAACGTATAGCCTTCTTTTGATAGCGCATACTTCAACTGCTCTTCCTTCAACCCTATTTGCCGGCTTATTTCCAACAAAGATATCTTCTGTCCTCCAAAGCTCTGGCGTATCTTTCGGGAAGCAATCTGCTCCCAGCTCATTTGCCCTGCTGTCGCGCTGGGTAACAACCTATCCATCAAATTCTGCAAATGGCGTGCGGTTGCTTGCTGATTCTCGATGGTAGGGATTTTCAGCCAGGCATCTGGAAAAAGGATTGCTGAACTGCCCTGGTTAAATTTCACCTTGCACCCGAAAAAATCCTCGTAGTCCTCTACCGGCCCGGCTGGACTAAATTGAAAGCTGACTTCAGCAGGCTGCAAGGCGTAATTGGTAATTTCACGGAACAGGTGAATCACACTGGCAATGGTAGCTTCCATATACTGGCGCTCGAACCAGTTTTCCTGCGCCTCCGAGGAAATAAAAAGCGAGCATTGGCCATCGCGGGGAGTATGCAATCCGCAGCGTTGGGTTGGATTAAATCTTTGATGACCTTCAAAGTAATGCTCTAAGACAACCTGCAAGCTGCCCAGGTTTACGAAAAAGTTGTATGCAAGGCCGTAATCTTTCGCGACATTGCAATGCTGGCTGGCCCAAAAACCGATTGCCGGTTTCTGCACATAATCGCTGGCAATTTTCCAGATATTATTCAGTTCCTCCCGTGGAATCATTGCCATGGGATCGTTCTGAAACTCATGCTGATAATCCTCACTATCCAGAACTTCTTTTAAGCTGTGTCCCGCTTTGGCCAATGCCGTCTGCAAAAACAGAACCGGCGCGTAAGGGCTATCTCCAGTAAGTCGCATAATTAATGTATCAATGTGCCAAAACTACAGCACACAGCCCATACCCTGTGTTGACGTAGGGCCATAATAGCGCGGATTAAGATTAACTGTCTTCAATTCCCTCAAAAGTCAATTAATTTTCCCTCATTGGTCAATTCTTCCCCTACCCCTTGGATTGATAATCAACCACAGTCAAACAATTGTTTTTGTAAGGGGTGGAGAAAATGAAAAACCAAAAAATAACATTCAAAAAATACTATTTGCTCATCGTTGCTTTCCTGTTCATCGCGGTCGCATGTGGTGGCGGTGGTGGTGGTGGCGGGGCTGCATCGCCACCGAGCTATAGCATAGGCGGCACGGCAACCGGCCTCACTGGCACGGTAGTTCTGCAAAACAATAACGGCGACAATCTCACCGTCACGGCGGATGGCACCTTCACCTTCGCCACCCCGCTTGCCGATAGCGGCACCTACAGTGTCACGGTAATGACCCAGCCCACCGGTCAGACCTGCTCGGTGAGTACGGGGGCAGGCACAGTCTCCGGAGGTGATGTCACCAACGTGGCCGTGGTTTGCGCCATAAATGCCTATTCTGTGGGCGGCGGCGTAACTGGACTGACCGGATCGGTAGTTCTGCAAAACAATAACGGCGACAATCTCACCGTCACGGCGAATGGTCCATATACCTTTGCGACTCCTGTCGCCTTCAACAGCCCCTACGCGGTGAGTGTACTCACTCAGCCATCGGTTAGCCAAAGCTGTTCGGTCGCCAACGGGAGCGGAACCATGGGGGCGGGCAATGTCAGCAACGTCACCATCACCTGTGCCATCAACACCTACACCGTGGGTGGCAATGTTTCGCTGTTGAACGGCAGCATGGTGTTACAGAACAACGCTGCAGATAACCACACCGTGTCGGTCAATGGCCCGTTCAACTTCCCCACTGCCGTGAATCATGGAAATCCATACAACGTCACCATCCTCACCCAACCCTCACTACAACGATGCAATGTTACCAACGGCACAGGTAGCGTGACTGCGAATGTCAGCAACGTCGCCATATCCTGCGCGAGTCAAATGGGGGGGGCGCTTCAGGGTATTGCGCTGAACCTGACGCCGACCGTTAGCACACTGGCCGGCTCGGCTGGAATCTTGGACGGCACGGCCACGCAAGCCAGATTCAAAAGCCCTCAAAAAATCACCAGCGACGGCACCAATCTGTATGTGGCGGATACGGGACACCATGTCATCCGCCAGATCGTGATCGCCACCGGTGCAGTCACCACGCTGGCGGGAACGGGTGTGGCTGGCGCGGCAGACGGCCCGGGGGTGACGGCCACGTTCTATTCTCCAATAGGCATCACCACCGACGGCACCAACCTGTATGTGGCGGATTCGGGTAACAACAAGATCCGCCAGGTCGTGATCGCCACGGGTGCAGTCACCACGCTGGCGGGAACGGGCGGGATTGGCGCGGTAGACGGCGCGGGATTGACGGTTGCCAGGTTCAGTTTTCCACGCGGCATCACCACCGACAACACCAACCTGTACGTAGCAGATACGTCGAACAACCAGATCCGCCAGGTCGTGATCGCCACGGGTGCAGTCACCACGCTGGCGGGAACGGGCGGGATTGGCGCGGCAGACGGCGCGGGGTTGACGGTGGCCACGTTTAACCAGCCTAACGGCATCATTCTCTACGGCACCAACCTGTATGTGGTGGATACCCGTAACCACAAGATCCGCCAGATCGCGATCGCTACTGGTATGGTCACAAGTTACACCGGTGTGGCGAATACGGTGGGTACGATGGGCGCGACGGACGGCACACTAGCCGCGGCCACATTCTTTTATCCAAGTGATATTGCCCTGATTGCCACTAGAATGTATGTGACGGATTCGTCTAGCAACAGAATCCGCCAGGTCGATATCGCCACGGGTGCTGTCACCACGCTGGCGGGTACGGGTGGGATTGGCGCGGCAGACGGCGTGGGGGTGACAGCCACGTTCAATTCTCCAATAGGCATCACCACCGACGGCACCGACCTGTATGTGGCGGATTTGGGTAACAGCACCATCCGCAAAATCATAACCGCTACCGGGGTCGTCAGCACCCAGGCGAGCGTTGCACCTGATACCGACGGCACAGGGCCGACGGCAAGATTCCGCTGGATGAGTAGCGTCACCACCGACGGCACCAACCTGTATGTGGCGGATTCGGGTAACAACAAGATCCGCCAGGTCGATATCGCCACGGGTGCTGTCACCACGCTGGCGGGTACGGGTGTGGCTGGTGCGGCGGACGGCGCGGGGTTGACGGCGGCCACGTTCGATAACCCCATGGGTATCACCACCGACGGCACCAACCTGTATGTGGCGGATAACAATAACCACAAGATCCGCCAGATTGTGATCGCCACGGGTGCAGTCACCACGCTGGCGGGAACGGGGGCGCTTGGCGCGACAGACGGCGCGGGGCTGACGGCTAGGTTCAATTCGCCGTCAGGCATCACCACCGACGGCACCAACCTGTATGTGGTAGATAAGATGAACCGCAAGATCCGCCAGATTGTGATCGCCACGGGTATAGTCAGCACACTAGCAGGAACGGGTGTGGCAGGTGCGGCAGACGGTGCGGGGGTGACAGCCACGTTCAATTTTCCGTACGGCATCACCACCGACGGCACAAACCTGTATGTGGCGGATTCGGGTAACAACAAGATCCGCCAAGTCGTGATCGCCTCTGGTGCAGTCACCACGCTGGCGGGAACGGGGGCGCTTGGTGCGGCAGACGGCGTGGGATCGACGACGGCCACGTTCAATAACCCCATGGATATCACCACCGACGGCACCAACCTGTATGTGGCGGATACGTATAGCGGCAAGATCCGCCAGATCGTGATCGCCACGGGTGCGGTCACCACGCTGGCGGGAACAGGTGCATTTGGTGCGGCGGACGGCGCGGGATCAGTAGCCACGTTCGACCTGCCATACGGCATCACCAGCGACGGCACCAACCTGTATGTGGTGGATACAGGTAACAGTACCATCCGCAAGATCCAGTAGACCATTAAAGATGTTCTGTTGTCTCAACCGCCCGTTTGATACGGGCGGTTTTTTATGCGCTGAAAAATCAGGTTGAAATTATGGCGAGACTTCGCGGCCCATTATTAAAACCGCGCTCAGTCATGGTGTTACCACCGCTCTAACCATCAGCCAGAGTTGGGCCAACTTGCATCCTGTTCGTGAAATGCAGATGCAATAAGTTTCCCTCAAAAGTCAATTAATTTTCCCTCATTGGTCAATTCTTCCCCTACTCCTTGGATTGATAATCAACCATAGTCAAACAATTGTTTTTGTAAGGGGTGGAGGAAATGAAAAACCAAAAAATCACATTCAAAAAACACTATCTGCTCATCGTTGCTTTTTTGTTCATCGCGGCCTCTTGCGGCGGTGGAGGAGGCGATGGCTCACCCGCAGCGCCATCACTGCAAAGCATCCAAGTGGCACCCGCACTAGCACAAATCGCCAATGGCACCACACAGCAGTTCACCGCAACAGGCAATTACGCCGACGGCAGCACGCAAGATATAACGGCAACGGTATCGTGGTCATCAAGCACGGCATCAGCCAGCATTGATACGGGCGGTCTGGCAACAAGTTCAGTAGTAGGATCAACCGCCACGTTTACATTGACAGATGCTCCTTAAAGATCAAACGCTGCCGCGCAGAGACTATATGACCGATAGGTTGCACCGAGGAATATTGAATCAAAGTTAGGGAGAAAATCATGAAAACGACATTCAAAAAACACCTGAACTACCTGACGGTAGTTTTCATTTCAACGATGCTACTGGCCGCATGCGGCGGTGGAGGCGGTGGTGAATCCGCACCTATCCCGGCGAGCATCACCGCCCAGCCCGCCGACCAGAGCGTGGTCGTGGGCACTGCGGCCACATTCAACGTGACGGCCAGCAATGCCGTCAGCTACCAGTGGCAAATCAGCACGGATGGCGGCACTACATTCGTTGATGTAGTCGATGCCACCGCCGCAAATTACACCACGCCGGTAACCGTCCTGGCCGATAGCGGCAATCAGTATCGCGTCGCCGCCAGCAACGGCAGCAACAGCGCCACCAGTTCGGCGGCCACGCTCACGGTTACTGCAGCACCCGTGGCAGCGGCGATCACGGTTCATCCGGGAAACCAGACCATCACCGAAAACCAGAACGCCAGCTTCTCGGTCACCGCCACCGGCACTTCGCTGGGTTATCAATGGCAGCGCAGCACCGATGCGGGTATCAGCTTTGCCGACTTAACCGGGGAAACCAACGCCACACTGAACCTCACTGCCGTGCCGCTCGCGGACAATGGCAACTGGTTTCACGCAGTCGTGAGCAACAGCCTCGGCAGCGTCACCAGCAACAATGCCACGCTCACCGTCAACCCTGCACCCGTTATGCCGGCCTTTACCACACAGCCCACAAGCCAAAGCGTGACTGCACCCGCTACCGCGAGCTTCATCGTGGCCGCCACCGGCACGCCAGCACCTACGCTGCAATGGCAATCGAGCACCGATAGCGGCACCACCTGGGCAGACATCGTTGGCGCAACCGCCAGCAGCTACACCACGACCGCCACAACTGTGGCCGACAGCGGTAAGCAATATCGCGCGGTCGCGACCAACAGCGCGGGCACGGTAAACAGCACTGTCGTCACATTGACGGTTGCGCCCACACCGGTGGCGCCGACGTTCACCACCCAGCCGATCAACCAGAGCGTGATTGCGCCAGCGACAGCAACCTTCAGCGTGGTCGCCACCGGCACGCCCACGCCCACGCTGCAATGGCAGTTGAGCACCGATGCGGGTGTGAGTTTCGCCAACATCGTCGGCGCCACCGCCACCAGCTACACCACTGCGGCCACCGCAGGTGCCGACAGTGGCAACCAATATCGCGCAGTCGCAACCAACAGCGCGGGCACAGTGAACAGCAACGCGACGACTCTGACGGTGACAGTCCCTCCCCCCCCCGACCACTGGATCACCAACGGCACCGTCAACACCATCGACCGTTCGGCTGACGGCAACACTGTATATCTGGGCGGCAGCTTTACTTTTGTTGGCCCCAACACCGGAAGTTTTGCTGCGATCGACAGCACCAGCGGCACGGTCTCGGGCACCTTCCCGCGCGTACTCGGGAATGTTAATGCCAGCGCGCCGGATGGCTCGGGGGGGTGGTATATCGGTGGCTTATTTACTATGGTGGGCAACATTGCGCGCAATGGCATGGCACATATCCTCGCCGACGGCAGCGTTGATCCGGCCTTTGATCCAAATGCGAACGGCGTCGTCCACACCCTCGCCGTGTCCGGCAGCACGGTGTACGCAGGTGGCAGCTTCACCTCCATAGGCGGGCAGGCGCGTAACCGCATCGCCGCACTGGATGCAGTGACCGGCGCGGCCACCGCATGGGATCCGAATGCGGACAACTCGGTCCAGACCCTCGCGGTGTCCGGCGGCACGGTGTACGCAGGTGGGAACTTCACGGCCATAGGCGGGCAAGCGCGTAACCGCATCGCCGCACTGGATGCAGTGACAGGCACGGCCACCGTATGGGATCCAAATGCGAACAGTTGGGTTTACGCCCTCGCCGTGTCCGGCAACACGGTATACGCGGGCGGCAGCTTCACCAACATCGGCGGGGGGGCGCGCCTTCGCATTGCCGCGCTCGATGCCACAACTGGCGCAGCCACCGCATGGGTTTCAAGTCCGGACAACTCCGTCGCCACACTCGCCGTGTCCGGCAACACGGTGTACGCGGGCGGCTACTTCGGTTCCATCAGCGCGCAAACGCACATCGGCATCGCCGCGTTCGATGCCGCGACCGGTGTTGTCAGCGCCACATGGAATCCGAATGTGAATGGCAACGTCCTCACCCTAGCCGTGTCCGGCGGCACGGTGTACGCGGGGGGAAACTTCATGTCTATCAACGGGCAAGCGCGTAAAAACATCGCTGCGCTCGATGCCGCGACCGGTGTTGTCAACGCATGGGTTCCGAATGCGGACAACTGGGTCAACACCCTCGCGGTGTCCGGCGGCACGGTGTACGCGGGCGGTGATTTCACCAGCATGGGCGGGCAGGCACGCAACTACATTGCCGCACTCGATGCCGCGACCGGCACGGCCACCGCATGGGATCCGAATGCGAATAGCGTCGTTAGCACACTCGCCGTATCAGGCAGCACGGTGTACGCGGGTGGCTACTTCACCAATATCGGCGGGCAAGCGCGTAACCGCATCGCCGCACTGGATGCCGCGACCGGCGCGGCCACCACATGGGATCCGAATGCGAATAGCAACGTCAACACCCTCGCGGTGTCCAGCAGCACGGTGTACGCGGGCGGCGGCTTCACCAGCATCGGCGGGCAGGCGCGCCTTCGCATTGCCGCGCTCGATGCCACAACTGGCGCAGCTGCCGCATGGGATCCGAATGCGAACAGCATCGTCTCCGCCCTCACCGTATCAGGCAGCACGGTGTACGCGGGCGGCGGCTTCACCAGCATCGGCGGGCAGGCACGCAACCACATTGCCGCACTTGATGCCGCGACCGGCGCGGCCACCGCATGGGATCCGAATGCGGACAACATCGTCTCCGCCCTCGCCGTGTCCGGCAGCACGGTGTACGCGGGCGGCAGCTTTACCAACATCGGCGGGCAGACGCGCAACTACCTCGCCGCGCTCGATGCCACGACCGGCGCGGCCACCGCATGGGATCCGAATGCGGACAACATCGTCTCCGCCCTCGCAGTGTCCGGCAACACGGTATACGCGGGCGGAAGATTCACCACCATAGGCGGGCAGACGCGCAACTACCTCGCCGCGCTCAATGCTACAACCGGTGTTGCGACCGCATGGGATCCGAACATGAACGTCTGGGTCAACACCCTCGCGGTGTCCGGCAGCACGGTATATGCGGGCGGCGACTTCACCACCATGGGCGGGCAGGCGCGCGGTTACATCGGGTTCCTGGCGCCATGATTATCCCTAGGATGCGCAATCGATAATCGCGGTGGTTAAGAAAATGGTCAGCAAGTACTGATCAACAACTGAGGTATCAGTTGAAGCAAAAGAGCCGGATTACTCCGGCTCTTTAATTATTTGAGATAGCGAAAAAATTACCCGCTACCGCTACCATAACGCTTCGCAGATCTACTTGATGTCGATTGCTACCAAATTAATTCGAGTATCAAGATAAAGACCGCCAATGCGATGAGCGTGAAGAGCAGTGACTTGATCCAATATTTGGCTGCAACGATACGAAAACACGAATCACACCATGCGCCCGTATAGGGAACAGCGCCGGGGAAATGTCTTGTATGGCCAGGCTTGCCGCACCGTTCACAGATGCCGCAGTAGCCTTCCGGAATCCCTTTTTCATCAAGAGATTCTTTGCTTAGATGCCCGCAATAACAGTCTCTAGCCATTGTATGTAACCAGTGTGACTTCGATCTGCGACTCGATTGTCGCGAAGGTCTCCAGCATGATTTCCCTGGAAAACGCCCTCCCCCTGTTTCCTGCTCCCGCGCCTATCAACGGAAATGCGATGGATGTGAAGTTCTGCGCTTCTGCCAGTTCGACCGCAGATCGTACCGACTGGCTTATCGAATATCTCGTGGCGATCCAGAACCCATTGATCCCAGCAACGTGGATAATTCCTTTGTAATTCAAATTGCCCGCCGAGGTAAGTCTGGCCTGCCCCAGGGGAATGGGACCGTACTTCGCAAGTTCACGAAATACCGCATTACCGGCTTTGCGCTTGATTGCACCGGAAACACCTTGTGGCAGAAGTAGCCACCAGGGAATCAGGCTCCTGTTCCAGGGATTAACGATCACGTCAACTTGCTGCTCCAGCAAATCACCGGATACGTCGCGGACATTCATGGCAGCTCACAGTTATTCATATTGATATTGCTGATTTAAGCACGTCAGGCGACGTAAAAATAGTCGGCCGATTTAATTATTCCAGCCAGATAAAAGTCCCCATCCGCCCCGTCACACCATCACGGCGATAGGAAAAAAAATGGTCGCGCTCGCCATAGGTGCAGTGGTCGCCACCATAGACCTGAGTTATACCCAACGCGGCAAGGCGCAAGCGGGCCAGTGCATAGATGTCGGCAAACCACTTATCACCCTCTCCCCCAACCCCTCTCCCGCTTGCGGTAGAGGGGAGTTGATTCTCTCTCCCCGAGGGGGAGAGAGTGCCCTTCAGGGCGAGAGATGGGACGAATGCCGCTGCGGCCTGCGGGTCTGCGTTCACAAAAACAGCTCGCACCTCCCCGCCCACTTCAAAAGCTTGCTGACTGATCGCCGGTCCCAGCCATGCCATCAGATTTTGTGGCTCGACTTCCATCGCATGCACAGTGGCTTCGATCACGCCCGCCTCAAGCCCCTTCCATCCTGCATGTGCCACGCCAACCACACTGCCCTGCTTATCACACAGCAATACCGGCAGGCAATCGGCGGTCATCACCACGCACACCGACCCGCGCTGGCGCGCGATGCAGGCATCGGCCTGTACTCGGCAGCCGGCCTGGTCGGCATTGGCAACGGCGGTGCCATGCACCTGCTGCAGCCATACCGGCTCACTGGGCAGCAGAGTGTTGAGCAACATGCGATTGCGCGCGACGGTCATCGGCGCATCGCCGACGTGGTCGCCAAGGTTGAGGCTGTCATAGGGTGCCGCGCTGAGCCCGCTCTGGCGAGTGGTTTGCAGGGCTTTAACGTTGGCGGGAGCGGGCCAATCGGGGGAAATTAAATAATCTTTCAGGTTCATGTGTCGCGGAGCTAAACCCCTCCCGCCCTCCCCTTCTCAGGGGAGGTGTCTGGCGCTTCACCTGACAAGGACGAGCGAGGTGTCATTATTTCCTGAATTTGCTTTAGCAGCTGCTGCATGTCTTCCGGCAGCAATGCATGCCACTCCATCGTTTCACCGCTGACCGGATGCTCCAGTGCCAACCTTGTCGCATGCAACGCCTGACGCGGAAAGCCGTTCAGCAGTTCGCGTAGTTCGGGCACGCATTTTTGCGGGCCTTTGAGGTAGACGCTGTCGCCTACCAGTGGATGCTTGATGTGCGTCATGTGTACGCGTATCTGGTGGGTGCGGCCGGTTTCGAGACGGCAGCGCAGCAGTGTGCAGCTGGGGAATTGCATTTCGACCTGATAATGGGTCACGGCGGGTTTGCCGCTTTCCGTCACGGCCATTTTGACGCGCTGGGCATGATGTCTACCGATAGGCTCGTCAACCGTGCCGCCATAACCCAGCTCGCCGTATACCAGCGCAAGATATTCGCGTTTGACACTGCGCGCCTGCAACTGGCGCACCAGATTGGTTTGCGCGGTAAGCGTCTTGGCGACCACCAACAGCCCGCTTGTGTCCTTGTCGAGACGGTGCACGATGCCGGCACGCGGCACTTCGGAAAGTTGCGGTGCATGATGCAGCAAGGCATTGAGCAGCGTGCCCTCCCAGTTGCCGCTGCCGGGATGCACCACCAGCCCGACCGGCTTGTTGATCACCAGCAGGGCGTCGTCTTCGTAAAGGATGTCGAGCGCAATGTCTTCGGCTAGATACGCTTGCTCGGAAGGGATCGTCTGCGGCAACACTTCGAGTTTCTCGCCACCCCACACCTTTTGCCGGGTCGTGGCAAATTTGCCGTCCACCTTAACCAGTTGGCCGGTTATCCAGTCCTGCAACCGGCTGCGCGAGTATTCGGGCAGCAACTTCGCAAGCGCCTGATCAAGACGCAGTCCCGCACAGTCACCGGGTACTTCAAACTGTAGCGCGTCGTCGGAGCTTGGGTTTACGCTATAATCGCGCAAATCATTTTCTGGATTCGTCATGCGCCATAGTTTAGCCGTATTCCTGCTGCTTACGTTAGCAGCGTGCAGTTCTGTGTCGGAAGATTCGTCAAAAAAATCCGCAGAGGAAATGTACAAGACAGCCAAAGCCTCCCTCGATGAAAAAAGCTATGAGCCGGCCATCAAGGGTTTTGAATCGCTGCAATCGCGTTACCCCTATGGGCAATATGCTCAACAGGCACAGCTTGAGATCGCTTACGCCTATTTCAAGCAGAACGATCCCATCTCCGCCATATCCGCCGCAGACCGTTTCATCAAACAGTATCCGAACAACCCGCACGTGGACTATGCCTATTACCTGAAAGGCCTGGCCAATTTCAACGCCGACATCGGCATGTTCGGTATGGCAGCCGGGCAGGATCCCACCGAACGCGACCCGAAGGCGGCCCAGGATTCGTTTGATGCCTTCAGGGATCTGGTGTCCCGTTTTCCCGCCAGCAAATATGCGCCGGATTCGATATTGCGCATGCAATATCTGATCAACTCGCTGGCCAAATACGACATTCACGTCGCCCGCTATTATCTGCGCCGGGGTGCGTATATTTCGGCGGTGAACCGCGCCAAGGATGTGCTGACCGAGTTTCCGAATTCGACCTCGGCACAGGATGCGCTGTTGATTCTGGTGCAGGGGTACGATGCTCTGGACAAGAAGGAGTTGCGCGACGATGCGCAACGCGTGCTCGACTTGAACTTTCCCCGGCACACCGCTCAAGCCGAATGAAATTCTGTAATCACTGCGGTTCTCCGCTCGAGCTGCGTACACCGCCGGACGACAACCGCAACCGCCACATTTGCACTGCCTGCGGCGAGATACATTACGAAAATCCGAAGCTGATCGTGGGTGCCATTCCGGTCTGGCAGGACAAGATTCTGCTGTGCAGGCGTGCCATCGAACCGCGCCACGGACTATGGACATTGCCCGCCGGCTTTATGGAAAACGAGGAAACCACCGCCCAGGCCGCCGCGCGCGAAACGCTTGAAGAAGCCAATGCCCGCGTGACCATCGGCGATTTGTATACTCTGTATAACCTGCCCCACATCAATCAGGTTCACCTGTTCTTCCGTGCAGAATTACTGGACCTCGATTTCTCGCCCGGAATTGAGAGTCTGGATGTCAAACTCTTTTCCGAAAGCGATATTCCCTGGGATACGCTGGCATTCCGTCCGGTAAGATTTTCCCTGCAACACTATTTTAGCGACCGCAAAACCGGTAACTTCCGCTTCCGTACCGGTGACCTCGCCCCGCTTGCCGGACAACATGCATAGCCACTTTGTCACTGCGGTCGCTCCCCCTATAATCCGGTTCGTCAATTTTTTCCGGACAACGATGAACCGTCTTCGCCCGCTTTTGCTGATCGCGATCCTGCTACCCGCCATGCCTTTGCTTGTCGGCTGTGCCGGCGCACACAATCCCGGCGATCCGCTTGAACCGCTCAACCGCAGCGTGTACCGATTTAATGACACGGTAGACAAGGCTGTACTGAAACCCGTCGCGCAAGGCTACGATGCCGTGATGCCCAAGCTGGGGAAAATCGCGGTGAGCAATTTCATTTCCAATCTGGACGATGTCCTGGTTACCCTTAACGATCTCCTGCAACTCAAATTCGCCCAAGCGGCCTCGGATGGCACACGCTTCCTGATCAACAGCACCTTCGGGCTGGGCGGTTTTATCAATGTCGCGCACCGGCTGGAAAAACATAACGAGGATTTCGGCCAGACGCTGGGTTACTGGGGAATAGGCAGCGGCCCCTATCTGGTGCTGCCTTTCCTCGGCCCCAGCTCGGTTCGCGATGCGGGCGGACTCTATGCGGACACGCTGGGCAGTGTGCCGGGCCGGATCGAGGACATTCCGACCCGGAATCAATATTATCTGGGCAGCGTCATCCATCGCCGGGCAGCCCTGCTGGATCAGGAAGAAATACTGGATGAGGCAGCGATAGACCGCTACGCGTTAATGCGTGACAGCTATTTCATGTACCGCAAAAACCTGGTGTACGACGGCAACCCGCCGCGCGCGAACTACGATGAGTTTGACGAATAGGACGATGCTGCCGTGAAGTTACGCCGCACCCTGACCGGGTTTGCGTTCATACAAAAAAGGCCTGCAATCGCAGGCCTTTTTCACGGACATCCGCTTAATTTCCGGCGCGCAGTGCGGCGATACGTTCATCCAGCGGCGGATGAGTCATGAACATTTTGGCAAAGCCCTTGCCGCCGGAGATACCGAAGGCAGCCATTTTTTCAGGCAGCACGGTTTGCTCATGATTCATTTTCAAACGTTCCAAGGCGGCAATCATCTTGTTGCGACCGGCCAGACTGGCGCCGCCCGCATCGGCGCGGAATTCGCGCTGGCGCGAGAACCACATCACAATGGTGCTGGCCAGTATGCCAAGTACGATCTGCGCGGCGATCTCGGCCACGAACGAGCCGATACCGGGGCCGTTCCTGCCATCGTTCTTCAACAGCACGCGGTCCACAAAAAACCCGAACAATTTGGCGAAGAAGATCACGAAGGTGTTCACCACGCCCTGGATCAGCGCCAGTGTCACCATGTCACCGTTGGCGACGTGGCTGACCTCGTGCGCCAGCACCGCCTCGGCTTCGTCGCGGCTCATGTTGTTCAACAGCCCGGTGCTGACAGCCACCAGCGCGTCGTTACGGTTCCAGCCGGTGGCGAACGCGTTCACATCGGGTGCGTCGTAGATCGCCACTTCCGGCATGCCGATACCCGCCGAAAGCGCCTGGCGCTTGACGGTATCCACCAGCCAGCGCTCGGTCGGATCGCTCGGATTCTCTATAACGCGAGCACCAACCATACGCTTGGCCGACCACTTGGACATCGCCAGCGAGATCAGCGAACCGGCAAAGCCGATCACCGCAGACAACACCAGCAGTGCGCCGAAGTCGATTCCCCCTGTCTCGGTCAGCCAGCGATCCACGCCGAGCAGGCGCAAGGTGATATTAATGACGAATATCACCGCAAGGTTGGTCACAATAAACAGGAAGATGCGCTTCATATGCTTTTGGTCTCCGATATCAATTAAAAGTTAGCGTGCAATAAATCACCACCCTTCTCACGCCCCGCTAATCTGGGGTGTATCAGCCCGGATTTCAAGTGCCCCCCGGTTCACCTGCATGCAGTGGTAAACTTGCGCCACTAAGACGGAATTCCGGAGGTAAAGTTGCAGGAACTACTCAATCACCCCGCCGTACAGGCTGGCCTTGCCCCTTTTCTGGCCGGGCTGGTCGCCGCCGGGCTGTTCCAGCGTGTCAAACTGAGCGGGCTGGCGCTCATCGCCGGATTCGCGGCGACTGTCTATCTGGCCAGTGATTTCGGCATTTCGCCGCTCACCTCCTCGCGCAAGATCATCTGGCTGGGCTTGTCCAGCGCAGCATTCGGCCTGCTGCTCAGTCTGGTTCGGCTATCCGTATTCGCCTCGTTGCTGCCGATCCTTGGCGGCGCGGCCAGCATCTGGGTGGCGTTGCGTATCCTGCAAAATCAGCCCCCGCAAATTGCCCTGTTATGGGGGGCGGGTTGCGTAGCCTACGTCGCGACTTTGATCTGGGGAATGGACAAGCTTGAAACCGATTCACTGCGCTCGGCGAATGCCGGGACCGCGCTGGGCTTCGGTACAGGCGGTGCGGCGCTGGTGGGCGCATCCGCGCTGCTCGGCCAGTTTGGCCTGGCGCTGGGTTCTGCCGCTGCCGCGCTGGTGCTGATCCAGATGATCGTCAACCGCACGTTCGCCACCGGACGCCTGTTCACCCTGCCGATTGCGGTGATCGCCGGGACAACCGGCTGCATGGCAGTGCTGGGCGCACGGCTGCCCTGGTATGCGCTGACCATGCTGGCGATGATTCCGGTTGCGGTTCGGCTGATGCCGTTACCCGTCAAGTCTGTCCGTATGCAAAGCCTGCTGCTCGCCCTTCCCGGCGTCTTACTGGCAGCCGGTGCGGTGTTTGCGACATGGCATTCGGCCGGCGACGTGCCGTACTGATCGCCTTGCCAAGGCGCGTCGGCACTGAAAACTAAAGTAGAATTAAAAATACCCTTTGAAAAATAGCCTTAATCTGCCCACATAAACCCGACCATGATGGAAACCAGACTCCTCCCCTATGCTTTCGCCCGCGACTTCGGGCTGCTGGCCCAGCGCAGCGACGATGCCATCGAAGTATTGGTGTCGGAAGCGACTTCACCCAGCGCTATCAACGAAGTCAGTCGCAATTTCGGCGCGATCAAACTCAAATCCCTGCCGCGCGCCGAACTCGAAGCCGAGATCGCCAAAGCCTATGCCGGTGCGGGCGGTGATGCGGCGCAGGTGGTGGACGAATACGAGTCCGATCTCGACCTGAACAAGATGATGCAGGGCATGCCCGCGGTCGAAGACCTGCTTGAATCCGCCGACGACGCGCCGGTGATCCGCATGATCAACGCGCTTCTGACGCAGGCATTGCGTGAGGGCGCATCGGACATCCACATCGAGCCGTTCGAGCAGATCTCCGTGGTGCGCTTCCGCATCGACGGCTCGTTACGTGATGTAGTCAGACCCAAAAAGGCGATCCACGCCTCGCTGATCTCGCGCATCAAGATCATGGCCCAGCTCGACATCGCCGAAAAACGCCTGCCGCAGGACGGCCGCATCACGCTGCGCGTCGGCGGCAAGGCAGTGGACGTGCGCGTCTCCACCCTGCCCACCGGCCACGGCGAACGCGCCGTGCTGCGTTTGCTCGACAAGGAATCCGGCAAGCTCAATCTAAAAAGTCTGGGCATGAGCGCCGAAGTACAGGCACAGTTCGACAAACTGATCGCGCAGCCGCACGGTATCGTGCTGGTCACCGGCCCCACCGGCTCCGGCAAGACCACCACGCTGTATGCCGCGCTCTCAAGTCTGAACGACAGCCGCAGCAACATCCTCACCGTCGAAGACCCGATCGAATACGAACTCGAAGGCGTCGGCCAGACCCAGGTCAACCCGCGCATCGACATGACCTTTGCAAAAGCGCTTCGCGCCATCCTCAGGCAAGACCCGGACATCATCATGATCGGCGAGATACGCGACCTCGAAACCGCGCAGATCGCCGTGCAAGCCTCGCTCACCGGCCACCTCGTGCTGGCCACGCTGCACACCAACGACTCGGCCGCCGCCGTCACGCGATTGCTCGACATGGGCATCGAACCCTTCCTGCTCTCCTCCTCGCTGCTCGGCGTCGTCGCCCAGCGGCTGGTGCGCAAACTGTGCCCGCACTGCAAGCAGCAGGATGGTGAGATATGGAAAGAAGTCGGCTGCGACAAGTGCGGCCACACCGGCTACCAGGGCCGCGTCGGCACCTATGAATTACTACTGACCACCGAACAGATCCGCGCGCAGATCCACAACCGCGCCTCCGAAGCTGACATCCGCCAGACTGCGCTACGCGATGGCATGCGCACGATGCGAGAGGACGGCGAACGCTGGCTGAAGGATGGCACGACGACGCGGGCGGAGTTGATGCGGGTGACGAAAGAATGACTGTTGCCCTCCCCGCTATCCGGGTGTAAATTGCCACAACATTGAACGAGGATCGACAAATGAGTACAGCCACATTATCCAGCGATTACCGCATCTCCCTCCCCGAAGAGGTGCGCGCAGCCATGCACCTCCATCCGGGGCAGGAGTTCGAGCTGACCTCGCTGGGATCGGTCATCCAACTGATCCCCAAACTCACTCAAGACGAATTGCGTGCAGCCGTTGCTGAAGGCATTGCCAGTGGGCAAGGCCTCCCATCCGGCGAAGTTTTCGATCGGCTGGAAACCAAATACCGCAACCAGGTAAAAGAATAAGCGGCGTGGCGAACTATGTTATCTCGCCGCTTGCCGCTCAGGACTTGGAAGCCATCGGCGATTACATCGCGCAAGACAACCCTCACCGTGCATTCACCTTCATCATGGAATTGCGCAGCCAGTGCGACAGGATAGCCGCCTCACCCAAAGCCTGCCGCGCTAGGCCAGACCTAGGCGAGGACATCCGGTCGAGCGCCTACGGAAATTATGTAATCTTCTTTCAGGAGACCACGGATGGATTGCTTATCGTGCGTGTGTTACATGGCGCAATGGACTCCGGGAGCAGATTCCAAAAAGAATCAGATGAACACTGATTGAAATGAGAGTGATATGAGGAGTTCAGAGTTGAAAAATTACCGTGGTACGTCCCCTATTATTACGACGACGCAGGCGGAGTTGTTGCGCGTCACGAAAGAATGAAGGCGATGCGTTTCCCTTTAGTTCAAGTGACGAAACAACTTCCGAAACTCGGATTGTTTTTGATTGTTGGAATGAACGTGCACGCGGCGAGCTTCGATTGCGCGAAGGCGGGGACGAAGGTCGAGCACATGATTTGCGATAACCCAGAAATCTCGAAGCTAGATGAGGAATTGACCAAGAGCTACAAGGCAGCATTGCAGGACAAATCGAAAGCGGGCGGGGTCAGGCAGGCGCAGCGGCAGTGGCTTACGAATCGAAACCAATGCCAAGATTTTTATTGTGTCAGATCGGAGTATGAAGGGCGGCTTATGCAGCTTGTCACGTGTTCAGCCACGCCATCAATCTCTGCCGTCTCTGCACATGCGGCTATTCGAGCTTCGGACTGCAGTGTGTGGATGTGGGGATTTAACAATGCAGGGCAGCTTGCGAAGGCGTCGAAGGGAATCGAAAAGTTTGCTCCAGTCGAAGGTATTCTGCCAATGGTAGATGTTGTCGTAGTTCACGACCATACAATTGGTATAACAAGAAATCATCAAGCGTATGTCTGGGGGGAAGACGAGTATCCGTGTCCTAGCGATTTTCCTACGCACAACCCCAAGCTGAGATTGATCACAGGTATACCTAAGGTCAGCAAAGTTGATGGGTACGGAGGATTGACTGGATTATTGACAGAAAACGGCGAAGTATTTCAACTTGGATGTATCAGTCGAAATAAGTATTCCGGAGTAAGTCGGCCTGAGAAAGTTGAAGGTTTGCCACGAATTTCAGCACTTTCCATCGGTGGCATATATCGACTGGCCCTATCAGAGTCTGGTGAAGTTTGGTCATGGACTGACGGCAATCCTTGTTCGTCTGGATTTGTGGATCGAAAGGGAGAAATTCCAACACCCACCAAAATAACTGGTTTACCAAAGATTGTAGCTGTATCGACTGGAAGTAGGCATGCCATGGCGCTGGATGTAAATGGAAAAATTTGGGTATGGGGCACTAATCATGACTGGCAACTCGGAATACCAGAAAGTACTTGCGAGCTTTCTCCGGTTCAGCTTAACGGGCTTCCTCCAATCAAGGCAATTACCACTGGCTGGTTTGAATCTGCGGCGCTCACAATTGCTGGGAAAGTTCTACTCTGGGGAAACCGTTCTTTAAGAGGATTTATTCAACCAACCGAGATTGCCAATTTGGACGAAGTCATCTCAGTTTCGCTGGGCGGTAATGCGGCAGTGACATCAGGTGTTTTTGTTATAAAGAGAAATGGTGACGTCCTAAGATGGTTACCCGATCAAAGAAGTAACTATTCGATTCCAATACCAACTGCGCCAGGCAAGCTATCAGCTTTTCCTGAACCTTCCAGCCCGCCGTTCAATGTCTATACCCCTCAATGATGAATTATTAATGTCTGGACAGTCCACGTACCTCCGATTAGCGCAGCGTAATCGGAGGTATGGCATTCGTGCGATTACGCTGCGCTAATCGCACCTACGCATAAAATATGGGTTCCAGCTTCGTAGCTTCTCGACTCCGCCCCAACTCACTGTTAGGAGCAAATAGATTTGTCCGGTTTTATAGCACACGAATTGTCCGCTTTACCTTCCCTGCCTGACGGACATATCAAGCAGCCTGTTTCAACTCCTGTAATGGCAAATTGCCCCACGCATCAT